>Ga0114997_10000571_pt1 | contig 30404 bp, 10 predicted proteins | sample ArcticOcean_MG_C_2_FD_87045 | JGI IMG/M metagenome (GOLD analysis project Ga0114997, IMG submission 87045) | Marine microbial communities from western Arctic Ocean - ArcticOcean_MG_CB4_136 | ecosystem: Environmental > Aquatic > Marine > Oceanic | place: Arctic Ocean: Canada Basin | collected... | reverse complement strand
TCCTGTCTATCCCGACGTGTGTGGGTCGTGTGGTGGTGACGATCCATTTGGTGTTCCTCAAGGTGGAGGTCTTACAATTTATGATCCAATAACTCAAACGTATGATTACAACGGTGACGGACCTGGAGAAGGAGGCTACTGTGATTGCGACTATAACATCTTTGACTGCGCTGGTGGATGTCCAGCTGCAGCTGAGCTTGACGATTGTGGAGAATGTGGAGGAGGAGGTTCTAGTGGATGGGACTGTTTCGTTGATGGTGAGTGCTCTAATATAGCAGAAGGCACATGTAATTGTGCTGGAGATGAAGAAGACGAGTGTGGAGTTTGTGACGGAGATGCAACAGGGCCTGGTATCCCTGATGGCGATTGCGACTGTGCAGGTAACGTACTAGATGAGTGTGGAGAATGTGGCGGCGGAGGCATAGCTGATGGCACTTGTGATTGTGCTGGCAATGTTCTCGATGAATGTGGAGTTTGTGGTGGATTAGGTATTGCAGTAGGTGCTTGTGATTGTTCAGGTAATACTGCTGACGAGTGTGGAGTATGTGGTGGTGATGCTACAAATAGCACAGAAAATGCAGGATGGTATACTATAAATGGAGAAGAGCATTGTGACTGTGACACAAGTTATGCAATAAACTGTGGTGTTTGCTCAAACTGCGATGGTTCTGATCCTACGGCTTGTGGTCCTGATGATGTCGCTTACGGAATATGTGGGTGTACGGACTCAACTGCTTGTAATTACTCGTCAGGTAGTAATTTTGATGATGGTTCATGTTTAGAATTTGACGAATGTGTTGTTTGTGGAGGCTCAGGTATTCCAGAAGGTGAATGTGATTGTGATGGAAACGTTCTTGACATATGCGGAACGTGTGGTGGTGACGGCTCTGGTTGTGGAGGATGTATGGATGGTGGTAATTGGTTAGTATCAAATGGCGATCCTTATAACAGTACTGTAGATCCCTACACTAATCAAACATTACCTGCCTGTAATTATAACGTTGCTGCTTTAACTCAAACAGTACCTTGTAATCCTCCGGATCTGTGTGGACAATGTAGTGATGGGGGTACTGGTACTAATACTGGAGATAATACATATTGCACAGGTTGTATGGTTACCGATGCTTGTAACTATGATGCTGTTAATACTATCGTTGGCTTTTGTGATTATTTATGCTACGGATGTACGGACCCTAATGCTAACAACTATGATTCTGAAACGACAATTGACAATGGTAGTTGTACTTATGGCTACTCGTGCGAAGCATATAATGTGCCTGGTACAGGTCAGGACGCTAATTGTGATGGTGTCACTGTAATTATGTCGGATGCCTCAGCAGCAGATGGGGCTTTATATCCTAATACCCCTTTTTGGCGAGAAATGCGAGAACATCATTACGATGATGTAAGTGATGACACAGCCTATTGTACAAAGTTATCTGATGCACTTGATGACAATGAGGATTGTCAGGCGGTTGAATATAGTTATGATGGTATTACTCAAGAGTGTCCGGGAATTGCTTCTCCTTGTGCTGATTGTACATACACTAATTTAATGTATCCCTCCGGCACCCCTGGATTAAAAATAGGTTTAGTATATAAGATATATAACCACGAACAGACAGCAGTAGTAAGATCAGGAAGTAAAGGACCAACAAACTGGAATGAAACCCATATCACAAACTCATCGTTTGCAGATATGTTTCAAATTAATGACAGTATTGGGATGGGTGCCCAGTTTTGGCTAGATGAATTCGGAATACCTGAATCTACTGTAAATTGGATAAGGACTACTTTTATAGAGACTGGAAATGGTGGTAGTTCACTGGACACTAGTATTAATACTAATAACTGGAATATAACGGTTGAGGCTCACGGTTATTCTTGTTGTTGTGATTCTGCTATAGATCCTACTGTAAGTCACCATTGTGTAGAAGATCCAGGGAGCTATGAAACGTTATGTGAGTGTAAACTGGAGGCTGCATGCTGTCTAGCTGAATATAACGGGCCGAGTGGGTGTAATGACGCTCAAGGTTTAGGGTGCGATACTATCGACGTCACGGGTGGACTTGTGGTGAATACAGGATGTACTGATAACACGGCGACTAACTATGACTCATCTGCAATATTTGATGATGGTAGTTGTACTTATACTAGTTGGACCTGCCAAGAAGGGGCGCTCATTGGAAACGCCTGCTCTGATTTAGATTACATGCATAAAACTTTTGCTGATACTTCAGCTATTATTACACACATTACTGATCCTGATAACGGTCTTGCTGCGTCTAATCTACAAAAATTCTCCTTTAGTTTACTAAACGCAAAACAGGATAAGGCTTCTTGTTATTCTGTCCCTGGGCTACAGAATAGTATTTCTAAAGTCACACATCCATTATATCGTATTAAATCACTTAACATAACAAGTGGTAAAGGGACTCTATTTTCTGGCTCTGATTGGCATGCATTAACAAAATTCCTATATAATAAAAAGATGACTGGTGTTGATGGTACATCTACATATGCAGAGGTACTTGCAGCTATTGCAGCTTCTGCCTATACAGATTACATTATAGGCCTTTCGATGGTTCCTTGCTCTTGTACATATGGACCTTGTAATTGTGTTCCCGATGTTTATGGGACTCATACGACACAAGCAGGATGTCAGGACGATGAAACAAACTGTTGTACGTAGTAGTTAACCTTGTGAATAATCAAAATATTTAGTATATTATATATGCATAGTAAAGAACAATAAGATATGATACCTTCAAATTCAAATAATAAAGCAGGATGTGATCCTATTTCTTCGAACTGTGTAATTTGGCAAGGTCCTGATTTGACTTGTGTTGATGTATGCCATGGTGACACTGTTAGTGATGTCGTAGCTAACTTATGCACAGAACTTGCTCTTCTAATAAGTGCAGATGGCACTGGTGTAGATGTAGATGTTATGAATACAAGTTTATTAACTGGCCCTCCCTCTACAACATTAACAGAGCTTATACAGCAAATCATAGATAATTTAGTCACAGAATCAACAAAAGTAGCAGATAGCGGACTAACATGTGCAGAGACTTCACTGTGTGAATCTAACGTACCTGGTTGTTTACAAAAAAACGCTGGTAGCCCTGTGCTAGGAACATCTGCTTACTTAGAATTTCTTGGGTCAGAAGTTTGTGAACTAACAAGCGACCTATCTCAACTTGCAAAGGGGGCTGTTACAGCTAATACTAATAATATTACTCAACTACAATCAGATCAGTACGAAACACCTAAGATATATACGAGTTCAATAGGTACACCTTCTTCTTTGCAGTCTATAGATACAGTATTACAAAAATTCGAGTTGGAATATAGTTTACTAAAGAATGCTCTTAATACACCTACCGCTCTCTATGGGGGAGTAAGTGCTCAAGGGACAATGCTTCCTTTAGATCCTGCAGGATGGCAAGGTGCTTATAATTTTTCGCCAACAACAGTTGCACATACTGTAGAAAATCTATGGTCTGTTATAAAAGACTTACGTTCTAAGGTGACAACCCTAGAAGGACTAATTGTTGCACCTGCATCTAATGTCTATCCATTAATGGGTGGTAGTGGTAATACTTTCGCAGGTCAAATGTTTAGTTGCAGTGACGCAGAAGCCGAGTCAGCCTCTTCCACACTCTATAATATTTACAACGAGACTGGAAGTGTATTTGATACAAGTGTACGTGCATACTCAGATGCTGCTGCAACAACTGAAATTGCACATGGTCTTTGGTATGTTATTACAGGAACAAGCACTGTAGCTCGTTACTCTACCGTAGCTCCTTTCTGGAAAGATATAATGCATGACGGTGATACTAACGCTGCTTGTACATAACCTAAAAAATAAAAGAAAATGAGTTCTACTAAATGCGGTAAATGCAATAAACTAAACTGTGGTTGTTCTGGGCACGGTCTAACAACGCCATGTACATATAATAATTGTTCTGACCCTAATGCTGAATCTTGTGATTCCTTGGAATGTATGAGCTGTGTAGCTAATTGTAATGTAGCCTTTTCTGTTAATATTGACGGCGTAGTACTTAAGGTTGAACAGGGTGAAAGATTACAGGAGACGTTGCAAAACATTCTCTTGTACCTACAAAATCCTCTAGCTATAACCTTAGCTCCTTATAATATAGGCATAAGCGCTATAACAGAGTCCTCAATTACGGTTACTTGGGATCAGGCCTCTTCATATGCTGTCGCTATTGAATATCAGGTTGCTGGCGCAAATCCTTGGAGTACTGCTACTTTGTCTACAACAGGAGATTCATTTGAGGTTACTGGCTTACTTTCTAGTACCGAATATATGGTCAGAGTAAGCGCTAATGGAGATGATTCTGTTGCGGTTTATGCAACAACACTATAAAAAATAAAAACAAGAAAGAGTGGGTTTTTGGTTTGCCCATGATTAATTGTCGGAGGCTCTGAGTTAACGCGGAGCCTCCTTTTTATTTAATTATCAGTATTTTACCTATATTTGTAAATCATATTTAAATTAAATCAAATGAGTTCATTGTTAGATAAGGTTAAAAGTTCACTAAAATGGAAGAAAACTTCAGAGTATTGTGCAGAAAAATTAGAAATAACAGTAGATGACTACGAAACGTTAAAGAAGGTCCTTAAGACAAAAGACACTGTAGATGCGCCTTTTGATCCCTCCTTAGAGTCTTCCTATGATTTAGATAAAGGAGAAGCTAGGTTGTCTACTATAGCCACAGAAGAGCCTAAATCTCCAGAAGAGATAATAAAAATCCTTAATATAGACACAACTAAATGGAAGTTGTCTCAGTATTGGAACAAACAAAAAGGAGAACGCTGGGTTGTTTCTGCTCTTGTAACTAAAATTAAACTTACAGAAGTAGATTCAATAGAGGCGCTGTTAAGTGGCTTTACTCCTAAACCCTATAAACCTGTCGTAAGATTAAAGACCCCTGGGAAAACAAAGACCGCAGGAGTCTTATCATTACAAGATATACATTTTGGTAAGGAGGGAAATGAAACCATAGATAAGGACTTTGAAGAAACAATTAAGGACCTAATTCATAGAGCATCAACAGCTCATCATCTTGAAAAGCTGTATTACGTCATAGGAGGCGATCTAATCAACATGGACACGTGGCTGGGGACTACTACCGCAGGCACCCCTTTAGACAACTGTGCGACCGCTACAGACGCATATATGCAAGCCTTTGATGCAATCCAATGGAGCATTAACTATATGAGACAGTTTTGTGATGAATTACAAATTGTTTACATACCTGGTAATCACGATAGATTATCATCATTCCACTTGGCTCATGCCTTGTCTAAATGCTTTATAGATCCCAACATACACTGGGATGTTGTATATGAAGAACGTAAGGTGTTTGTTTATAAAGACAACTTCTTTGCATTTGAACACGGAGATGTAAACACTAAAAACTCATTGCTTCTTTATTCTATGGAGTTCCCTCAACAGTGGGGAAGTACTTTATTTAGAACCTTATACACAGGACATTATCACCATAAGAAGAAAATAGAGTATATCACACAGCATGAAAACACAGGTTTTATGTTAAAGATATTACCAAGTTTATCTAGAACAGATTACTACCATTACCATAATAAGTTTATTGGTTCACGGAGGTCAGGGGTGCTGTCATTACACGAGCCAGCAAAAGGAGAGATATGTGAGCTAACATATTCACCGGAATAAACTTTTATAACTGCCTTATTTTTCGTAAATTATAAATGTAAGCATTATGATCAATAACTTTAAAGGACCTGATTTAAATAAACCCCGATATAGAGATAAAGTTCTTAGTTTATTAAACAAAGAGTTGCTATCAGAGTTTAAGGGTAAGTACCCCGCCTACTCAGATGTCGGAGATGTTAAGTTAAAAAAGGTTGTTCAGAGTTTTAATGGTAAAATATGGGAGACAGTTCTTGACAACAGAAATGGTGTTGAGTTACCTGAATCACTAGGTTACTTGTTCATAGGGAGTTGTCCTGCTGCGAAGAAGGTTAATGTAGACTACGCGCTGTCAAAGAAGTACGGCAAGTTGATACAGAATAAAAACTGGGATACGGATGGTAATATAGGAAAGATATTCTATACTAACTATTCTCCTAAGTATAAGTTCAAGACCCGTGAGCTGTGGGCATTTACAGGGATACGCCAGTTCAAAAGAGCTGTAGCTAAAACCTACCCTACGAACTGGAAACGATATGTTACCATGAAAGATAAGATCAGAGTGTCTAACATGTACAAGAATAAAAAGGAGTAACATGACAACTATAGGAGAAGCCGTATCTAGACTGAGAGGTCAACTAAAAGCCGAAGTTCAAGACGCCTTTATGACGGACAGGTATATCTATAGCCTAATTCTAAAATATGCTCAGTTGTTTATGAGACGCCAAGACAGCGCCAATAAACTAATGAAGTTTAACAGTGTTTGGCAGGCATTAAACTTCATAGAGCTAGAAGAGGTTGATAAAGTAGAAGCTCACTGTACAGGTATACAGAGCGGGTGTACCATTCGACGAACAAAGCACAAGCTGCCCTTATTTATGGAAGGGTACTGGGGGCCGCTGATTAGAACAGTATCTTCAATTGACGGGGTAACAGAGATTCAACCAACGTCGCCAGGTACATACACCTCTATGACTAAGACAACTAGCTTTAAGTATAACAAAAACCACTACTATTGGTTTCTTAATGACAGATTATATTTTCCTAATATAGAATGGGATGCTGTCAAGTTAGAAGGTGTGTTTGAAGGTGATATATCTAATTGGACTTGTGACACGGACGATGATTGTGTTCCGCGATACCTTCAAAATATGAATATTCCAGAGTTTCTTTTTGCTGAGATTGAGTCTCAGATCATGAACGTGCTAATGAATAGCTTAAAAATCCCTTCTGAGGACGCGCATAATAAGCAAAATATAAATAGATAATGAGCGTATCACATAAATATAGAACATTTGACCAGCTTCTAGAGGATGTAAGCATCGATTTCAGAACCTACGCTCTAGAAGGAATGATAGAACCTCAGCAACTTATTAAGATTGCAACGAGAGTTAACTATGATCTTGGATTAAAGATAAATAGAACTAAAGACGCCATTATAGATGTGGAAAACAGTAAAGGTAAACTACCTTCTGATTTTAATGTTTTAAACTATGCTTCTCTATGTGGAACGTATACTGTTAATACTACACAACCTAGCGGTACACACGTGGAGGATGTGGTTAACTATGTACCAGAACCTGGGTTTACAGGTCCTTGTGATGATCCTCACTGTAAAGATGTTTGCGTAGTAAAAGGTTGTCATGATGAAGAACTAACTCTTGTTCAACGAATCAATCCTGATACATATAGAAGATATGATTTTATGACCCTATTAGATATAAAGGATGGTCAAGGTGAAAGTTGTCCAGGTTGTTCCACATATAAAGGTGCTGACAGAGCTGAAATAAAAGATGGTTTTATAATAACCAATTTTACATCAGGTAAAGTTTTCGTTAATTATCAGGGAGCGTTAGAAGACGCCGGAGGCAATCTTCTTGTATTAGATCATCCTTATTGTAATGAGTATTACGAATATGCTCTTAAACAGCGTATCCTTGAGAACATGATATTTGCGGGAGAAAATGTTGTCAATCAATTGTCTCTTGTTGAGGGTCGTTTGAGAGCTGCCCGTAATAACGCTCTTAGTTTTGTTAATACTCCTGATTTTGCTCAGTTAAAAAGACTGTGGGAAAAGAACAGAAAAGCACAGTACCATAAGTACTACAATATGTTTAAAAGCACGCCCACTAACAGATAACTTATGGCTAAACAGAATAACGGCAAGCAAGCGAACAAGAAGAAAAGGCAGGCTAATAGTCCTATGCAAACATCTCAAGTAAGTAGTAATCTTACTCCTAAAGGGATGGTTAAGGATACGGATGCCCTGTACTTAGGTGATAAAAACTGGTCGCATGCTATTAATGCCATAAATAATTCTGTTGACGGTGACACAGGTGTCATAGGTAATGAGCCTGCAAACCTTCATTGTGCCAATGTACCTTATCGTATAATAGGCGGTATTCATTTATATGGAGATAAATGGGTTCTTTTCTCTACAGATAATTACCATTCTGAGATAGGTTCGTTTGACGACAGTCAGTGCGAATACACCATGCTTGTTAATGACCCTTGTTTAAGTTTTAATATAGATAATCTCGTAATAGGGGCTGCAAAAGAGAACTTTGATTGTACATGGCAGGTCTACTGGGATGACGGATTAAATCCTTCAAGGACCCTTAATATCGATAACATACCGTGGGTGCAGGAACAAGTAACAGGCCCTGGTGTTGATGGAGGTGTATGTGCAACATTTGAAGACACATCTGTTTTAGATTGTGAGAAGATAAGATTAGCACCATGGATTGATATACCGTGTATAAAACTGTCTAAGGCGCCTGAAGGTGGTCAATTAAGAAATGGTAGTTACCAGGTTTACTTAGCTTATCTAGTTAATGATAAGCAGATTGGTGATTATGTAGGTGTTTCCAATATTCAACCTATTTGGTCACATGAAAATACGTCGGGTTCAATAAACATCCAGCTGTCTAATTTAGATACTGAATTTGAGTATTATAAACTTGTTGTAGCTTTTGCTCACGAAGGGAGTGTGGTAGCAAAGAAGCTTGGTGTTTACACCACCCAACAGACTACAATTAATATTGACTACATTAATCCTTCTCTTGCAGACGTTCCTATAGAGAACCTTCCTAGAAGGGGGGAAGCCTATGAAAGGTCTAAAGGTATGTATGTTGTTAATGATATCCTTATAAGATCTAATCCTGTTGAGCAGTTTGATTTTAATTATCAACCGATAGCTAATAACATAAGAGCAAAATGGGTTTCTGTTAAGTATCCATCTGATTACTATAGGAATGGAGGAAACAAACCCACATTCTTAAGGGATGAACAATATTCCTTCTTTATACGTTTTATATATAACACAGGAGAAAGATCTAGTTCGTATCACATACCAGGAAGACCGCCGGAAGAAGTATTAATTAACAATGTGTCGGTGTTTGAAAACGACATGATGGATTCTGACGCAAACGTTCTTAACGCAGAGACAGAAAGATTTTTTGAGGGGTATAATACAGCCACATCTGAATCAGGGTCTTATGAAAGTTCCATTAATGGACTAACAGACGATGGTGGTGTAATTTTAGGTATTGGTGCTATGGGGTATTGGGAATCAACAGAAAGATACCCAGCATTAGATCCAGTGAGATGGAACACAAACGAACATGTTTATAATGGTGATGTCAGTTTATGTGGGGAACCTATTAGACATCATAAAATGCCAGACGAAAGTTTATCTACTGGAGCGTGTGCTCTTAGTTCTGGCGCAGGTCAATACATCCATATACTAGGGGTTCATTTTGAGAATATTTCTCCTCCTTTAGATAATGATGGAGAAGTAATTGCAAACATACAAGGATTTGAGATTCTAACTGGCTCAAGGGTTGGTAATAAATCTATTATTGCGAAGGGTATTATTCGTAATATGATGGAGTATGACAGCGTAGATGGAAATGGAGAAGAGAGTACAGGGGAAGTAAAAAATTATATGGCTAATTATCCGTATAACTCTAGACTAGAAGACCCTTATCTTATTAGACCTAATACAGGAAACAGTGTAAGTTCTATTCCTTTTCTTCAAGATATTACACCTGCTGATAACTGGTTATCTGGAGAATGGAACGGTTTTAATACTACTGAAGATATTAAAAGCTTTCACCATGCTTCTGCTGGTGATTACGTAGAGGGTGTCAGCAGGTCTTTAAATACATTTAGTAATGAGATGTTTACTTTTCACTCTCCTGAAACACAGTTTGAAAGAGTATATCTTAATGCACGTGAATTACGCGTGTATAATAAAACAAGCGGAATAGCAACAGGTCACTTTACTAAATCAGAGGGTCACCCTCAACACAAAATATTAAAAGATTGGATGGCTCTCGTAGCCATTATAGCAGGAGTTGGATATGCTATCTACCAGATGAAAGGTAAGAGAAAGCAACAGTTGGAAGGTATGCAAAGTTACTCACAAGGACTGATTGGTAACACAATTTATGGTACAGGATATTGGGCTGCTCCTATGCCTATCTATGGATTAGCATTACCCGGCCCCAACATCGCAGCAAGTGGGGTTTCTGATGCAGCTCAGGGTGTAGGAGATTATGCTCTCGAAGGTGTACTAAATGGATTCATTATAGCAGGAGGAAGTAATGCTTCACGCTATACTAAATTAACTGTAGCTGGTGGAGTTGAAGCACTTAAAGCTGCACTCACACCAGGACATATAGGACCTAAGATGACACAGTCTTATGAAGGAACAAAGTTTTCCCAAACACCTGACCTAATAGGGATGATAACTGGTCTTACCACATTTATGACTCATACAGCAACGGGAGGTCAAGAGTTAATTGATCTACTTCTAAACGTTATGTCGTACCAGGATTACACATGGAAATATAATTCTCATGGATTCTTTAATACTTCAAATAGGGTATCAGGTATACATAGATATGATATACATAAGAACATGTATGTCGGTGCTAATCTCCAGAATATGGATAGCACGATTAGAGTTAATAATATGCACCGTCCTGGAACAGTTGTATTAAATACAGATCCAGTTAGACAGACGCCTGGTAGTGATAATTCTAAATTTATAATAGGAGATTTACGTAGTGATGATGGAGGAGTTTGTTCTTGGCATACACCAGGGGTACCTGTAAGATCTAAAATAGCAGCATTATATGTAGGTTTAAAATTTAACATAGATAATCAATATGGTCAACTAGATAGCATTAAACAAATGCCACTGAGAGGTTGTTCTTTTATGTTTAAAGATCAACCCACAGACTGTGACCCTACTAAACCAGATCCTTGTCCACCTATTGTGGCTACTGATTTGTTTTCTACTATTACCATCCAACCACTTTTTGGAGGCGACAACTATATTAACAGATATACAGAGAAAACAGTAATGCCTTTCTGGTGGAACTTTATGAACGGGGAACCTGACGGAACACCCTTTGATTATAGGAGATACACTAACATACCTTTTCCTAGATACTGGATGAACACAGAGAAGTTCAGATTGGATGAGATGACAAAGCTTTTTACTGATCTCGTAAATTTTAGTAATAACTTACAAAATTTACTTCCTTCGGGTATGTATCACTTAGATCAACCTCTTAGTGGTATACCAAGCGAACACGGACTCACAGGAGCAACAACAGGGACATCACAGGGCGAAACAGGTGGTCAAGGTTCTTCAGGACCTCAGCTTGACACAACCATAACAACACCTATTGACTGTGGATGTACTGGTACTGGTACAGTAACAGTGACAACCCCTGATACAAGCTTGGCAAGTACGGGCTGGACGTGGACGGGTGGATGTACTATGACTATACCAGTTAACCTTATAAATGGTATAGGTGAGTCTAGTACAGGTACGGTTACTGCATATGTAACTGCATCGGGTGCGTGTACAAATACTAACGTGTATCCTCTTGGAGGGCACGATCTAGATGATTTTATTGTGCCTGGCTGGCCAAACGGTGGAATAGACTTAGACCGGGTAAATCCCGGCTCTCCTGCAGGAGAATATAGTGGACCGGGTACCATTTTCATAGCAGGTACTTATAGCCAAGCGACAAATCAAGTAACTATTGGTTCGACTGCTTCAGATATAACCTTTGTAAGTGATCAGGTAAACTCTTCTGTTATGATTGCGGTTACAACGGGAACAACTCCAGTAGTCACCGAATATCCTATGGTGATAGCCCAAGGTCTCTTTACTTTAGGCACATCATGTAGTCTTCTCGACTCTAATTCATCTGAGGGAAGTGTACCACAGCAAGACCCCACAGATGACCTTGTTTTAGAAAATGCTCCTCTTGGAGCAGGTTCTAAATTTGCTGTTCGTGATGCCTTTATGTATACACATAATAATGGCGTACTTGATTTCTTTGTGGAGTCTGAACTTAACCTAGCTTTTAGAGACAGGGGAGAGGAGAATGATAAAAGACATTATGATAAGTTTGATTTTACTGATGTAAACGCACTTTTCCACGCTGACATAATTCAAGCTGGTAATTACTATAAGTATAACAAACAGTTAAGTAACAAGTATTTCCAAACACAGATTTCTGCTAGCTGGGGTGAAATACAACCTAGGTACTATGATCCTCTAGTAGCTGATTCTTGTTGGACTGAATATCCTAAAAGACTTATCTACTCTCTTCAAGCGAGCAAGGAAGAGCGCAAGGATAACTGGCGCTTGTATCTACCAGATAACCGTAAGGATTTTAAGGACAGAGTAACTACTATAAAAGGCCTTTCCCAGTTAGGTGCATTAATGCTTTTCCCAACTCTTTCTCCTCGTCTATTTACGGGTGTGGATACAATTCAAACTAATACTAGTAAGTTTACCATAGGAGACGGTGGACTCTTTAATAAGGAACCACAAAATATAGCTAATTCTGACCTATCTCATGAGTATGGTTCATGTGAAAGTAATCGTTCTGTAGCAACATCTCCTCAAGGAGTGTTCTTTATATCTCAAGCGCAAGGTAAAATATTTCAGTATGCAGGTAAAGGTTTAGACCCTATATCTAATCAAGGAATGAAGTGGTGGTTTAACAAATATCTCCCTTCTAACTTACTGGCGCAGTTCCCAGATATAGTAGATTGTCCTATACATGACAACCCTCTTACAGGTATAGGTTGTCAAACTGTGTATGATCCTAACAACGATCTTGTTTATTTCTCTAAGAAAGATTACAGTGTATTACATGACATGACGGAGTGTGTGCAATATAATGCATGTGATGGTTTTGTGTACAATTTATCAGAATGTGACGATGCTTCTTCAACAATAGTTTGCCCACATGGATATCAGTATAGTACTGTAACAAGTCTTTGTGAAATGACGGTAGATGATGAACCAGCAGACATAACAGAGGTTGCATGTAACGCTGATGTTGTTATTGTTGTTGACTCCTCAAATAGTATAGATGGAAATGACAATAAGGATAACGTAATAACGTTTTTAGATACTCTTGTATCACAACTTTTTGCCAACGCCACTATTAATGGGACTGGTACAGACCTTAGAGTAGGTATTCTTCATTTTGGTGCAGGTAGAAATACAACCAGCGATCTTGCAGGATATACCTCAACTGGAACAAGTGATACAATGTTTAATCCGGGCCAGCAGGTAGCGCTTACGTCAACTCAAAACGTCTTAACATGTTGGATTGACGATTGTTCTACTGAAGTGTATAATACTGCAGCTTCTACTACAGATAATCCCGAAGGCACAGACCTAGTTGGTGGTATTTGGTCAGGTATGAACTTGTTATATGGGGCAAATTCTAGACCAGAGGCACCCAAAAGACTTATTATAATAGGAGATGGTTCCCATGGAACATTAGGAACTGGTGGCGGTTACTACGATGCGGCAGATGTGCATCTTACTGCAGGAGAAGTAAACCCTGCAACACCTGATGTAGCTATCGGTAATCAAGATGACAGCAATGGTTATACCTATGAAACAACTTCTGATTCTATTACATGGATGCAGACTAATGTTATTAACAATACGTTAGTTTATAATAATCAGCAAACTTACTTTATTGGTTTTGACACTAATCAAACGGGCGGAGTAGATACACCTACTGATAATCAACAACAGTATTTTAACAACTTTGCTACTCCTGGTTATGCTTATTATGGTAGTCTTCTACAGCAAAACACCCTAAATGCTATTATAGGTGATGTTATTGCAGATGTATGTCCTGATCCCGAATATGCTTGTCCAGATCCTGATTGTGAACTTATTCCTGGTAGCCAGTTTTGTGAGTGTACGTACACCGTACCGCCTATTCAGATAGATCAAACGAGGCCTATTGAGCTAACTGATACAGACTACTTTGAGGATGTGTCCTGGACTGTAAGTTATGATCCTAAATCTAAAGCTTGGGTATCTTTCCATGATTGGCATCCTGAATTATCGTTTAATAGCATTAACCACTTTATGACAACGAAGAGAATAGCTCTTGAAGAAGGAATCTGCCCTGATGGTTATGAAATGGATGAGGATGAAAAAGAGTGTTGTAAAACTTCCACTATTGTGCGCCCTGGCCTAATGACTACACAGCAAAGGCTCGCCACGACAATCATCACTGATGCAACGCGTGTTATTAATAATAGTCAACGCATAGATATTGCTATTGTGATGGATGCTACGAAACCGCTCAATGATAACGTGAATTTAGTTATAGGACAAAGGAACTTTGTGTTAAATCTTCTTGGGGACCAAGCTGGTATTGGACAAGAGGCTACTAACTTAGCCGCTTCTATGGCAGGTGGTACGGCTAACGTAAGTATATCTCAGTGGATGGGAGACGGGCAAACTTCAAGCTTCTTTACGTTACAAGGTTTAACAAGTAATGTATTATTTTGTCAACAAGCAGCGCAAACTGTAGTTACTTCCGATGTCATTGGAAACTACAACAGTATAGTCGCAGCTGGAAACGCTGCTTTAGCCCCGGGTGCTGGACCACGTCAAGTAGTTATTGTTATAACAAGCACTAAATCAGACCTTTGTGCGACTCTTAATACAACTTTTAATTCTGGTATAGAAGTTATTGTGGTTTACATTCAGGACCAAGGCCCACAACTTGATTGTGAGGTAGGTGCTTGGCAAGGTTACTCAGGGTGTCTTATTGAACAAGCGAATACTCCTGAAGAAGCTGTATGTAATGAAAACCACTTTAATATTACAGCTTCAGCTAATCAATTAATGCTAGGACAGACGGTAGCTGCTATTCTAGAAACCTTGGAGTCTGTCTCTTGTACTTGTGCTGTTGGTACAGAAGAGGTGGAACCATTCAATTGTTTACCTGAACCTGCTGATTTACCTCAATGTATAGCATGTTCATGTCCAGATGATTATGAGTTACAACCTGGTGATTGTAATGAATTGAATCCACCACTGTGTACACTTGAAGAGTGTAATTGCGGAGAGCCTCCTTTTCCGGGTGCTGATCTAGTAATAACAAACGCGGAATACGGATGTACTCATCCTCACTTTCCGATGATGTGCACATGGACCTATGAGGAATGTATACCTCCTACGTTTGGCTATGGGACTATATGGAAACATAACGTAAGAACAGATCTATTTTCTAACTACTACGGGGAAGACTTCCCTTGGGAAGTTGACTTACTTCAAGCTTCAGGACAACTTGTAAATACTGTCCGTAGTATTGAGTATAATCTAGAATCATATGTATATAAGAATGAAGGGCGGGATAGATTCCACCTCTTAGACTTTAACTTTGATCAAGCTGAAATATATAACACTGAGCAGACGTCAGGATTATTAAACCTTAATATATCTCCTAAGAATAATATTACTGAGATGATGTTGTATCCTATCATTCAAGCAGACAGTATAGATATACTTTATAGCAAAGAGGAACAGAAATACAGGTTTAATCAGTTCTGGGATGTAACTAATGATAGAGGCGAGTTTCCTGCTCTCCAGACTGATGTACAAGAGCCTATTTACATAACCAGACTTAACGGTTATATTCGTGATCTAAATATGGCTAACATTAACCTTGACAAGGAAGCATTCCAAAGAAAGAAGTTTAGACACTATTACAATCACATCATTCTTAGAAGGACTGTGTCAGATGATGCTAAGATGTTGCTAAGATTAACAAATACTAAAATCAATTTATCACCACGATAATGACTAGAGAAGAGTTTATATCAATGATGGGTTATAGAGACGACTCTCCTCTTAGAAATGAGAAGCGTTTAGATATACAAACTGGACCTAATGGAATAATAGACATGTCCAATACAGGGACTCCTTTAATGGCTAACGGTCAATACTTAGCACCTTATTCAGGTCATCATCAGTTTGCACCAAATTCTATTGTAACAGAAATACCATTAGCTCAGACAGGTTGGGAAGTCCCTAAACGAGAGGGGGTTAGAGAAAACAAAGATGGTACACATTCAACACACCTGATGCGTACTGAAACTCTAGATGGAATAAACTGGTTCTCATTCCCTAGTCTTTTTCAAGACAAAGACGGAACATGGATAGATATGTCAACCTCTCTAGAAGAAGAGTGGATGCCAGTTTATCAAGAAGCACTAAAAAGAGGAGAGGTGATAGACTTTGGAACCGATAAAGAAGCAGCTATTAAGTTTGGTGAAGGTTCCTGGAAAAAGGAGCTGAGAAATGGTGGTGAGTCATTACCAAAGGCTCAAGACGGTCGTGAATGGACGTATGAGGATTATTCATCAAACATGCAATTACCGGAAAAATATAATGGAAAAACTACAGAAATAGGCGGTGTGGATATACCTAGTTGGATGCTTGGGGATGGACGAGACGCCAGGAAGGCCCTAGAGGAGTTTCTATCAGATACAGAGTGGTCGGGTACCGCAAAAGGATCAGAAGAAAGCAAAGCAAAGCTTCATGAGTATTTGAGTAGTGATAAATATAGAGAAAGATTAACTGCCTCTGGATATGAGGATGTTGATGCTACTATAGCAGCAAGATTGTCTGCGCTTAACGATACCAACATAGAGTCGTTTTCTGTACCTGAGAGATTTGGTTCAGTTACCGAAGATGATGCTAATACCATTGGTTACTATGATGGTCCTAAAGAGGATTTGCTGGGTGTTCCCTATGGTGAGTATGATACTAATCTACCTTGGTCTTTTGTAGGCTCAAGGAATGACGATTATGATCCAAATTTACCATCTTCAGTTGACTTTCATAGGTCGCCAATGTGGACAGAAGATGGAGAGCCTGCAGGATGGGGTGATGCTCAAGCAAACACTACGAGATTTCTAGATGCAATAAGACCTAGGCATGGGGCTAATAATAGGGTTTCGCAAAATAAAATCCGTGGAAACTATAGAGCTGGATCAATGGCTCACGAAATAGGTCATAGTATAGGAGGTTACCTGAGCGGGGATAGAGTTTTAGAGGGTGAAACATTCGGATGGGGGCCTCAGGGTACAAGCAGAGCAATGAACTATAATGATGCACACCTCTTAAATACATATAACAAGAAATGGCAAAAAGCACCTTGGGCGTGGCAAGAGGGTGATGAGCCAAATGTTCTAAATAAATACATTAGTGAGTCAGAAAGTATACCTGGTGTACATATGCAAGAATATCCTCTACGGTATACTACGGGTTCTAAATTAGATATAGGAAATTTTTCTAGTTACGCAATGCCTGATACGGAAGGTGGAGTCCCTGGAATAAAAAGAGGTAAAGTTCACAGTATAGGAGAAAGTGAATCTTATGCTGATTTAACAGGTCTTCGTTTATGGGCATGGGAAAACCTGGGTATAAAACCTATGGACGATATGACGCCAGAAAACTATCAATTAATTAAAAATACTTTTCAGGAGAAAAATCAAGACGCTCCCATAAATAGGTGGTTTGATAAATACGATGATGAGAAAGGAGTAGAACTGTTTAATAGAGTAGCAGACAATGGATCAAAACAAGACCCCCAGCAATTGCAAACAGCTCAAGTCGGTTTTGAAGTAGGACAAACAGATGCAACTGATCTGGGAGCAGGTTTATGGGAAGCTTTAAAATTTGGGGCCGGTACAGTTGCAGATTATTATACAGGACTTAAAGAATTAGCAGATGACCATCCTGTAACAAAGGAAATATTTGAAACATTAGATCCCGTTACAAAACTGTCTGATGCTCTTGGTATATTAAGTGTACCAGGAAGTTTAGTTGCTGAGGCAGTAGAAGGTATGGTGGGTAAAGGAGATGGTGAATTTAATTTTATGGATGCTCTGCCTAGTATGTCAGGTGACTTCTCATTTACTAATGTGAATGGTACTCCTACTAAAACAGTAGCTGGAGTAGCAGGCATAGAAAATCCATGGGCTGCATTTGGAGTAAATTTACTAAGTGACCCTTCAACGTATGTTGGTGCAGGACTAGCTAAAAACCTTATTAAAAAAGGCATTAAAACAGGAGCTAAAACAGGATCTAAAAGTATAGATAAAGCTGCTTCTAATCTACAAAACATTAAGTCATTAAATACTAAAAACTTTAATGATATTACTATAAGTGATAAAGGAAGTCTAGCTGACTTTTCACAATTAACTCCTGGATCAAAAGAGCAATTAAAATATATTGATGATTTTACTAAAAACTTTAAAGAGGCCGGACCAAAAATTCAAGAGCACATAGCAGACAGGGTTAAAGAGCTATCAAGTCCTGAAGGAATGAAACGATTGGTTGCTCAGGAAATGGAATATCTAGAATATGTTGGTCATAAACATCCTAAGTTTCAAGCAGAAATAAACGCCTTATCTAGGATTGAGGAACTGGAGAAAATGAAGATTGCAAATAGTGGTAATTTTGTGGACAATGATATATGGGAGTTACTAATGAAAAATAGTAAGAGTTGGGATAATGCATCATATCATACGCCACATAGTGAATTAATAAAGTTAGATTCTTTTGGGCCTGAAGGAGGTACGTCGGCATTTGGGACCTCTTTTGATCTTGCTAGGACCGCTCAAATAGGAGGACATCCTCTTCCAGGAACTGTTAAGATAGGTTTACCATATGCCGATAATGCGCCAGTTATTGCTCATGAAGTATCTGGACATGGTTTACAAAGAGGAAGAATGCTTCCCATAGATAAAGAAGCAAGAAAGTTGATTAAACCCAAGGCTGTGGATGATATGTCGGAGGATGCTAAAAGCGCATGGGCGTATTTTAAGACTGGAAGCAAGGGAAAAGAACCCAATGCTTTTCTACATGAGTTAAGAGAAGCAATGTTACAAAGAGGATTAATTAAAAGCAGGCACCAACAGATAACGCCCCATTTAATAGATGTAGCAAAGGTATCATTCAAAAAGCATCCAATGGGTGTGCTTAATCTATCAAAGAATAACACCCTTTCGTCATGGGGCAACCTTCACGAGGCAGGATCCGGATATTTGAGCAATACAAGAATCCTGGATTTTATGGCGGATACACCTGATAATTCAATTAATCTAAGCAAGCTTTTAAATAAATTACCGGCTATGGCGCCTATTGCTATAGGCACAGGAACTGTTTTAGCAAATCAAAGAGATGGTGGTGAACAATTACCAAAAGCGCAAGTTGGAAATAAAGAATTCTCAGTGTGCAACTCTGCCGAACTACAGGCTAATGGTAAAGTCTCTCCTAGCTGTCAAGGTGGTGGTTACCGTGAGTCTCCCCACAGTATATATGGAAGTTATGGACTTACAGCAGGGAAGCTTCCTGAAGAAGGAGGAACAGCTTCAGGCCGTGTGGGTTTAGGTTATGTTGCTCATGCGCCCAACATGCCTTTTACAGGACATCTGGGAGTAAATGCCGGTAGGAGGTTTAACGTACAAAATAATGAGACCGAAGTCAACCCTCTATTTAATGCAACGGGTTCTGTAGGATTAGAAGGTGAATTTGATAGGGGAAGAAACTCTGTACCCTGGGGAGTTGGTGTATATGGGAACAAGGATTTAATTAATAACACTGGTTTTACAGGTGGTCTTTATGCTCACCTCAACAAGTTTTCAGGGAAGTTTGGATGGAACCCTCAAACAGGAACTACAGAGGCAACCGTAGGCTTTGGTTTACCTATTCGTCAAGACGGAGGCCCAGAGGATTCAAGTACGGTTAATTTCAATGATCTTGAAAAAGGCATTAGACATGTAGAAAGTCTTAATGGAGTGTTAATGAAAAACCCACAATCATCTGCTTCTGGATATTATCAGGATCTTTTTGATAACTTTAAAAAAAATGGTATTGAATATGATGGAGATCGAGATGCATTTATTGCTGACACAACATTTCAGAAAAACTTATTTATAAAGAGATATAATGGTGATCTACTTGATGTTCCAGGATTAAAAAGTAATGGTGAAGATTTATATAATGAATACAAAGATCAAGTTGACTTTACATACACACCCACAGAAATAGCAGCATTGTCTAACATGCTTGGTAGACAAGGTACAAGAAACTACCTAGGTAATGTACTAAGAGATGGTCAATCTTTAGCGGAAGTGTTTCCAGATCTTTATGGTGATGGAAGACAACTGGGTAAAGATGGTAAACTTTTAGAAAATAAAACCCCAGATGAGTACATACTAGGTTTTAATGCTGCATTAAAGAAAAAGGCACTAGGTGGAAGCGTTAACCCCGCAAGAGAAAGAACAAGAAAGTTACTTCGTCAATATGAAAACGGAGGGTCTTTAACGCTCGCTGGCAGAAAGCATTTAGAAGACATAGGGGTTATAGACACTTTCCAGCAAGGCGGGGAGTATGTGGTAAAACGAGGTGACACATTAAGCAGGATTGCTAGAAATTACGACATGAGTACGGGTGATCTTGCTAGCCTAAATGCTATACAAAATATACACAGCATTTACCCTGGTCAAAAGTTACAACTGTCTGTTCCTGCTGTCACAAATAGTAATGATGAAGAAGAGGAACCTGCTGTTGTAGGCTACGATCATCATGAAAGCTTTAGTGGTGCCTTTGGTGCCGCTAGAGAAGAGCTTGGGGTCAATAACATATTTGATTATCGAGGAGACTCTTTTGTTACTAACCTTGAAAGCGAACCTGTAAACATACCAGACAGTGTAAGAGGCGCTTTAGGTGATCAACAAGACCAAGTAGATTCATTATACTCTAGTAGAGACGAGCTTAACATAACTGCTGCACAAGACACCTGGCAAGAATGGGATCAGAAAAGGGAGGACATTGCTGATTTTAATAGGATGGGTAATGTGGATATTATAACAGGTTATGAGTCAGGTAGGTTAGGAGGGTCTGCTGTAGAATCTTCTGCTCATACTATAGCAGCAGGTGATAATCTTACAAAACTCGCTGAAAAGTACGGGTCAACTGTAAAAGATATTATGCGTGCTAACTCTCACATTAGTCACCCAGATAACATAGGCTTAGGGGAAGAGTTAAGTATACCTACTGTTCTAGGTGAAACATACATGATATTAAATAAGCAAACTCATGAGTTACAAGCATATAGGCAAGGAAGTGATACACCCTTTGCTACATATCTTGTAGGTACGGGTACAATTGAGGGTGACGCTCAAACAGTAACTGTATCTAAAGATCTAAATGAAAATGGAGTTAGAAGAGATGAAGGAGATAAAAACTCAAAAGGAAAGTTTGAAGTAGACTGGCGTGCCGGAAACTCTCAAACAGGAGCAGGCATATTTACACTTGATGGCATAGTAGAAAAAAGCCAAGGTTACTATGATGAAACAGGGGGAGGAAGAAGCATCCCTTCTTTTGGTCTCAAAAACGAGAATGGCTTTAGAATTTCTACAGGTATACACGGTGTTCCTTATGGTTTAAGAAATACATCCAGGGCCTCCAACACCAGATCTGACGATATTACAAAAAAGAATATGACACACGGTTGTGTTAATGGCAGGTGTTCTGATCTTAGAGAGATGTATGATAATCCTGGAATTACAGAGGGTACAAAGCTCTACATATTACCAGAGGAAGAAGGCAATGAATTTGTATATCAGAACGGTAAGTTAGTATTTAAGTCCTCTGCAGAAAATAGAAAAAGATATAGTGAAGGCTATACAGATGAGGATGGCATTGAGCAACCCTATTCACAAGGGATAAACAGATCACCTAACGCTCTCAACTATAAGCCTATAAAAATTGAGTTTGATAGGACCCAAATGCAAAAGAACAAGAATGAGGCAAGTACTCTTGAGACTATTGACTATAATAATACTGAAGAATATAATGAGATAACAGCTCCTTTTCTAAAAGCTTTAGTAGACAACAAACAGCGAATAATGGAGATAGCTCGAGTAAATGGTGACACATATAATGACATGGTCAAGTTAACAGTAGGGTTGTTTGGTCAAGAATCAGGTTTTGGTGAAAAAAATAGTTCGATTATTAACGCTGCTAAACTTGGAAAAAAGGTTGTAAGTTCATTTTTTAATTTAGGAACTTCTTCTAGTGCGGATCCTTTGTTTGAGCAAGATGTTTATGAGGGGGTTAATGTAGCCAATATCGTTGCTAATACGCAAGCAGCAATGAAGGGTTTACCCCCACAAGATTTTAGTGTTGACATTGATGACAAAAGCATGGGATGGACACAGCTTAGATGGTTCCATACAGATGATTATGAAAAATCAAAACTTGCTCAACTAGGAATAACCTCAAATAGTGATTTTAATGATCCTGTTAAAGCGGCAATAGGAACGATTGCTATATTATCTATACGCTCTCAGACTCAAACAAAGTATCAAGATAAACTAATTGCAGACGACAAGAAGTTTGCTCATATTACAAACAGACAAGAGGCACTAATAGCAGGCTGGAACCCTGCTGGTCCAGAGTACGTAAACAATGTTTTAAAGCAGGGTAATTACGCTACTATATATGAAATTGATGCTAAAGAAGTAGCTGGTGAACTTAAAACTAATTACGACAAAGAGGCTTCAAACAGCACAATACAGAATGCCATAAGACTGTATGAAGAATATGTTGAAGGTTGGTTTGAAGAAGGGGGTGAAGTTAAAGCTCTATATAATAAACTTAATAGGGTTTATTATAATGATGCAAAAGCTGCAAGAACAGGTGTATTAGATCACATGAAGTCTCTAGTCAATTAGAATATGTGCCAGATATTTAGTATATTATAAATGAAGTGTTATAGTTAACAACAAGATGTCAAAAAAACAAAGAAAATCACCACAGCAAACTTTTAAAGTTTCCCAGGAAGATCTGGCTGGATATTATAACAAATATCTTCCACAGTTTGCTCCTGGTGGAGCTTATACGCCAACGCCATACAAGTCGTCAGCAATGTATGCTACAACAGGTGGTCGGTTAGCTGGTTTTATGAACAGAGTTGCTGGAGGAGTAAAAAATGCTGTAACACCTAAACCACCTAGACAAGGTGTTAATAAAAGAGACTACCAAAAAACCACAATTACTAATAATACAAATCAAGATCAGTATTATGACTTTGACGACGGTTCCGTAGAAACAAAAAACGTAGCTATGGCAAACGGTATAAACGGTGCTCTTGGTATGGATGATTATCTTTCTGATTTACAGCAAGTAAAAGATTTACAAGGAAACTCTACTTTTTCTCAGTCGACGTGGAATAGAGATACTGGTGAAATAGATTATACAAATCCCACAGAAGCTGATATAGCAAATCAGAGAATTAGTGATGTACAGGGTTCGTACATGAACATTAATAACGGTGTTGTGGAATCCTATAACGATGGTACTCAGAATGTAGCATACAATCCTAATGCCCCATTAACTCCTCCTGCGCCATTAACTCCTCCTGCGACAGGAGGCACTACCGTTACTACATCACAAAGCGACCCAGTAGTAACACAAGGTCCTTCAGATCAAGAACAACGCAATGATACTTATAATATCTTTTGTGAGCAGAACCCTGAACAATGCACTGAGCGTAAATATGGAGGTGATCTTCCAAAAGCTAAAGAAGGTTGGTTTGATGATGCTTTAAATTATACACAAACTGCATTAAGTACAGCAGGTTTAACTCCAGCATTTGGTATTATTCCTGATGCTATAAATACAGCTATATCAGGAGCAAGAGTAGCGGGAGATTATGTTACGGGCTCAGATCCAACAAAAAATTGGACAAGTTTGGGACTTAATGCAGGATCAATGATACCTGTTGTTGGACAAGCTTCCGGAGTAGCGTCTATAGCAAATGATATTAATAATTATGCAAACAATGCAACTAGTGTTCCGCAAAACACAACAGGTCAAAGCCCTATGATAACCGAAAATTATAGAAATAATACTCAACCTAATATGTTAAGACGAGGTGGAGGATTACCAAGATTTCAGGGTCATACAGGCTCTAATGCTACCGATTGGGATATAATTGGTGGCGGTTCATATGAAGAAGAAGAGGAAGATAATAATCAACAGCCGCCTATTATCCCTTTTCAACCCAATGATCCAGCTAATGAAGTAACAGGACTAAAGTCTCAAAGTGTGGATTGGGGAATGGGAGATGAATGGGGACGTGGTCTTGAACCTTCATCAAACATGCAAGAACCACTCTTTAGTGATCAGTTGCAAGAATTAGGTGATAATAATACTATTCCAGGCGGTGCAGAAAAACTTGAGGGACCTCAAACTTCAAATTTACTATCTGCTTTGAGTAATTTTGGATCTGATCAGCAAGGAACAATTGAAAAGGATGTAAGTTGGGGCGATACTCGTCGTCAACGAAGACGAAATAAATTTAATTACGCTAAGGATAAGGTTCTAGATAGCAAAGTGGTAAGAGGATTTTCAGGAGCTGCTGATCTGGCTGTAGAAGGCGCAGGTATATTTAATGATTGGTTTGGTGACAGACAAGCTGAAGCAAAAAAAATTCAAGGTATATCAGGAACTACAATGGATCAAATGGCATCAGCTAAATCTGCAGATGCTGATGGGTTGTATGGTAACTTTGATCAGAATACAGGGAAGTTAAGACCTAACGACGGTATTGTTAGTCACTTTGCAAAGCACGGCCTTGAAATGTATCAGGATAGAGGTGAGGTCTCAGAAAAAGAAAGCGCATATTCAGAAGCATACGCAAAACATTTGGCTTTAAGACAGCTGATTGGTACTAATAATGCAACGTGGGAAGAAGAGCAGCAGTTAAATAAATCGTATTTCGACGCTTTGGATGCTAATGATGCTTTCAATCCAAATAAGACTGGATGGAATAATATCAAGGAGGTAGGTAAACTAACTCTCCCTCATGTAGGTCAACAAATGAGGGGTACTTTGAACACTATGTTAGGCACACATCTTCAAAAAGGAGGGGGGTCTCAGCAGCAAGGACAAGACACAGAACTATTACGTCAATTTTTACAAATGTCAGACCCTACCTTCCAGTTTTCTCAGAGTGCTATTGAAGATCAGAAAAAATCTCTTGGACAGATGCGCAATGGAGGACAGGTGTTAGATCTAGATGAAGGATTAATACAAGAGCTAATAGCAGCAGGAGCTGACATTAAAATATTATAACATGAGAGTTAACATAAACAGTCTCCCTAATGGGTACAAGGTAGTAAACGGAAAAGTCATAAAAACAATGGCTCTTGGTGGGATACCTAGAACTCACGCTAACCTTGAGGCTGAAAAAGGGGAAACAGCACTCACAGATCTTGATAACGACGGAGTACACGAGCTCCACACTATAGGAGGGAATAGACACAGCAGTGGAGGTACACCTCTTAATCTTCCCCCACAGTCTTTTATTTTCTCTGATACAGCAAAGATGAAGTTTAATACTGATGAATTAGCTGAACTAGGTATTGAATCTACTAAAAAGCAGACACCTGCATGGGTTTCAAAGAAACACCCTTTAAATAAGTTTATACAAGGGATGGACGATGAGCACTCTGATAACATCACTAATGAAACAGCTGAGTTAATGTTACATAAGAACAAGCTCCAGTTGTCTAAGATAGCCTTTATGCAAGAAGCAAAGAAAGATTTTCTTGATGAAGAAGGCAACGTACATGTACCACTTGCTGCATATCCGTTCTTAATCTCTAAGGGTGTTAATCCAGAAGAGTTTGTTGCTAAATTAGAGGAGATTAATAATCAAAAGAAAGAGGCACAAAATCCACAAGCGCAGGGTATGCAACCACAAGGGCCTCCACAAGGCATGCCTCCACAGGGCATGCAACAAGGCCCCCCAATGCACCAAATGCCTGCTGGTCAAATGATGCCAGGTGCATCGCATGGAGCTCCTCCACAGGGTCCTCCAATGATGAACGATGGTGGTGAGATGCAGCAGTTATTACAAGAAATTGCTAAAGCATTACAACAAGGCGCAAAACCAGAAGAAATAATGCAGCAACTAGTTCAGATGGGGATACCAGAAGAACAAGCTATGCAAGTACTCCAAAAGGTAATACAAAGTATTCAAGGACAACCACAAGGCCAACCACAAGGACAACAGGGACCACCAATGATGAGATCAGGAGGTTCTCTTCCCTGTTTATCATGTGGAGGATCTACAATGAAACATGGTGGAAACCCTTTTTCAAAGCACCCCTTAGAGCAATTTGTCTATGGAGGACAACAACTACCTGAGTTTCAAAATGGAGATGAAACGTTTGAAAACACTCTTCAAGGAGACGAGTGGGCTAGTGTAAGAGAAATATGGTATAAAACATATGTAGATGCAGCAAAGAAGTTTAACGAAACACCTGCAGGGAGAAGCAGGCCCTTAACTATATCAGACAATAAAGAAGAGGCGTTTGCAGCGTTCTATAAGTTCAATGAAATGAATGAAAGAGCAGAAGTAGGGAATTATAATTATGATGAAGGTTGTGACATAGATGCTGATGGCAACCGTGCTGCTAATTGTAAACACAATAATAGGTCAGGTGATAAGAGCTATGACAGAATGAAAGAGCATGGGCTAATAGATGGTATGGATAATGAAGAGTATATATCTAACACTAGACAGTTCCAAGCTATGTATGAAGCGTTAGGTTCATTAAAACATGGTCCTGACGTCACTGAGGAACAGAAGGCGCTTTTAGAAGGTTTAAAGATTGAGACTTCACCGGAAGCCGCTCACAATATGAAACAATATGGATTTAACGTTTCATCTATAGACGGTAAAAACGGTGTCCTTACATCTAGTTCACACGTTGGTATAGGCGATTCTGTGGATAACACTGAAGAAATAATAACAGAAGAAAAGAAGAAACTTTGTCCTGACGAGGCAGCTAGATCTGCAGAATGTGCAGCAAGAAACACTGGAGGTGGTACAACAGCTGGTACAACAGCTCCTCCTTCTATGATTCAGCCAGAGAGTGGGCGAACAGGGGACTTAATACCAGGTGAAGATTTCTCATACTATGGTCCCGTAGCAGATGAATCTGAAGTTATTACAAATGATAATAATCAAGGGCCCGTTGTTAATAGTGGGGAATTCGAGCAATTTTTCCGTGATGGTGCAGAATTACCGTGGTATCAAGGAGACGAGGGAAGCAGTGTAGTACCAGAGCCACTTGCGCAGGGTGCGGTAACAGACAACAATCCTGATGGAATAACACCACCCGTTGGTGGAGGAGCACCTAGTGGCTCTAGTGAAGACGGCGATGAACCTTTGGGAATCCAGAACATGTCCGACGCAGCAGTAAGAGAACGGCAGAGTCGTGCAGGAACGTTCCAGCCAGGAGCATCTACTACAGCAGGAGCATGGACTTGGAACTCTGAAACATGTCAATGTGTACAATCAATAACACCAGGAGGAACTCCTGCTAAAATGATACCATGGATTCAAGATCAAAATAACTTAGCTGGTGCCATGCGCGCCAAGTCTCAAGAAGAAGACTTTTGGCCAATGCAACAAAAGCTAAATTACAATGATGTGGACTATATAGGAAATGATCCTTTAACCAGAATCCACGCTGCTAATTCATTAGCTTCAGGCTTAGGTGAGAATGCAACACATGCTCAACGCATGGACTTGTTTGGTAAAGCAGCAGGGTCTAATCGAGAGGCTGTACAGAATGTACAAGAAGCTGACGTAAAAAGTTACCTGGAGTATAATAAAGCTAATGTTACTAATAGAGCTAACGTTGATGCAAGTAATAGCGGCTTTGCCTCTAAGTATGTTGACGATACTAATTTAGTACAGGCTAATAGAATTGCAAAAGATCAACTGCATGATGCTAACATTAACAAACAAAATAATGCTCTTTTAACTAATATGGCTAATACATATAATCAGAATTCTTTATATCCTAATTATAATGTAAGGCCTGATTACGCAGGTGCTATAGAGTTTGAAAATGCACAGGCCTTACGGGACGAACAATCTCAAGAATCAAGTTATCCTAGAATGAATGAGTACGCAGCGTGGAAAGCCAAATACCCTGATGCAAAAGATGAGTGGATTGAGAGAATGATGGGTAAGGCAAAAGAAAACCCTGACAATGATCAAAGTGGTCGTCAAGGCCCTGGCGGTTATCCAGGAACTGATCCTGCAAAGTATGGACGAGAGATGCGGGACCTTCAAGCAAACAGAAAAGCACTGAGGAGATGGATATTGGGAATATAGTAAACTTAAAAGGTGTACACCCAGGATTTTTAATAACGATATAAATTTAGTATTTTTGTAATATGGCAACATACCTACCTAACGTAAAGGAATATATACCACAGACGGAGACATTCACTCCTGACTATAAGTTTCTGAATGACGTTCTAAGCGTCAGGCAGGATAGGTATGACTCTAATTATAAGCAAATGAACAACCTCTATAGTAGCGTTGTTCATGCTGACGTGTCTAGAGAGGACAGTAAAAACATTAGGGATCAGTATGTTAATCAGCTTGCACCTAAGCTACAACAAGTATCTGGTCTTGATTTGTCTCTACAACAAAATGTTGATACAGCTAAAGGGTTGTTTACTCCTTTTTATGAAAATAAGAAGCTTGTTCGAGATATGGTATTTACTAAGAAGTGGAAGTCTGAGATGGGGAAGGCTCAACGCATGAAGGAATCTGACGTTGAAGCAACAAGGAAACAACATTGGGATGACGGTGTAAAGAAGTTGCAATATGATATGGAAGACTTTGTTGGGGCTTCATCAGAAGATATGATGAACAGAGCCTTGCCTCAGTATGTGAGTAAGTATGACATAATGGGTGAAGGACTAGCAAAGATAAAAGAGCTTGACCCAAATGTACAGACTGTTTCGTTTAGTGAAAACGGTATGTGGAAGATAACAATGAAAAATGGTTCTCTACTAACAAGACAACCTATGGGTAAAGACAAGAATGGAGAGATGCAATATAGCAACCCCATAGGAGATTACCTATCTGCTTCTTTATTAAATGATCCAAGAGCTATAGACTATTACCGTACTAAAGGATATGTAGAGGCAAGGTCTTTCTATGATAAAAATAAAGACCAGTATGGTGATAAGCAAGCGGGCATGAATGCATGGGGAGATCAATTTATACAACAGTATGGAACAGAGGAGCAAAAAACTATAGCTGAATTAGAGCAAAAAGAAGGAGTTCTTAAAGGACGCACTATAAGCTGGAAAAACCACATAAAAGAATATGGTGTTACAGAGGGAAGTAATACAGACCTGGCAGTTAAGAATACAACTGCGGAATATGAAGCTACTAAAAGAAGTAAAGATATACGCAAGGACAGAAGTCGTCAATTAAATGAAGGTCCTAGTGATAATCTAACAAAAGCTCTTAGCATGTTTATGTCATTTAACATGATGAAAGATATAAATGAGACAGCTAATACTTATGCTAGTACACATGGTGAAGTGGATACAGAGCTAAGTCCACTTGCTAAACTAGATATTCAGCACCAGAATAGTATGGCATTAGAAGAATACAAGCAGAACAACAGGAAGCTAATGAAGCTGTTTGACTATGCACTAGAGAATCCACCTAAAGAAGGCTCATCAGAACCCCCAACTAAACAATACCTTCAGGGAGACGACCTTAACAGCACATTGATAGAGTCTCAGTATGATTATTCTCAGTCAACACAGAATGATCTATCGTTTGCACAAGAGCTTAAAGAAGATGATTCTACGATGCTTGATTTAGTGACAAACTGGTTTATCCAGGAAAACAGCATGGCGGGGAGAACAGAGCTTGGTGCAGTAAATTTGTGTCCTTCTGGTACATGTGGTAATGACCATATGACAGATTTAAAGACAATAAAAGCGGAACTAGCAAAAGGCAATAATGATCTGTTGGAGACTGCTTACGGTGTTATGAAATCTTCTTACGGTCAGTTAATGCTTTCTGAAAATACCTCAGCAATGGGAAAGATAAGAGGGGATCTGCTCTATAATACAGGGCGTGGTATCAGCTTTCTAACAGCAAGAGATGCTATGCATGTTGAAGGACAGAGACTAAGGCAGGAAGACGCAATGAAGCGTTATGATTTCATTATGAAAAAAGACGATGGTATTTATACTCAGCTGGTAGAAGAAGCAGACGGTCTAAATATATTTAGAGAGAACCAAGACGGAAGTATTACAGAGCTTGGTAAAACAGCTTTTGAAGATGCATTTATGAATCATTACTACTTTGAGGACTTCGCCTCAGAGCAGGAGCTTCAAGTGACAGGCACTGGTCTAGGTGGTATGAACTTCTCCGCTTCCCATTCTACTTCTCTGCCGATTTTAAACCAGGTCACCCTACCGACGGGG
>Ga0114997_10000570_pt1 | contig 30410 bp, 29 predicted proteins | sample ArcticOcean_MG_C_2_FD_87045 | JGI IMG/M metagenome (GOLD analysis project Ga0114997, IMG submission 87045) | Marine microbial communities from western Arctic Ocean - ArcticOcean_MG_CB4_136 | ecosystem: Environmental > Aquatic > Marine > Oceanic | place: Arctic Ocean: Canada Basin | collected... | reverse complement strand
TGTCCTACTCTTCCGTGTCTTAAGACAAAGTACCATTGGCGCTGAAGGGCTTGACTTCCGAGTTCGGAATGGGATCGGGTATAACCCCTTCGCAATAATCACCGGCAGGGGTGTTATATATAAATAAAAAAGATTGTAAACAATGAAATCATCTATTTTTTTAGGCTTTTTTTGAAGTTTTCTATGTAGTTTACAAGTTCTGTTTTACCAAAAATTTTGTGTACTTTATTAGATAAATTCATACTGGTTAAAGCAGAGGCATATCTTTCCCCTTTTCGGGTTGGTAACATCTTAATTTTTGAGCCAAATAATTTAGCGACTTTTAAAATTGTATAATTTTTTTTACTTGAGATACTATAATGCCTACATTTATTCTTTTTCCACGCTAAAAAACAAGCTTTTACAGTGTCACCAATATAAGTAAATCTACGAGTCTGTGAGCCTGGGCTTACTACAGGTAGAGCGATGTTTTGTTTAAAAGAGTTTTCAAATATTCCTATAACTGTTGCCATATCACCTTTGCCTATTTGTCTTGGTCCATAAACGTTATAAAAATAGATTATTTCAAATTTAAAATTAAACCATTTTTTTAAGTTTTCTAATAATTCTAGATTTTTTGCTTTGGTAAACGCATATGGAGATAAATTTTTATCACTACCATTGTTGCCAAGCGTGGCCGAAGTTGCAGAGTAAATTAACTTAATTTTATTAGTCATGCAAAAGTTAAATACTGCATGTGAACCTATAGAGTTAGAATTAATACATTCATCCATCTTTATAAAGCTTTGATAAATTCTTGCAAATTCTCCAAAGTGAAAAATTGTATGAATTTTTTTTATAACATAAATCAAGGTTTTGGATATATGTTTGGTATTAGATTTTATATACTTAACTCTTTTATTGTTTATGTGATTTTTTTTAAAACCAGAGGAGTAGTTGTCTATACTTATTATTTTATATTTCGTTTTTTTTAGAATTAACTCTATTAAATTTGAACCAACAAAACCTGCACCACCCGTAACAACTATTGTATCTTTCATTAATTATTTTTATTTTTTAAAGATAATAAAAAACTTTTATAAACTAAATTGAATGCTTTATCTAAAGGAGTTTTAGCACTCCATCCATATTTTTTTGCGATACTTAAATTTAAAATCTTTCGTTGCATTCCATTTGGCTTGGAAAGGTCATATTTAATCTTAAGATTTGCTTCTAATTCTTTCATAATAAATTTTGCATAACCAACTATTTTTTCTTCTGTACCACTACCTATATTGATAAAATTTTCCTTAATTTTTTTTCCCATAAAAAAAACACAAGCATTGGCAAAATCACCTACATAAAGAAGCTCTCTTTTCGCTTGACCGTTTCCCCACAGTGTAATGTCTTTTTTTTTATTTACTTTTGCATAATGAATTTTTTTTATTAAAGCTGGGAAAAAATGTGAACTCTTAAGGTCATAATTGTCATTTGCGCCAAACATGTTTGCGGGCATCAAAGCTTTATAATTCAAGTTATATTGAGTGCTATAAGCTTCACACATTTTGATTCCAGAAATTTTTGCTACAGAGTAAGCATCATTTGTTCCTTCTAGCTTTCCTGTAAGTAAATACTTCTCTTTCATTGGTTGAGGTGCATTTTTTGGATATATGCAGCTAGAACCTAAAAAAATTAAGTTTTTAACACCTGCAAGATAAGACGAATGTATTAAATTGCTTTGTATCATTATGTTTTCATAAATAAATTCTGCTTTAAAATTATTATTAGCTAATATGCCACCTACTTTTGCTGCTGCAATAATAGTAACATTTGGCTTAATTTTTTTTAAAAATATTTCTACATTTTTTTGATTTAATAAATTTAATTTATTTTTAGAAGCTGTAAATATATTTTTATATCCCTGATTTATTAATTCTTTGTAGATGTGAGAACCAACCATACCTTTGTGACCAGCTAAAAAAATTTTTGTATTTTTCGATAACATTATTTTTTTAATGATTTTAATTCAAATTCAATCATCTCTTTTACTAATGTTTGAATATTGATTGTTGGTTTCCATTTAAGTTTTTTTTTTGCCTTACTTGGATCACCTAATAGTGTATTTACATCTAGAGGTCTAAGATATGCTTTATCACACTCAATTATAGATTTATTATTTTTGTCATAAGCTTTTTCATTAAGACCTTTACCCTTCCATTTAATCTTAATATCTAATTGTTTTGTAGTTATGGTGATAAATTCTTTTATCGAATACTGTTTTCCTGTTGCAATAATATAGTCATCAGGTTCTTTTTGTTGTAAAATTTTCCACATAGCATAACAATAATCTTTTGCATGACCCCAATCTCTTTTTGCATAGAGATTTCCTAGGTATAATTTTTTTTGCATCCCTAATTTAATTTTGCATAGAGCTACAACTATTTTCTTAGTTACGAATGTTTCACCTCTTCTGGGGCTTTCGTGATTAAACAATATACCATTTGCTGCAAAAATTTTATACGCTTCTCTATAATTTTTTGTTATCCAGTGTGCATAGACTTTGGCTACACCGTAGGGACTTAATGGGTAAAAAGGAGTTTTTTCATTTTGAGGAATGGTTTGAACTTTACCGAACATCTCAGATGTGCCTGCTTGATAAAATTTTGTTTTATTTTCAAATTTATGGAATTTAATAGCTTCTAATATTCTTAAGGCTCCTAACGCATCTGCATTAGCTGTATATTCAGGTACTTCAAAAGAAACCGCAACATGTGATTGAGCTGCTAGATTGTAAATTTCATCTGGTTTAATATCTTTTATGATTTTTGATACAGATGTTGAATCTGTGATATCACCATAATGTAAAAAAAAGTTTCTTTTTGAGTCATGGGGATCTTGATAGATATGATCTATTCTTTTTGTGTTGATTGATGAAGATCTTCTTTTAACACCATGAACCTCATAATTCTTACTAATTAATATTTCCGAAAGATATGATCCATCTTGTCCTGTAACACCAAAAATTAATGCTTTTTTTTTCATTGTTTATTATTTTATAAATGTTTTTTTAATTATAAACTTAGATAGTTTCTTAAATCAATAATTGTATTATTCAACATAGTATCTCTCAATAAATTTTATTATTTAATATAAGACAGTTTTTAAAGCATTTTTCATCAATTATTTGTATATAAATTGGATTCTTAATATTAATTATTTTTTTTGAACAGCTCATTTATATATATATATTCAAATGTTTTTCTGAATGGCATTTTTGATTTATAAATCTTTTTAAACTTATTATTTATCAACAAACGGTGAATATCTGTAAATGTATAATTTTTTTCTATCATATTGTCATAGTGATGTTCAAAAAAAATTATTTTTACATTTTTGATTTTATTTTTTAAACCTTTTAATATATTTAGTTCGTATCCTTCTGTGTCAATCTTTAAGAAATCAATATTATCAATATTTTTATCAATTAAATATTTAGATAATGGAATAACCGTAGCTTCTATATTTTGATAAAAAGTGCCTTGTTTTTTTTTATTTATATATCTATGTTTTTTTTTGAAATAACTTGAATTTTCATTTATATCACTAAATGTAGAGGATGAACTCTCATTAAACTGTTTTAAAATAATTTTTTTTTCTATTTCTCCTAGAGAAATATGTTCTATGTAAATATTTGTTTCATTAAATTTTTTAATTAAGCTTGGCAACCGCTTTTTTAATTCAACAAAATTAAGTGGACTTGCTTCAAAAGAGTAAATATTTTTTATATTAAGGTTTTTTAAAAAAAATTTAATGGACTCACCTTTGTGCCCACCAACATCTAAAAATATATCAATATTATTTAATTGACTTTTTTTTAAAAAATTTGATATCTTTTTTTTATAGAAATAATCAAAAAGGTTTAAAACTAAAATTGTGATATAATTAATCATTATTTATATACAATACGTATTTACCAAGTATTTGTTTTACCTTAAGTCCTTTTGATTTATCACAATTTTTAATATTAATTTTACATTCATTGTATTGCTTAATGAGTATTTTTATTTTTTTGGAAGTGGCAAAATAAGCTGGATTAATTTTGTAATAAGTCATTTTAAGTGGTTGGTAACCGTAAGTTTTAACCTCATAGTGTATTCTATTGATATTTCTTGATACAAAAACTAAGACAGCAATTATCATAAGGTATTTAGTTTTTTTAATTAAATTGTCTTTTGAAATAGAAAATTTTTCTAAAAATAATGATATGAAAATAAAAAAAATTGAGGCAATCAAAGAATACCCACCATATCTTAGTGCAGGATGATTATAGAACCATTCAAATAATAAAAGAAAAATTATTATTAAAACTAATTGTATTTTTCTTTTTTTAACTTTAATTATTATTTTAGATCTTAAGGTGTAATATACAATTATACATAATAATGTTAATCCTAATAAAAAATCAGAGACTTTATTAAAAAAATATATATCTATCCAATTACTAACCCAATTAAAGGATTGAATATATTCTGACGGATTTTCAACTCTAAAATTTGGGGCTGCACCTCCCTTGGACCATTGCTCATACCAATCATTTACTGCTACTACCTCTTGTAATGGGACTGCCCAAATAGGCTGTTCAAAACATGTGAACTGAACAGGATATATCATGCACCCTGAAGTAATAAAATTATTAAAAATTACTAGTGAAAAGATAATAAATACAAAAGTAAAAAAAGAATTATAAAATAAAATTTTTAAAGTCTCTATAATATTAAAATTTCTTAGAAGATGAGATAATATTACCAAAAAAAATATTCCATAGAGTATATAAAATGCTTTAAATGAAATAATTAACCCAATTAAAATATATATTTTTGATGTTTGATTTGAAATATTGACTTTAGAATTAGATAGTAACAAGATTTCTATAAATAATAAAAAAATTAAAATTTGAGCAGATCTATCAGTTCCGTGTTCTGCTATTCTATAAAAAAAAATGTTAATAAAAATAAGTGCTAATAAGGTAAAATAGGAAATAAAATTTATTTGATTATTGTCTATATTTTTTTTTAATTTAATTAATAAAGTTAAGTTTGAAAAACCCATAATTAAAATTGCTGGCATGTGAAACATGTAGTATTTAACAAACGGCAAGTAGAATAGTGAATTTAAATAAAAAATAGAAGATGGGGTTCTGTAACCGAGATCAATATTGCCCATCCCAAATATTAACGAATTTTGTGTTAAATAGTAACTATATGGAAAATGATAGTATAAAAAATCATCATGAGCTTTAAAAATAAATGCTGCAATCAATAAGATAAAAAATATTAAAAAAAAATAACTCCAACCTATTTTTATTAAATTATTAAAGTAAAATTTCGTAAAGAAAATTATACCTATTACAAGGATTATTGAATTATGAACTTGCCCATGACTTATAAAAATACTCGATACGTAGGCATAAATAATTAAAAATAACACACCGATTAACCCTATATAGCCAAGGTTATTTGTGATCTTAAACTTTTTTGATATAGAATTGATAGCTAACCCATAGCCCATTGAAGAACTTACGATCAAAAAATAAAAAAATATATAAGTATAAAAATTTGTAAACATTCTATATTAATAATTTTATTATCATAAAAATGAAAAATTTAACATTAATTATCCCAGCAAAAAATGAAAAGGAGTCACTACCCTCAGTACTAAATGAATTAAAGAATTTTGAATGTAAAATTAAAATAATTCTTGAGGAAACTGATAAGGAAACAATTGATGCTATCAAATCTTTTAATTGTGACTTAATTTTTCAAAAAAAAAATGGTTATGGTAATGCTTTAATCGAAGGCATAGAGGCTGTTGATACTGAATATTTATGCATATTTAATGCAGATGGGTCATTTAATCCAAATGAACTTTTGAATATGCTTAATTTGAGTAATTTAAATAATTATGATTTTATATTTGCATCTCGATATGAAAGAGATTGTGGTAGTGACGATGATACAATAGTTACCTTTTTAGGAAATTTTATATTTACCTTGTTGGGAAAAATATTTTTTAAACTTTCTATAACCGACATCTTATATACATTTGTAATGGGGAAATCTGATCAAGCAAAGAAACTTCAACTAAAAAAAGGTGACTTTGGTTTTTGTGTGGAGCTTCCAATTAGTGCACAAAGACAAAATATGAAATTAGGAACCAGCAAATCTCATGAAAGAAAAAGAATATCTGGTACAAAAAAAGTCAATGCTTTTAAAGACGGATCAAAAATTCTTTTTTTTATGATCAAATTATTTTTCAAAAAATAAGTATAACTTAATAGTGATTAGGAGTTTAAACCCTATGTTTTTTAAATCTATAATCAAAAAGCATTAAATAAGTCATAATATAGACAATTATATTAAAAAATATAATTAATATTTGAAGTTGAGTGCTAAAGATATCTGTTGCACCGATCGAAAGTGTTACAATATTAAAAATATTTATTAATATGCTAGATAAATTATTTGCAAATAGTGCGGATAAATTAAATTTTTTTTTTATAAAATAAAAAAGTAATTGATGAAAATGTTTGTTATCTGAATTTAATGGTGATGTACTAAATCTGTATTTTCTTATTATAGAAAATAAATTTTCAAAGCATGGATACCACAGCAGTAAAACTATAAAAAAGGGTGATAAACTTGGATTTGATTCGTAAATAAGAATTAACAAGATACCAAAACTAAAGCCTAATAAATATGAACCACCATCACCAATGTAAAGCTTATTAAAAAAATTAAACAAAAGTAAGCAAAATAATAGTTCTACTAAATACAATATTTCAAATTGAGTAATATTCAAAGTTGCAAACAGTTGTAAATTATAAATTATTATCAAAAGTGAAATGAAATATCCTAAAACCAATCCATTTAGGCCATCGATGAAATTAGTTCCATTTATTATAATTAAAAGACAAAAAATTACAAAGAAGTAAGAAAAGAATTTATACTCTAAAAGAGAATCAATAAAAAGAATTCTGATATTTGAAATATAAAAATTATTAAAAATTACGAATAGAAAAATTAAGAATAATTGTAAGAAAAATCTATTTCTTGGTGATTTAATTATTTTTAAATCAGAAAAGAAACCAACTAAAAATAAAAAAAATAAAAAAAAATAAAAAAAATCTACATTAAATTTTTCTATAAAAAGAAAAGTTATTATAATTATAACTCCACCAGACAAAGGAATGCTTTTTTGTTCAACAAATAACTGGTGTTTTTCACCAGACAAACTTGGTAAAAAATTCTTATACTTTATAAAGGTATTTACAAAATATATGATTAAAGGGATTGCTACGATATAAATATAATTCATCCTATTTTTTTAAGTAATTGATTCCCAAACATATTAACAAATATAAAGATTTAAAAAAATTATAATTCATGTATATATAATAAACTTTAAAACCATCTTTTAATTTTTGAAAAGTAGATGAAGATAACGAATTTTTTGAATTTCGCCAACAAGTTAAGCTTTTATCAATAGCACCAAAAACATGTTTTTTTTTTAAAATTTTAAGCCACAGTACAAAATCTTCTTTCGTTTTTATATTTGGAAATTTACAGTATTCAGAGAAAACAGTTTTTTCAATCATTACAGTTGAGAGTCCTATATCACAGGATTTTAAAAGATCTTCATAATTTTTAAATGTCCTTGCTATTCTATATGCTGAAGTGATGTTATTATGATTGATAATTTCATAAGAAGTATGAGAACAAGATAAATAATTTTTCTGCATGTAATCAACCTGAAACTCAATTTTTTTTGAGTTCCAAGTATCATCAGCGTCTAGAAATGCTATATATTCACCCTTCGCTTTTGCTATTCCTATATTTCTTGATTCACCCGCTCCATACGTATTTGAATTAATTACTACACTTATTCGTGGGTCTAAGTCTTTTAGTTTTAAAATATACTCAAGATCATCATGGGATATATCATCATAAATAATGATAATTTCTAAATTATTATAGCTTTGATTTATTACAGAATTAACAGATTCAGTAATAAAATTAATTTTTTTAAAATAAGGAATAATTACACTAACTAACTTCATATAAATTGTGTTACTAAATAATAGTATCACAAAATAAAAAAAATTATGAAAAAAAAATTAGTTTTATTCATGCCCTCTCTAGAAGGTGGTGGTGTGGAAAAAAATTTTTTCTTAATATCTAATTTTTTAATAAAAAAATTAGATGATGTTTCTGTTATAACAATTTCAAAAAAATATAAATATAAATTTAATAAAAAAATTTCATTTCTATCTACTAAATATTTTTTTTGGGATAGTTTTGGTAGAATTACAAAATATATAATAAGTTTATATCTGCTTTTTATTGAGTACTTAAAAAATAGAAATTTAACAGTTTTCTGTTTTCAGGGAAATATTCTATGCATCATTTTTTGTAAAATTTTTCGTGTAAAAATAATTATAAGACCCAATTCCTCTCCTTCTGGTTGGTCACAGAATCCATTCAAAAAATTTATCTTTTCCAACATGTTAAAACTAGCAGATGTGATTATCGTAAATAGCATTAAATTTAAAAATGAATTAAAAGAAAAACTAAATATTGATGCTGAATGCATTTACAATCCCTTAAACTATAAAGAAATTAAAAAATTATCTAAAAAAAAAATTAGTAATAGATTCTTTAAGACGGATAGTTTAAAAATTATTAACATCGGTAGATTAGTGGATCAGAAAGATCAAATCACAATTGTTAAAGCTGTCAATTATCTAAAAAATAGAGTGAACATTAATTTATTAATTATTGGTGAGGGAGATAAAAAAGATAAACTAATCAGATATATTAATTCAAATAATTTAAAGAAAATTGTTAAGATAAAAAACCATACAAAAAATCCCTTTCCATATATTAAATCTTCAAATATTTTTATACTTTCGTCACTTTTTGAGGGGTTGCCAAATGTCTTATTAGAAGCAATAACATTGAATTGTTTTGTGATATCAACTGACTGTCCAACTGGACCATCAGAAATTTTAGACAAAGGTAAAGGTGGGTTGTTATTTAAAACTTCTGACTATATGGATTTGTCAAATAAGATATTAACTTTTATAGCAAACAAAAAAAAATATGAAAAGAAATTAAAGTTTGCACATAAAAGACTAAATAGATTTAACTATGATTTAAATCTAAATAAATATTTTAATGCAGTTAGGGCATTAATAGAAAACTAAAAATCACTAATTTGTAATCATCCAAATTTTTTCTTTTTCATACCAGTCAATAATTTTTTTTAGTTCATGCGTAATATTTTTGAATTTCTTTATTTTTAAATATTTTTTAATTTTTGAATTATCACCATGTGTTTTAAAAACTTCTACTTTGTTGTGGCTAATTTTTTTAACGATCACCTTTCTTTTGATATATTTTTGCATTTCAGAAATTAAAACATTCATTCTAATGGGATTATTTGAACAAATATTAAATATTTGAAAGTTTTTTATGATTTTTTTTATGATTAGTTTATTAATTATAAGTAAAACATCATCAATATGAGTAAAATCTCTTATGTGATTTCCGTAATTATTTAGATAATATATTTTTTGTTTTTTAACTGCGTTCAAAAAAGAAAATATAAACATGTCGGGTCTTCCCCATTTTCCATAAATCGTAAAAAACCTTAAACCTATTATCTTCATTTTTGAAATATTTGAAATATCTCTTGCCATGTCTTCATTTAATTTTTTTGATGCCGAATAAATATTTTTTGGATAAATTTTTTCTTTTTCATTTAAGGGATATTTCTTTTTATCACCATAAACAGAGCTTGAAGATGCAAAAATAAATTTCTTTACGTTGTATTTTTTACTCAAATCTATAATATTTGTAAATCCAAGGATATTGCTTTCATAATAAGATGCAGGATTAATAACAGAATATCTCACACCTGCTTGAGCCGCTAAATGAATAACAGTATGAATTTTAAACTTTCTATATATTTGTTCAATTTTTATTTTTTCAATTAAATCTATTTGGTAAAATTTAAATTTTTTATTTATTTTTAGTTTTTTAATTCTTTCTTTTTTTAATTTTACTGAATAATAATCATTTATATTGTCTAGACCAATAACGTTAGAATTTTTATTATTTTTTAATATAGATTCTACCACATGATAACCAATAAAACCGGCGCAACCAGTTACTAAATAATTCATTATATCTATTTCTCTTTCAAGATTAATTTTATTCTTTTTATATATCTTAAAAAATGAATTATTTTTACCACAAATTTATTTTGTCCATTATCTATTCTTATTAATGTATTTTCATTTAAATAATCAATATATTTTATTTTTGAAGACAGACCACCTGGGGAAAAGTGCCCCAATATATCATTTTTTTTTGTTGCAATTCCCTTCATCTTCATTCCAACAATCATTCTATAAAATAAATCATAGTCAGCAGAATATTTATACTTTGTGTTGTAAGGTCCAACCTTTAGCTGTGCTTCTTTTTTGATAAAAAAACCAACAGAATGTGCTGGATAAAAATTAAATGTCCAACGTATTCTCCAGGGATAATAACCATATCTATGTGTATATTTATTTACTGATCCAAATAGGAAGTCTATATTTTTATTTGCCAAAAAATTATCTATGACTATTTTAAACGCATTTTCATAAAAATAATCATCTGAATTTAATATGCCTATTATATCACCTGTTGTGTTCAAAATACCTTTATTCATAGCTTCATACAATCCATCATCTTTCTCAGAAATAATTTTTGAAATTTTAGTTTTGTATTTATTGACTATTTTCATTGTTTTATCTGAAGAATTGCCATCAATTATAATATGCTCATAATTTTTATATGACTGGCCAATAATGCTTAAAATATTTCTTTCAATGAATTTTTCACTATTCTTGGTTACTGTAATAATGGATATTTTAGGGTTAAAACAGTCTTTAAAAGTCATAAAATATAATAGATAATAAATTTTTATATTGTAAAATTATATCATTTAATATGCAAATTTATTACTGGTGTCCATTTCTAAGTAACGTCGCTACGATCAATTCTGTAAAAAACTCAGCATCTGCATTAAAAAAATATTCAAAAAAAAAATTTAATGAAGATAAAGATATATCTATTTTAAATAGTTGTGGTGAATGGAATTATCTAAAAAATAATGAACTTGGTATCAAAATTAAAAACTTACTTCCTTTTAGCTTTTATAAATATTTACCAAAAACTGGATTGGTACAAAGTAGAATATCATTTATAATAATTTTTATATTTAATTTTTTCCCGTTACTTTTCCATATTAAAAAAAATAAACCAAATTTTCTTATAATTCACCTATTAACACTTCTGCCAATATTGCTAAGTCCAATAATATCAAAAAATACAAAAATAATATTAAGAATATCTGGTTTACCTAAAATGAATTTCTTTCGTAGATTTATGTGGAAAAAATTTTCTAAATATATTTTTTTAATAACAACTCCAACACAATTAACTTCTGAGGATTTAATTAGCCTAAAAATATTTGATGAAAAAAAAATTTTTATACTTAGAGACCCTATAATAAACTGCAATGAAATAAATATTAATAGTAAAAAAATCTTAGATGAAACTTTTTTAGACAAAAATTACTATCTTTCCATAGGTAGATTGACTAATCAAAAAAACTTTAAATTTTTGATCAAAGTTTTTTCTGAGAATCATCACAAATTTAAAAACAAAAAACTAATTATTATTGGTGAGGGAGAAAACTATAACTATTTACGTGACATGATTATTAAATATAGAATGGAGGATAATATTTTTTTAGTTGGCTTTAAAAATAATGTATATAAATATATTAAAAACTGTTTAGCACTAATTTCTGTTGCAGATTATGAAGATCCTGGCTTTGCTCTTATTGAAGCTGCTTATTTGAAAAAAACAATTATTACCTCTTTAGTTCGGAACGGTCCTATGGAAATGAAAAAAAGTGGTGATATGTGTTATTTTTTTGAACCAAATAATGAAGTTGATTTTGTTAATAAAATTTTAAATTCTGAAGAAGGTATAGATACTAATTGTAAATTAATTAAAGCTCAAAAATTTTCAAAAAGATTTACTATTTTTTCTCACTACAGAAATTTTGAAAAGTTACTGAATTAATTTAATTAACAAACTTTTAAATGTTTGAATATTTCTTCTATATGAAAATTTTTCCAATGTGTGTTTGAAATTTTTTGTTTTTTTGATAAAATTTTTATTATCAATAATAAATTTTGCTATTAAATTTGCTAATTGTACATAGTCTTTAACTTTAAATATATGACCATTTTTCCCATTATTTAAGATTTCCTTACAACCACTTCTAAAATTTGATGAGATTATAGGTAAATTATAGCTGGCAGCCTCCACCATAGTTGTTGGTAGACCTTCATATAATGATGTTGATATATATAAGTCTGCTTTTAAATAAAATTTTGCTAATTTATTTTCATTTGGAAAAATTTTTAGATTTATTTGATTGCTAATCGCAAATTTTTTAATTTTTTTAAAATATTCTCCATTTCCTACTAAAATCAATTTTATCTTATTTTTGTTCTTAAGTATGTTTATTGCTTTCAACAAAGTATGATGATCTTTTTGAAAATCTAATCTAGCAATATTTAATATATTAATTTTTTTATTTGCTTTATTTTCATTTATTTTTTTTTTAAATCCATAAAAGCATGGATTATATAGGGTAAATACTTTTTTTTTAATATATTTAGATAAATCCTTGCTTAACTCTTCACTGTTACCAGCAATTAGATCTGCTTTAGGGTAAAGAGCTTTAATCAGAAATTTAATTATAATTTTTTTTATGAACTCTGTTGGATTTTTATAATTATCTAATTCATCTAAATGATTTACTTCATATAAAAAAATTCTAACTTGCTTAATTTTTTTTAAGAATAGAACTGTCCAAATATTAGTAAAATACTGTAAGGAAAAAAATATTTTTTTTTCATTTTTATTTTTTATTAATAGTCTGATTATCTTAAAATAACTAAAAAGTACTGAATTACTATTTAAATTTGTAAAAGTAATATTTTTGTTAAATTTATTTTCACATTTTTTTAAAGTAAGGTATTCAACATTATAATATCTTAAGTCTAAACTATTTATAAATTTCTTAATAACTGTATCTACCCCTCCCACAGCGGGATATGGATTAAAAAAAAAAATTTTAGTTTTTTTTTTTTTCATTAAATAAGTACAAAAATTAATAATAGACTAAGATTTAAAAAAGATTTATTCTGAAATTTAGAAGTGATTATATGATCAATTTTTTTTAACATTATATATTGTGCTCTTAAATATCTCTATTAATTGATAGCTAGTCAATTTTTTTTGCAATTATGAAGATACATATTGGGTACAAAGAACTCATTTTAGTTTTTTGAAATAGTGACAGGAATTTATCTAAGATTAAAGAAAAAAACAAAATAGGTATTGGTAACAGTGGAAATCTTTTAATGTAATCAAATATCATTGAATACCCCGCTAAAAAAGGGCCAGTTCCACAGTTAATTTTTTTTGTTAGCTTAAATTTATTTAATCTTAAAATTTTTTCCAGATAAGACATGGTATACCTATTATAATCATTTGGTGCTCCGTGATACCTGTAAATAAAAGGAGTTGATAAGATTAGATTGCCATTTTTTTTTAATACTTTTTTTATTTCTAAAATTGCATTATTGGTATCAAATATATGTTCTAATACATTCAAAATTACTATATTTTTAAATTTTTTATTTATTTTATTTTTTTTTTCTAAATTCATTTTTATAAAATTTTTTTTTTTAGAATCAAAATTATTACTAAAAAAAATGTTTTTTTTATCTATTTTTGATAAATATAAAAAGGATCTTTTTAATTCATTTTCACCAAATTCTAGTGCTTCTTCTTTAAACAAAATTTTTTTGAAATGAATTATTTGGTATATTCTACAAATACTGTGAGCTTTTAGTGTACCAATTATAAATTCTATAAATATTTTAAAACAATTCATTTTTAATTAACTTTTGAATCATTTGATTAATTGAAACATTGGGTCTCCAGTTTAAATCGCTTTTAATGTTGTCAATTTTACAGCCTATTTTCTTAATATCTTCTGTTCTTAATAGTGTTTTTTTATTTTTTACAATTAATTTCATATTAATGTTAAAATTTTTAAATATCTTCTTAATAATTTCATCTAAAGATGATATTTTTCCAGTACCAACTACATAGTCTTTCTTAACTTTTGCATTATTTATTTTATAAATACCCTCAATATAATCAGGTGTCCAACCCCAATCTCTAAAAATTGAGGTATTACCAAGAAATAATTTTTTATTATGCTTTTTGAAATTAATTGCATAGTTAATAATTTTTTTTAAAACAAAATTATCCCCTCTTAATGGAGATTCATGGTTTGATAATATTCCATTGCAGCTTTTTAGATTAAATTGTTCACGGTAATATTTTACTAACCAAAAACTAAAAGCTTTTGATTGAGCGTATGGACTTTTTGGATTAAATTCTGTTTTTTCATCACAAAAAATTTTTTTATTGTCACCAAAGCAGTCTGTTGAACAAGAATTATAAATACTTGTATTTTTAGAGTTATTTTTACAAAAATCTAAAATCCGAAACAATACATTGATATTACTAGAATAAGTTTCGACTGGATCTTCAAAAGATTTACTTACTGATGATTGGCCTGAAAAATAATAAATTTCATTTGGTTTACATTTTTTTATTTTTTTTAAGATAGTTGTAGGGTTATTTTCATCATATTTTACTAATTTAATTTTATTAAGAACCTGAATTCTTAATAGCTTTACTAAGTTTTTTTTATTTTTACTTCTTGTAAAACCAAATACTTGGTAATTTTTTTTTATTAAAAGAGAGCTTAAGTAGCTTCCATCTTGCCCAGTAACCCCAATAATAAAAGCTATTTTTTTAATCATCGTAATGCCTTAATTTGAGTTTACGCTTTAAATTGTTCATTGTTTTATTCTTTAACATTTTTATTCAATATATGGTAGTTGGTTTTTTTGTTTTTATTTTTAGAGAAAAAAGTTCATTTTTTATTTTGATATATAGTGAAGATTAAAATATATATACTTTTATTAAATCTTAATAGTTTCCACTTTTTTATCACTCAATTTGAAAATTTTGCTACATTTCTTTAAAGAATTAATATCATGCGATATTGATATAATGGTTTTTTTCTCCATCTCTGAATAGATATTTTTAATTACAAGGTCTTGTGTTTCTAAGTCTAAGGCATTGGTTGCTTCATCAAGAATAAGTATATTTGGTTTAGAATATAAAGCTCTTGCGATACCTATTCTTTGAAGTTGTCCCCCAGACAGTTTTGCTCCATTCTCTCCAACTGTTGTCTCTAAACCATCACTTTGGGATTTCATAAAATTATTTAAATTTAAAATATCAATCAAATATTCAATTCTTTCCTTGTTGATCTTTTTTTCTTGATTTTTAAATGCTATATTGAATGCTAAGCTTTGGTCTGCTAAATAAACATTTTGTGAAACATATCCTATATTATCTTGCCAAGTTTTTATTAATTTGTTCATATTTTCATTGTTAATAAGTATTTCTCCACTAGAGGGAGTAACAAGACCTGCAATTAAATTTATCAAAGTTGTTTTACCACATCCAGTTTCACCTAAAAATCCAATTTTATCCCCTTTAAAAATTTCAAGATTCACACCTTTCAGAACATGATTTTCTCTATTTGGGTAAGAAAATGAAATATTTTTAATTTCAATTTTTTTAAATTCAAAATTTCTTAATGAATAACTTTTACTTTCAAGGATATTTTTATCTTCTTCACCATTTTTTAACTCGTTATAAAGTATATCAAGTGATGCTGAATTATACTTTAAGCCTTGGACTGATCTCATCATATTTGTTATGGAAGGAATTAACTTTATTGAAGCAAAAGAAAAAACACCCATTATTACAAAAATTTCTGAAGTTGATTGGTTTTTTTTTAAAAAAACATAAACCAAGATCATCATCATAAACACTACAACTACCTCTAATACTGGCCTTGGTACGATAAAATAAAAATCTTTTTTTTTCCCTGCTTTTGCATTTTCCATAGCATGAAAGCTAAATTTATTAGTTAAATAGTCAAAATTATTTGAAAGAATTATCTCCTTTATATTGCCAAAGGACTCTTGGATTAATTTAATAATAGCATTTGTATGGACCAATCTGATTCTACCCCACAACTTTAATCTGTTTTGTTGAAAAAGAATTATCACAATACCAAAAATTAAGATAGTTGATGTAGCTATTATTGAGGCTAAAAAATTATATATAAATAAAAAAAATAAAATCGATATAAAAATTATTAAATCAGAAGTTAAATTAATTAAAGAAAATACTATTGATAAAGAAAATAAATTAGCTTCACCACTGATATTTCTTATCATTTCTGATGAATTTTTACTGGAGAAATAAATGTAGTCTTTTCTAATGTATCTTGAATACATTTTTTTCATCATCAGTGCTCCAAGATTTTGAGCAAAATTTATTTTTTTCTTATAAACAAAAAATAAAAAAAGATTTTTAATTATAAAAACTATTAAGAGCAAAAAAAGAATAAAAAGTATTCTATCCCCATTTGGCATATTGCCCAGAAATGGTAACTGTTCTAGAAATTTTAAATTCGTGTCTTCAAAAAACATTGACAAAAGTGGAATAATTAGGCCAATGCTAACCAACTCAAAAATAGCACTCAAAAGTGTAAGAATAACTATTATATAAAAAAATCCAGATTGACCACCTGGTAGAATATACAGGATTTTAGAAATATAATTTTTCAAATTGATTTTTTTTAAGATATTAGTTAATTTAACACAAACAGAAACTTTTATAAAGTAATAGCTGTTTCATTGAAACTATTCTTTTATCAATACACTTGTATATAAAATATTTGTCTTTCTATTTAACTTTAAAAACAGAGAGTATGGTAAGTTAAAATACCAAAAAATTCATATTTTTATGAACTTTATTTGATGTAATAAAGCTTTTTTTAAAAAAGAATAAAATTAAGATTTAATTTAATTTAATATTAATACAATTTGTAATACAAAAACGCATTTTATTTATTAATAATATAAATAATAATATAATAAGATAATAGTAATTTAATAGTATTATATGAAAATTCCAAAAACATTTAAAATCAAAAAATGCCGACTCTGTCACAATCCTAAGCTTGAGCAGATTCATAACTTTGGAAATATATTTGTTAGTAACTTTGTTAGTAAAAAAGATATTAAAAAAGGAGTAAAAGCACCATTAAATCTTGTTTATTGTAAAAAATGTCAACTCCTTCAATTGGAACATTCGGCACCACAGGAAATAATGTATAAAAAATTTTATTGGTATAAATCAGGTATCACAAAAACGATGAGGGATGGTTTAAAAGAACTTTACCAAGATATTAAAAAAAATTGTAAAATTAAAGCTGGTGATGTTATTTTGGATATTGGGGCTAACGATGGAACTCTATTAAAATATTTTAAGAAAGATAAAATAATTACAATTGGGTGTGAACCAGCAAATAACTTAAGAGATGAGCTTAAAAAAAATTGTCATTACACAATTAATGATTTTTGGCACACAAAACATTTAAAAAAAATTCCTAGTAAATATCAAAAACTAAAAGTTATTTCTGCTATTGGTATGTTTTATGATTTAGAAGACCCATCAGAATTTATTAAACATGCAGCAGATGCATTAGATGATGATGGTGTATTTGTTGCACAACTAATGTGTTCCCATTCAATGTTTAAAACAAATGATTTAGGAAATATTTGTCACGAACATCTTGAGTATTATTCTTACAATTCACTGAAATATTTATTTGAAAAAAATGGACTAAATATATTCAAAATAAGTGAAAATAAAATTAATGGTGGTTCATATAGAATTTACTGTAAAAAAAATATTAAAAAATCTATAAAATTCAAAGAAAAGACTGGTTATAGTGATATAATTAAATTTATAAAAAGAGTTGAGACAAATAAAAAAATGACTGTGGAATTCATCAAAAAGAATATTAAGCTTGGAAAGAAAATATTTATATATGGAGCGTCTACTAAAGGTAATACCCTTTTACAGTATTATGGTCTTACAAAAAAAGAAATTCCATATGCAGCAGAAAGAAGCAAAACAAAATGGGGCAAATATACAATTGGATCAGGTGTAAAAATTATATCTGAAGACAATGCTAGAAAATTAAACCCAGATTATTTTTTTGTAATGCCCTATGGTTTTATAAATGAATTTTTAATTAGAGAAAAAAGTTGGCTTAAAAAAGGTGGAAAATTTTTACTGCCATACCCAAAACTTAAAGTAGTTAAATGAAAAAAAAAGCATTAATATTGGGAGCTACAGGGCAAGACGGATCCTATGCAACTGAAATGTTATTAGAAAAAAATTATCAAGTACATTGTATAATAAGAAAGTCAGCTACATCAAATACTATTAATATTAACAAACTTATAGAAGATAAAAAAATTTTTAATAAAAGTCTTTTTATTCATAAGGGTGATTTACTTGACCCTGTATCAATTATAAGAGCAATAAACAAAATAAACCCTGATGAGATTTATAATTTTGCAGATCAAGATCATGTTGGCTGGAGTTATGAAATACCAGTATATTCATTTAATGTAACAACTTTATCAGTGATTCAAATTTTTGAATTTTTAAAAATGCACAAGAAACAGATTAAATATTTTCAACCAGTATCTTCAAATATGTTTGGGTTAAGTCATGAAAAATCTTTTAATGAAAAATCTATTTTATCTCCAGGTAGTATTTATGCTCTAGCTAAATCTTCAACCTATCTAGCATCAAAAATGTATTCTAAAATTAACAACCTTTTTATTTGTGGTGCTATTTTTTTTAATCATGAATCTCCTAGAAGGTCTAAAGAATATGTAACAAAAAAAATAGTGTCTGAAGTATGTAAAATTTATCATGGAAAGGCTAAAAATTTATATCTTGGTGATATCAGCGCGAAGATTGATTGGGGCTATGCTAAAGAATATGTTGAAATTGCTTGGAAAATTATGCAACAAAAAAAACCTGATTTTTTTGTAATTGGTACTGGACAAAATACATCTGTTGAAAAATTTACCAGTGAATGTTTTAAATATGTGGGTTTAGATTATAAAAAATATCTTAAAGTTGATAAAAAACTTTTAAGACCTTCTAAAACAGTAACACTAAAAGCTAACACCAATAAAGCAAAAAAACAATTAGGGTTTAAAGCTAAAACCAAAATAAAAAATTTAATCAAAATTATGATGGATGAAGAGTTGATAAGATATAATGTCTAAAAACTTATCTATAATTCTCTCAACATATAATGAAGAATTATTTATAGAAGAAACTTTAAAAAATATAATCAAAACATTTCCTGAGTGCGAAATAATTATTGTAGATGATAGCTCAAAAGACAAGACTATTGATATAATTAAAAAACTTAATATTAAAAACATTAAGCTCTTTGAAAGGAAAAGTAGAGGTCTTGCCTCCGCATTTTTATTAGGATTAATTAATAGTAGTAAAGATATAATTGGATGGATAGATTCAAATCAAGGAAAACTGATAACAAAATATCCAGAAATGATAAATCACTTAGACTTTAATGACATGGTTCTTTTATCAAGATATGTTGAAGGTGGTCTTGATAAACGAAATAAAAAAAGAATTATTACTAGTAACATAATCAATATATTATGCAGGTGTTTAATGGGCAGTTCAATTAAAGATTATACTAGCAGCATGTTTGTAATGAAAAGAACTGTTCTAAATGAAGTAATACCAATAGCATATGGTCATGGTGAATTCTTTATTGAATTTCTTTATAAAATTAAAAAAAGTAACCTTAAGATAAAAGAAATTCCATTCATTCAAGAGGCGGATCATGAAGGATTAAGTAAAACTGCATCAAATATTTATCGTTTCATTAATCTTGGAAAGGACTATATATTCAGAATATTTATAGCTTTTATTAGAAAAAACTAAAAATTTATATAGAGTATGATTGAAAATATTGTCCATAAAAAAAAGTTATTTGCTGTAATTGTTAAAAATAAATATAGAAAAAAAAAGGGTGTAACTTTTTTTACTCCTAAAGAAGCCACACAACAGTTTGGTTACATAAAGCATCCAAAAAATTATATTATTCAACCGCATTTACATAATAAAAGGCTAACAAAAATTTTATATACAACAGAAGTAATTATTTTATTTAAAGGAATTCTAAGAGTGGATTTTTATGATGATAAAAAAAAATATTTATTCAGTAAAGAGATATCTAAAGGGGATATTATAATGCTTGTTAGTGGTGGCCATGGATTTAAGGTAATTAAAAATGTTGAGATGATTGAAGTTAAGCAAGGTCCTTATAGCTTGTCACAAGATAAAAAAAAATTTCAAATAACAGACGAAAAAAAAATAAAGATAAAGTGAAAAAATTTTACCCTGTAAATATTCCAAATATATCTGATCAAGATATTAAAAATGTTACCATGGTAATGAAAAAATCTTGGGTATCTTCTGATGGACCAGAGGTCAAACAATTTGAAAATAAATTTTCTAAATTTATAGGTAAAAAACATGCAATATCAGTTTCAAATGGTACTGCTGCTTTAGAAGTTGCTTTAAAAGCAATTGGTATAAAAGAAAATGATGAGGTTTTAATTCCCAATTTTACTATAATTTCAAATGCAATGGCAGTAGTTAAACTTGGTGCAAAACCAATCTTTATAGATTGTGGCATTTATGATTGGAATATTGACATATCTCAAATCAAAAAAAAAATAACCAATAAAACTAAAGCTATAATTATTACGCATATTTATTCATTTGCTAATCCAATGGATAAAATTAAAAAAATTCTTAAAAATAAAAAAATTATAATTATAGAGGATGCTGCAGAAGTAGTGGGTCTAAAATATAAGAAACAAATGTGTGGTTCTTTTGGAGATATTAGTACTTTTAGTTTTTATGCAAACAAACATATAACGACAGGTGAAGGTGGTATGATTTTAACAAATAATAAAAAATGGTCAGATAAATGTAGAGATTTGAGAAACCTCTGTTTTGGAAAAAAAAATAGATTTAATCACAGTGATATCGGTTGGAATTATAGATTTACAAATATTCAGGCTGCGTTAGGTTTGTCTCAACTAAAAAATATTAACCACATGATAGCAAAGAAAATTGAGATAGGTAAATTATATTATGAAAAACTTTCTCAAAATAAAAATATTTTTATGCAGAAACCTATTTATAATAATTCTAAAAATATATATTGGGTTGTTGGAATCTTAATATTAAATAAAAAAATACCATATGAAAAAATAAAAAATTTACTTTCTCAAAAAGGAATTCAAACAAGACCTTTTTTTTATCCTATGGATAAACAAACAACTTTAAAAAAGTATAAAACCAAAGAAAAATATCCTAACTCTCAATATATATCGAAATATGGTTTTTATCTTCCATCTTATTTTTCATTAAAAAAAAAGGATATTAACTACATTTCAAATATGGTGAATCACATAATAAAGTAATGAATATTTCAAAAAACAAAATATTTTTTTTATTAATTGTAATTATAGGCTGCACACTTTCTATCTTACTTAGTTTTTATTATATTGGGCTCTATGATAATTACCATATGAATGGCCGTACACACATAATGTTAAAAGAAGAAACATTTTATCACTGGTGGGAAGCTGCTAAAATTATAGAACAAATTAAAGAAGGGGTGTCGATATTTGTAGCTGGAAGTGATACTATTACAAAACCTTTACCTCAAAGGTTAGTTGCTCTTTACTCAATTCTGTTAAACTTTGATATAGTTGATAATTGGGATAATTTTAGAATAAACCTAGGAAATAAATTCTTATTTCTATCAATACAGTCACTTTTTTATTATGTGGCACTTTTCTATTTTTTACTAAAAATTACAAAGTTTTTTCCCACTAAAATTACTATCGGCATTGCACTTTTCTTATCACTTGAGCCAACAATTTTTCAATATCATTCATCATTCTGGACAGAATCATTATATTTTTCATTACAATTAATAATTTTTGCTTTGATGATTGATGAAAAAAATAATCCACAAAAATTTATTATTTTAGGTTTACTGTTAGGAATTTTATTTTTACAAAGATCTGCTGGGATGTTCTATATCTTTGTAGTAGTAATTTATTATCTGCTATTTCTAAAAAAAAACAAAATTACAAATATTTTTCTAATAATAACCACTTACTCAATAATATGTTTTGGATTAGGCATGCACAACTATAAAAAAAGTGGGGTTTTTTATGTTATGCCTCTAGAAGGTAAATATGGAATGTATAGATATTTCAGCCTAGGAATTTTGGGTCAAGTAAACAACATGTCGGAAGAGCTAGTTATTAAATCTGAGAAAAAAAAATCTTACGAATGGATGGTAAGAAATTTTTCTCCTCAAGAAAAAAATAACCTTATCGATATTAAAAATAAATATGAAAATAAAGGAACACCTACGGGTATGGGCCGAAATATTGAAAATAAGATCACCAAAATGAAATATTATGATTATCTTAATCAAAGGTCTTATAAAATACTTTTAGATAACCCTGTTAAAGTTATAACAGAGGTGCTCAATGGGTTTATTCATTTTTCAGTTCTCAATCCATTCTTCGTCTATTATGATTACGAATTTTTTAAAAACAAAAACTCTGTTGAAATTGGTGATTTTGCATTCTCAGAAACACATAAGAAATTAATACCCTACAGAATATTTTATAGCTTATTAATATATGTGGTTTCTTTAGTTGGATTTATTTTATGTTTTAAAAAGTATCCTAAAATTACTTTCTTAATAATACTTTCAATATTATATTATTATTTGATTTTAGGCTGGTATGGAAAAACAAGACTTTTTGTACCAATTTTAATTTATAATTCAATATTTTTTGGAAATGGTATTATATATTTTTTAGATAAACTTAAAAAAAATTACTTAAAATAATTGATTATTAAATTTTGATATTTTTTTTAAACTGTTAATTTATCGATGAGAACTAAATTTATTAATAAACAATTTTCTCAATGTTTTTTGATATCTCATTAATAATTCTAAATTCAGTATCTTTATCAATTTTTATCCTATGCTGAAACTTAAACATTTTTTCTCTAGAAATTTTAGAGATTTTAGAAATTATTTCTAAGTAATACTTATTTCCGTATAATGAATTTGGAGTTAGAAATATTTGATAGATAAGATTTAATAAATCGTGTTTTTTTGGCATATTTAAATTATTCCAATTTTTATTTAACAAAGCAGCATATTCTTTTTGATTTTTCCACTGATTAGTAATTTTAATTTCTTTATCCCATAAGGTAGCTATAGAGGAGATGCATTTAAATCCTGAATATAGACCTTCTAAAAGTGCAGTTCCATGATGTGAAATTAAAATTGTTTTTTTATTAATTGTTTTTAAAAGGTCACCGTTCTTTATAGGTTGGTTTAAAAAAACTACCTCATTAGAACTATACTTATTAGATAATTTCATAAACTCTTCGTGATCAACTGTTTTTAACTGACCAATAGATTTATTGTAAAAATTTGGATGGCTTTTAACTAAAACTCTAACCTTTTTTACTTTTAATTTTTTAATTGTAAACTCAAGCCAGTCATAAAGGTTTACAAAGCCGTCATTTCCATACCATAATTGAGCATCTAAAAATGAGTGTGCATAAATAACATATTCAAATTTTTTTATATCTTCTAGATTAGAATTAAAGTTTTTTATTTTTTCAAATCTGGTCGATTTCATATATGGAATTAAATCTGGTTCTTTCATGATTCTTTCAAAAAAAATAATTTTTTTATTTACTTCTGAAATATTTAAATTTTTTAATTTTCTTAATCTTAATAATCTCTCTATTTTGATAAAAAAAGAATTTTTTTTAATTCTAAAATCAATAAAAAAAAAGCCTCTGGGATATATATTGCAGAAAATTATTTTTTTTTTTTTTGATAATACTTCATAAAAAATACCATTTAAGTAACCTATGTGATCAAAATAAAATATTTCATTTTTTTTAGAAATATCATGTGCTGTATAAAAAATCTTACCTGCAATGTATGTAAATTTAAAAATATTAATATATAATTTGATCCATGATTCATAAGTTGAAAAATCTCTATATAATGCAGAGCAAATATACCTGCCAATATTACATTTTTTATACGTAAGACTAACTAGTCTTTCTTTAATAAAAAAAGTTCCTAAAATTAAATTTTTTAATATAAAGAAAATATAATTTGGAGAGATGTTAATTAATTTTATTTTTTTAATCTTAATTTTTTTTTTAAATTCTTTATCAACTTTTTTTATTATAGAATTTAATATATATTTATACATTCCATGGTCATCCACGGTTGACATTAAATGGTTTTTCATTTCTTTTTTTCTATTTGATTAATCAAATTAATTACTTTAATTTGTTGTTTATTGCTTAGATCAAAAAAAATTGGAAAACTTATTGAATTTTTAAAATAAGACTCAGCACCTTTAAAATTTTGATTTTTTAACTTCAACTTCTTATAAATTTGAAATTTGTATATAGGTATATAATGTTGTTGAAGTTTAACTTTATTTTTTAAGAATCTATTAAATAAAATATCTTTATTTATACCTAATTTTTTAAAATTAATATTTAACCTAAATAAATGCCAAGCTGACAACTTGTTATATTTATCAGGTATATAAATCTTTTCATTAATCTTAATCCGTTTAAAATACTGGTAGGCTATTAATCGTCTTTTTTTTATAAATTGATCTAATCTTTTTAATTGCGATATACCTAACGCACAATTAATATCACTTAATCTGTAATTTAGGCCTACACACTTCACGTTATATAACCAAGTTTTATTTTTTCTAACAATTCCATGTGATCTCATCATTAATGATGATTTGTTTATATATTTGCTAGATGTTGATATTACCCCACCCTCACCTGTTGTTATAGATTTTAATGGATGAAGAGAAAATACTGATATGTCTGAGTGTTTACATGAGCCAACTTTATAAACTTTTTTTTTATAAATATATTCTGCTCCTAAAGCGTGGCATGCATCCTCTATCATTAGACACTTAAGTTTCTTTTTTATTTTATAAAATTCAATGTTATTGTTGGGAGAGCCACCCAAGTACATAGTAACAAAACCTTTTATTTTTTTTAGTTTATTTTTTTTAATACAATCTATTAAATTTTTTGGTGTCATTTGACCTGTTAAAGGGTCTACATCAGCAAGATATACATTTGCATTGTGAAGGGTCAAGATATTACAGATTGATACAAAATTAATTGATGGAATAATGAATATATCTCCTGAATTTATATTAATTGAAAGAATGGCTAAGTGCAAAGCAGCTGTGCCACTAGAACAAACTGTTACATATTTTGTGTTCAAATATTTTTTTAAATTTTTTTCGAACTGCTGCACTTGTGATCCTGTGGTTATCAGGTCACTTTTAATACTGTTGGAAACAGCATGAATGTCACTTGTATTTATAGATTGTCTTCCATATGGAATATATTTCATTATTTTAAATTATATTAGTAAAGCTTTAATTAATTATGATATCTTTTTTATTATTTTTTAATAATTTTCTAATTTCATAAACAGATAAAAAAGTTTTATTATCTTTGCTATTATAACTAAAATTTTCACTACATTTTTTTATTAAGCCATATTTTTTTTTCATGTACGGTAAATAATTTTTTTTTAAATATAATATTTTAGGTAAAACAACATAAAAGCTTTTTAATTCATACGCATAAAATGCCTCTTCTAAAGAAATCATTTCTTCATGTATTTTTTCACCAGGCCTAATACCTACAACTTTAATTTTATCTTTTGGCCTCATAGCTTTTGCTATATCTCTTGTTCTGTAAGATGGAATTTTTGGGATATAAAGTTCACCACCCAACATACTTCCTAATCTTTCAATTACAAAGTTCACACTTTGATGCAAGGTAATGCTAAATCTCGTCATATTTAAATCAGTAATTGGTAATGGTTTTTCTAAAGGATAATTTAAAAAAAAGGGAATAACAGATCCTCTGCTACCCAAAACATTACCATATCTTACTACTGAAAATTTAGAAATTTTTTTTCCTCCAACATTATTTGCTGCGATAAATAATTTGTCTGAACATAACTTTGTAGCGCCATAAAGATTAATTGGAGAGCTTGCTTTATCTGTGCTTAAAGCAATAATTTTTTTTACATTATTAGCATGTGCCGCTCTTATAACATTTTGTGCACCCAATATATTAGTTTTTATAAATTCAAATGGGTTGTATTCTGCTGCTTCTACTTGCTTTAAAGCAGCAGCATGCACTACTATATCTACATTTTCAAAAGACATATTTAAGCGCTCATAGTCTCGAATATCACCAATAAAAAATCTTATTTTTTTTTTATGCTTGATGTATAATTTATCATTTTGCATTTCGGACTGCTTTAATTCATCTCTACTAAATATAATTATTTTTTTAGGATTAAAGTTTTCTAAAATATTAGAAATAAATTTCTTTCCAAAAGATCCTGTACCACCTGTTACGAGTATTGTAGTATTTTTAAACATTTTTAATATATTAGACCTTTAATTTAAAAATTAAATTTTATTTTTTTTTAAAAATAAACCAATTTGCATTATCATAATTTCCTTTTTGAAAAGGATCCTCTTTCCAGTGAAAGCCATAATTAACAAGCTCCAACTTAGGAAATTTATTCCACAATTCCTTAGCAAAGTCTCGTTTAAAAAGTTTATTTTTTTCTCCATGATAGTCTAGTGTAACAGGTGAAGGATTGAAATATTCATTCATATATATATATTTTTTTGATAATTTATTTAGCAAACGGTAAATCTCATTTAATTTAGAAGGATCTTGATGAATTAGAACACCACTGATCATAACTAAATCAAAAGTTTTTTTAGTTTGAAAATTTAAAATACTTTTATTTACTGCATTATGTTTTTTTTTTAGAATTTTAAATGCATATTTATTAATCTCTACTCCAAATGTTTCACAATTAGTGTAAATTTTTTTTAGTGCATCCAAGTTCAGTCCTATATTGGCTCCTAATTCAATTGCACTTGTTATATTTATCTTATTTTCAAGCAGATCCTTACCAATTGTGGCTATTCTATTATAGTTTTTATTTCTTTTTATGTAGTCTTTCGTAAAAGTACTTTTCCAAAAGGCTTCTTGCTCTGTTAAGTTGTTCATAATATTTTTTTTAATTCAATATTTATAAAAGTCAATTTAAAAATTTTTAACTTTAATCATCTACATATTATTTACTACAAAGTGTTTTAAATAACTTATTTATCCTTTTTTGCTATAACAAACATTCCTCTCGATTTACCTTTTAAAAATTTAGGAATAAACTTCACATTATTAGTAAACGGAAGCAAATAACATGCTTTAAAAAATTTAAAACTCCCTTCGTACCACCATCTTGATTTACACCTTAGATTTGGCATAATTTTTATATTTTTAAAATTTTTTATAGACAAGATTTCATTTAAAGATTCAGGGGAATAAGGTTTAACATGTGTTACATCATCATAAAATATATTTTTACTATATTTCCAATTTGGAGTTGATAAAAATAAATAAGATTCATTTTTTAATACTCTACGACTTTCATTTAAAAAAATGTTTGGATCTTTTAAATGCTCAAGAACTGCAAGACTAATTACTAAATCAAATTTATTATCATCAAAAGTGAACTTATCTTTTTCAAAATCTAAATCTTTAATGTCTAATGAAGAATATGAAATTTTTCTTTTTTCAAACTCATCCTTTAAAAATTGATCTCCTGACCCAAGATCTAAAATACTACAACCTTTTTTTAACTCAAAGCTGAAAAATACTCTCAATAAATAAGTAATGGTATCAAATTCTCTTTCAGCCATTAGATTTCTATTATGGCTTTTCCAATAGGAGAATTTACTAAGAAGATAATCTTGTTTGAAAGTCATTTTTAAATTTAATCTATATAAACACAAATAAAATTTTTACTAACCTATTTTTATAATATTCATTATAAACTGTTGAATATTGCCTCTTTTTTCACTAATTAACTAAATTAACAATACATGTTTATGAAAACAAAAACAATTTGTCTGATACCTGCAAGAGGTGGCAGTAAAAGAATAAAAAATAAAAATATTAAAAAATTTTTTGGTAAACCTCTTCTAGAAAGAGTAATTGAAAATGCTAAAAAAAGTAAATTATTTGACGACATTTATGTGTCTACTGACTCAACTTTAATTAAAAAATTAGCAATAAGTTGTGGTGCAATTGTGCCTTATATTAGATCAAAAAAATTATCAAACGATCATGCTATTATAAAATCAGTAATAGATGATTTTATAAGTAAGGTTATTTTAGATATAAAACAAAAAATTAATATTTTTGTTTTATATCCAACATCGGTCTTTGTAGATAAAAGATTGATTATTAAATGTAATCAAATACTTAAAAAAACAGAGTACGTAACTACAGTTAAAAAATTTCCACACCCTATACAAAGAGCTTTAAGATTTAATAAAAAAAAATTAGAACCATTAGATTTAAAAAAAAAGCTTATGAGAACACAAGATTTAGAAGAATATTATTATAATTCAGGACAAATTGACTGTTTTAAATTAGATGCTTGGGTAAAAAATAAGATGTTTCATAAAATGGATGCAAAATTTATAATTTTAAAAGATCTTGATTCTGTTGATATAGACACTCCAGAAGATCTTAAGTTAGCTCACGAGATATTTAAATTAAATAAAAAATAAAATGCTTAATTATTTGCTATTCTATTTACTAGTGATGTTTTGTTTATAACTTTTGTATAAGATAAGGGTTTTTTTGTTTGGATAGCTGAAGGTATAGTGGCCACAGAATAATCTCTTCCGTTACAAAAAGAACAGGCTGTGATAGATTTCTTTTCATACAATAATGTTTTTATTTGCTCTCTTAGTTCAGCAATACTAAGATTTTTATCTAATAAATTGACCTCGTCTGTAGCATTTTTTGGAATAGCTTCTAAATTACTTGCGTTTGCACTGAATGGACATCTGTATATTTTTCCATGTAATAGTGAAGTCAAATCACTAACACAGCAATTTTCAAACTGATGCTCTAGAGCTTCTTGACTTTTTTGTGAGTTTGGCATTATTCTTCCACAATCTATCCAAGTTGTGCATTTAAAAGTAGAATAATTTATATTTTCTTTTATTAAAACATCCACAAGTGCATCGTGTGCTATAGAGTCTCTTCCATAATTAGTTATATAAACTAAAACTTTATCATTTCTTAAGCACTCTAAATTTTCTTTTTTTGGAACTATTTTTGCATTCGTATAAATTACTATTTTTTTATTCTTTTCATAAGTTGCCAGTTTATTAACAACCTTATAAAGTTCTTTATTCATAAATGGATCACCACCTATTACTCTAAATTCATCTAAACTATCAACACATGTCATAAATTTCTCTATTGACTCAAACATGACTTGTTCTTGACTATTTTGAGGTCTATCATAATACTGCATCAAATTAGAGCAATCTTGACATTTAAGGGAGCATCTTTCAGTAACCTGTATATCAATAGCTTTGACGTGTAATTTTCCCTCTTTAAGATAATCATTTTTCATTCCCATTTTATTATAGTAATCAACTATTCTCAGAGCAGAGTTATAGGGTATTTCTGATAAACCCAATTCAACAGCCCATTCAGACTTATAGCTTTTTTCTAAATTAGTATCTGATAACAGGTCCGTAACTTTATATAAATTTTTGAATCCTTTTTTTTCAAGAAATGGAATTATTGAATTAAAATATTGAATAGATACAAAAATGTCTGTTTCTTTATTTAGTCTATCTAAACTTTCAGGGGAAATAACCTCTATATCTTTAACTTTAATCTTCTGTTTTTCTGGGCTGGCATCACAAAAAAAATCTACTTTTATATTTCTTTGACTTAGCGCTTCTAATGTCATCCTTCCAACTATTCCAGCTCCATAAATAATTGATAAATTATTATTATTTTGTGACACTTTGTTCACATAGTCAGAGAATTTAAGCATAAGTTTAATTACAATAATAAGTAAGAAATGTCAATTAGTATAAAAAAACTTAAGATTTAACTTAAATTTAGATAATAAACTAATCACATATTAAAGTGGATTATACTTCTATCTTTAAATCCAATTTTTTTTAACTGCAATTT
>Ga0114997_10000569_pt1 | contig 30432 bp, 24 predicted proteins | sample ArcticOcean_MG_C_2_FD_87045 | JGI IMG/M metagenome (GOLD analysis project Ga0114997, IMG submission 87045) | Marine microbial communities from western Arctic Ocean - ArcticOcean_MG_CB4_136 | ecosystem: Environmental > Aquatic > Marine > Oceanic | place: Arctic Ocean: Canada Basin | collected... | reverse complement strand
TGGTTATAAGTCGGATCGATTTAACAATGATCAATCAAGAGAGAAAAAGAAATTTGGTTATAAGTCGGATCGATTTAACAATGATCAATCAAGAGAGAAAAAGAAATTTGGTTATAAGTCGGACGATTCTAAAAATGATCAATCAAGAGAAAAAAAGAAATTTGGTTATAAGTCGGACGATTCTAAAAATGAAAATAAAAAAAAATCTAAAAATCCATTTAAATTTAAAAAGCAAAGGTATAGCAAAAGGGGAAAAGATAGAGCTTTTTAAAATATATTAAAAAGATATTATTTTTTTAAATTAAATTTAAAAATGAAAACTAAAATATTTTGTGATACTGCCGATTATAACATTGTAAAGAAATTCCTTAATAACCAAATTGTTCAGGGATATACAACCAACCCCAGCCTTATGAGGGCAGCAGGAGCAAAAAATTATAAAAAATATGCCGAAAAAATTTTAAAAATATGTTCTAGAAAACCTATTTCATTTGAAGTCTTCGGGGATGATTCTGATGAAATGATTAAACAAGGATTAAAAATAAATACGTGGGGGGGGAATGTTTACGTCAAGATTCCAGTAACAAATTCAAAAGGAAAATTTAGTGGTAAAGCAATTAAATATTTAAGTGATAAAAATGTAAAATTAAATATAACAGCAGTATATACCGCTCAACAAGTAAGAAAAATTATTAGATCTTTAAACAAAAAGTCCCATTCTATAATTTCAATATTTGCAGGAAGAATGGCTGATGTTGGCAAAGACCCTATTCCTGTATTTAAAGAAAGTTTAAAATTATCAAAAAAATATAAAAATATTAAAATTCTATGGGCCAGTACTCGAGAACCATATAACCTTATCCAAGCTGAAAAAATTGACTGTGACATCATAACAATGCCTGAAGCAGTAATTGAAAAAGTTATGAGATTTGGAAAATCTTCTCAAAGTTTAACAACTGATACTGTAAAAAAATTTCTTAAAGATAGTAAAGATTCTAATTTTAAATTATAAAAGTATTTAAATACTAATGTTTGAAAAAAGTGAAATTCTTATTGTAATAATAGTTCTTCTGTTAACGTTTTACTTCGTTATCTCATTGGGGGCAGGAAAGAGCAAAAACCCTGAGGCTTCAGTTAAAATTTCAAGCTATTTGTTCGGTGTAAGAATTTTAATATCACTTATTGCCATAGTTTCGCTAATTTTATGGTTACTATTATAAAATATGAAATTTAGAATAGAATACGATAGCTTAGGAAAAGTTAAAGTACCTGCTGATAAATATTGGGGAGCTGTCACTCAAAGATCTAACAAACACTTTGATATAGGAGATTTTTTAGTAAGACCAATTGTTATTAAATCTATAGCTATTATTAAAAAAGCTGCAGCAATAGTACATGCTAAAAACGGTGATATTGATAAAAAAATAAGCAAAATAATTGTTAGGGCTGCAAACGAAGTAATTTCTGGTAAACTTAAAGATCATTTTCCACTTAAAGTTTGGCAAACAGGTTCTGGTACCCAAACTAACATGAATGTAAACGAAGTAATATCTAATAGAGCTATTGAAATTCTTGGTGGCAAAATGGGGAGTAAAAAACCTGTTCATCCTAATGATCATGTAAATAAATCTCAATCAACAAATGATGTTTTTCCGACCGCTATGCATATGGCAATAGCTATTAGAGCAAACGGTAAATTATTACCTTCACTTAAGTTGCTTAACTTAGAGCTAAAAAAAAAAGTTAAGCTATTTAGCAACATTGTGAAAGTTGGGAGAACTCATCTACAAGACGCAACACCAATTACTCTTGGTCAAGAATTTTCAGGATATCACTCTCAATTAAGTATGTGTATTAAAAGAATTGAAATAGCACTAGAAGAGATATATTTTTTAGCACAGGGTGGAACAGCTGTTGGAACGGGATTAAATACTAGAAAAGGTTTTGACAAAAAAATAGTTTCTGAAATAAGAAAAATTACTAAGCTACCTTTTAAACCTGCAGAAAACAAATTTGCAGCGTTGGCTGCTCACGACTCTATAGTTAATTTTTCAGGAACAATGAATACAACAGCAGTTTGTTTGATGAAAATTGCAAATGATATTAGGTTTTTAGGTTCTGGACCAAGGGCTGGTTATGGGGAACTTATTTTACCTGAAAATGAACCGGGATCATCTATTATGCCAGGCAAAGTTAATCCCACTCAATCGGAGGCTGTTACAATGGTTTGTGTAAAAGTAATTGGAAATCATAATGGGATAACAATGGCAGGTTCACACGGGCATTTTGAATTAAATGTATTTAAGCCATTAATAATTCATAATATTCTACAATCAATTCATTTAATGTCAGATGCATCAAAAAGTTTTGCAAAATATTGCATAAAAGGACTTAAAGCTGACAGAAAAAAAATAAAAGCTTATTTGGATAATTCTTTAATGCTAGTGACAGCTCTTGCTCCTAAAATTGGCTATGACAATGCAGCTAGTATTGCAAAAAAAGCACATAAAAATGAAACAACGCTAAAAGAAGAAGCAATCAAGTCTGGGTTAGTAAATTCAAAAGAATATGATAAAATTGTTAATCCAAAAAAAATGACCAAACCATACTAAATTAACTTGATTCATCTAAAACTAATTTAATAAATTTTTTTAAATTTACAAAGCTAAGCAAACTTCTGTAACCTTCATCAAGAAGTATATTGTTAAATTCTTTTTCAAAAAATGAAATATCTTCGTCAGTAAATTTTTTGGTGTGTGATATTTCTTTAAAAAGAATATTAAAATTAGATAAATCTAAATTACCTGAAACAAATAAACTTGATGGAATAATTTCTTTATTATATATGCCCAATTTACTAGAAAGGCGTTTTTTATTATCTATGTATATATTTTTTTCAAACTTAAAGTTACTGTATTTTCTTTCATTATGTACTACACCCACAATGTCAGCAGCTCCTAGTTTTCCTAAATTTAATAACATTTGATCAACTATAATATTCCCGTTTAAAAATTGTATTTTTGACTCAAAAGATTTAACTATGTCATAACTTGAGTAAATTTTATCAGAAGTTAAATTAAACTTTCCATTTATTTTGTGATTTATTTTAAACAAATTTTTTCTTTGTTTTTTATTTAAACTAGATAAAAAGTTAGAAAGTTTAGTTAAATTAATTCCATTTAAATCAACGTCTAAATTAAAATTAAAATAAGGTAAAAAGTTTAGATTTCCGTTAACTTTTCCGGTTAAAAAACTGTTTCTAATATCCGATTGACTAAATTTTATTTGATTATTTTTGTAAGTAAAAACGCTTCTAAATCTAGTTTTATTTTTTTTTAACAAAATATCACCACTAATTATATTTTTTTTCTTATCTTTGCTGGTTAGGTTTATTTTTGTTAAAACTTTAGAATTCAAAAATTTAAGTACAAAACTTGCATTACTATTTTTTTCTTCTTTTTTTTTATTATATTTAAATATTATTTTATCTCCTAAGAAAAAACCTTTTAAAACCCCTTCTTCAGAATTTTTATTAAATTTATATTTAAAATTTAAATTATCTATAGTTGTTATGTTTTTGCTATTATCAGAAAAAATGATTTTGCTATTTTTAACAGATATGTGCTCGGGGTAAAATTCTTTTTCATAAAAATTTCTATATTTTGAAAAATTATTAAGTGTGAAGTTAAACATTGCATTTGATAACTCTATTTTTTTTATTTTAATTTTCTCCTTATTCTCTAAATTAAGTAATGCAAATTTAATTGTTACATTTTTTGATATTCCTAAATTTTTATTTTCATCAATAAAATCATAAATTACTAAATTTTTTATATTTAATCTTGGGGAAGGAAAAAAGTTATACTTAATAGCTCCTTCAATTGAACATTTAATATTAATATTTTCGCATATCTTTTTTTCAATTGATAATTTATCAAATTTATAAAATGCTGGTATATTTAAATAAGCTACTATTAAAATTATAAAAATACCAAATGTGTAAGTTATAGTCTTCTTTTTTTCAACAAACTTAATTTTTTTAAGTTTGTTGAAAAGATAATTTTTTTTTTGATTTACAAATTTATTTATTTTAAAAAAACTAATTTTTCTAAAGGTTGTGCCTATTGTCGCTGTTAAATAATTATATCTTTTAAAAACTGTAGAATTGAAAACTTTTAAAAATTTATAGCTCTTACTGCTGATATATTTTGTAATTGTGGAAAACTTATACCTTTTAAAATTGATGTATTTCATTTATTTATAAGTAGATTATTAAATTATTAAATTATTAAATCTATGACAATTATTAAACAAAATTATTTAAGCAACTTAAATGAAAATCAAAAAGAAGCAATAATAAATCCAGATGGCCCTTGCTTAGTAGTTGCTGGCGCTGGATCAGGTAAAACAAAAGTACTTACGACAAGAGTAGCTCATATTATTATGGAAAAAAAGGCTTGGCCAAACCAAATACTATGTGTCACATTTACTAATAAAGCTGCGCGAGAAATGCAAGATAGAATTATAGATAGTTTAGGTGGAAAAGTATCATCTTTACCTTGGCTTGGCACATTTCATTCTGTGTGTGCTAAACTTCTTCGTAGGCATGCAGAAGCTGTTGGATTAAATTCAAAATTTACAATTATTGATCAAGAAGACCAATTAAGATTGATAAAAAATATATGTAAAGCTGAAAATATTGATATTAAAAAAATATCTCCTAAATTTGTTCTATCTTTTATAAATCAATGGAAAAATAAAGGTTTGCTTCCTGAAAATGTTACCTCAAAAAAAGATGTTCCTTTAGAAAAAGCAATATTAAATGTATATAAATTTTACCAGTCGAGACTTCAAATTTTAAACTCTTGTGATTTTGGTGATTTGATATTGCTTTGTGTAACTATGTTCGAAAAAAATTCGGATATACTTGATCTATATTTAAATAATTTTAAATATATACTTGTTGATGAATATCAAGACTCAAACTTTATTCAAAGTAAATGGCTTCATTTGTTAGCTCAGAAGAAAAACAATATTTGTTGCGTGGGAGATGATGATCAATCTATTTATAGCTGGAGGGGGGCGGAAATAAGAAATTTTTTAGACTTTAATAAAACATATAAAAATGCAAAAATTATTAAACTAGAACAAAATTATAGATCTACTCAAAATATTTTAAGTGCTGCCTCAGGTTTAATTGCAAAAAATAGTGATAGACTGGGAAAAAAATTGTGGACTGACAGTAAAGATGGTGATCCAGTTAATTTAACGTGCTACAAAAATGGAAGGGATGAAGCGATCGGAGTTAGCGACATAATAGAAAAAAAACTTAAAAAAAAATATTCTTTAAACAACATATCTATTTTAGTTAGAGCTATTTTTCAGACACGAGAATTTGAAGAAAGATTTTTAAAAATTGGAATGGGTTATCGTGTGGTTGGTGGCACAAAATTTTATGAGAGAGCCGAAATTAAAGATAGTGTTGCTTTTCTAAGAATTGTTAATCAAAAAAATGACGATTTGGCTTTTGAAAGAATTATTAATGTTCCTAAAAGAGCTATCGGTGAAAGTACCTTAAAACAATTACATGACTTTGGTAGAATTAATAAAAAATCATTAGAAGATTCAGCTTATGATCTTCTCCAATCAAACACGATTAAACCTAAAGCAAAATCAGGGCTTTTACACATATTAAATTTTTTCAGTAAATGGAGATTGAATTTAAAAGAAAAAACTCATTATGAATTAATGGAAATTATATTAGATGAATCTGGTTATTCAAAAATGCTAAAAGATAAAAAAGATTTAGAAAGCGAAGGCAGAATAGAAAACTTAAAAGAATTAATTAGAGGCATGCATGATTTTGATAATTTACAAGGTTTTTTAGAACATGTTGCTCTTGCAACTTCTATAGATCAAAACTGGGATGGGGAAAAAGTTAATCTAATGACTATGCATGCAGCAAAAGGATTAGAATTTGATGCTGTTTTTTTGCCAGGGTGGGAAGAAGGATTATTTCCTCATCAAAAATCATTAGAAGAAAAAGGAGATTCAGCGTTAGAGGAAGAAAGACGTCTTGCTTATGTTGGTTTAACAAGAGCTAAGAAGGAGTCCTTTATTTCTTTTGTAATGAATAGAATGTATAGAGGTGACTGGATTGATTCTTTGGCATCAAGATTTATAAATGAACTTCCTGAAAAGAATATTAAAAAAAATGAAATTAAAGAAAACGATAATGAAGACTTTTTTTTTAATCAAGATATTGACTATTCAGGAGGAGTAAGAAGCCCCGGTTACGCAAGACTTCAAAAAAAATTAAAAATAATTAAATGAATAAATTAAAAAAATTAAAAAAACTTTTCAATTTTTATGAAATTGATGGCTATATTGTTCCAAAAAACGATGAGTTTTTTAGCGAATATGTTCCAAAAAATAAAGATAATTTAAAGTTTATATCTGACTTTTCAGGCTCATATGGATTTGCGCTAATACTAAAAAAAATTAATTATTTGTTTGTCGATGGGAGGTATACGTTACAAGGTAAAATACAAAGTGGTAAAAACTTCAAAATTATGACTATGCCAAAGAAATTGCCTTCAGATATTCTAAAAAACAAAAAACTTAATATAGGTTTTGATCCAAAACTGCACACAGAAGGTATGATTAATCGTTTTTTTAAAAAATCTAATTGTAAACTAATTCCTTTAAACGAAAATTTAGTCGACAAAATTTGGGTAAAAAGAAAAATAAGCAAAACCAGCAAATTTTACAAATTAAGGAATAGAGATTCAGGTCAGAGCTCAAATAGTAAAATTAAAACACTTCTGAAAATGTTAAATAAAACTAAAACTGATATGCAATTTATTTCTGCTTCTGAAAATGTTGCGTGGCTATTAAACTTAAGAGGAAAAGATTCTGATTTTACGCCAATACCTAATAGTTATTTAGTTTTAGATGAAAAAAATAAGATGTATTTTTTTTGTAATTTAAAAAAAGTTAAAAAAGAATTAAAAAAAGAATTAAAGGATATTCAAATTATAGATATTAAACATGTTAAAAAATTTCTTCTAAAAATTAAAAATAAAATAATTCAGTTAGACAGTGGCTCGTGTTCAATTTTTTTTAAAGATATTATCAAAAAAAATAATAAAATTATTGAAAAACAAGATCCAATATATTTTCTTAAATCTATCAAAAATAAAGTTGAAATTCAAAATATAATAAAAACACATAAATACGATGGCGCGGCTTTAACAAAATTTTTATTCTGGCTTAAAAATAATTTTAAAAATAAAAAAATAACTGAGATGAGCGCACAAAATAAATTATTAAAATTTAGAGAAAATAATAAAACATTTAAATCACTAAGTTTTCCAACTATATCTGGGTCTGGACCCAACGGAGCAATTATTCATTATAAAGCAAATAAAAAAACAAATAGGATCTTAAGAAAAGGCGATTTGTATTTAGTAGATTCTGGAGGTCAATATAATTTTGGAACTACAGATGTTACCAGAACTGTTTCTCTAAATAACAATCAAGCTAGAGTAAAAAATATTTTTACAAGAGTTTTAAAAGGACATATCGCTGTAGCAAATTATAAATTAACCAAAAATACAAATGGTTCTCACATCGACGTTGTCGCTAGAAAGCCTCTTAAACAAGTTAATCTTGATTACCCCCATGGAACTGGCCATGGAGTTGGGTACTTTTTAAATGTTCATGAAGGACCTCATGCAATATCAAAAGGTAATAATATTAAATTAAAAGAAGGAATGATTGTATCAAATGAGCCAGGATATTACGAAAGTGGAAAATTTGGAATTAGAATTGAAAATTTAGTTGCTGTTAAAAAAACTAAAAATAAATTTATATTTAATAATCTTACTTTAGCTCCAATTGATAAATCTTTAGTTCAAAAAAATCTTTTAAATAAAAGTGAAGTTAGTTGGTTAAATAATTATCATTCTAAAGTTTTTAAAAATTTGAAAAAATTTATGAGTAAATCTGAATTAATTGATCTAAAAAAATCCTGCTCAAATATTTAATAATTTATACCAATCTTTTTCTTTTAAAATTTTAATTTTTAACTCTTTCGCTTTGTCAATTTTCTTTTTTGTTGGTTTTATTTCGCCAACAACTAATATGTCTAATTTCTTAGATATTGACCCTAGAACTTTACCTCCATTATCTTCAGTTAAGGATTTAGCTTCTGATCTACTTATTTTTTCCAAACTCCCTGTAAACATTAAGTTTTTGGTACTAAATTTTCCTTTTTTATTTAAAATTTTAAAATCTTTAATTTCAAGAATAACAATTAATGATCTAACTACCTCAGTATTTTTTTGATCTAAGAAAAAGTTTTCTATAGATTGAATTTGTGTCGCTCCTATACCATCTAAATTAATTAAATTATTTAAAATATCCTTTCTTTCATTTTTAATAAATAAAGATGAAAATCTTTTTGCTGAAATAAAAAAATTTGATAAAATTTTTGCATTTTCCTGACCAATATGTCTAATTCCAACTGAATAAATAAATCTATTTAATGATATAGTTTTTGCATTTTCTATTGCCTTTTTTAAATTTTTAATAGAAAGGTCTCCCCAACCCTCTAAATCCTTAATTTTATTATAATTTAAATTAAATATATCAGATGGTGTTTTAATTAATTTTAAGTCCCAAAATTGATCAATAACTTTTTTTCCAAAACCATCAATATTAAACGCGTCTTTAGAAACAATATGTTTTAATTTTTCTTTTGCTGTATAGCTACATTCGTAACCTCTCGTGCATCTTCTTACGGCATCTTCTTTATTTGTTGAGGTGCTGATTTCTTTTATTGTGATTGACCCACATAAGCATTTATCTGGAAAAATATATTTTACACTTTTTTTAACTCTTTTTGATTTATCTACAGATACTACTTGTGGAATTACATCGCCCGCCCTTTGAATGGTAATTGTGTCGCCAACACGAATATCCTTTCTATAAATTTCATCTTCATTATGTAAAGTAGCATTAGAGACAACTACACCTCCAACAGTTACTGGATTTACTTTGGCAACTGGCGTTATGGCCCCCGTTCTTCCAACTTGGATAATTATATTTTTAATTTTAGTAATAGATTTTTCTGATGAAAATTTATATGCAGTAGCCCATCTCGGTGAATTAGAGGTGTTCCCCAACCTAGATTGTAAATCTAAATTATTAACTTTGTAAACTAAACCATCAATATCATAATCTAACGATGATCTGAGTCCTTCTATAAATTTATGCTGTTTTTCAATTTCATCCAAACCTTTAACTACCTTATTGTGCTCGTTTATAAAAAATCCCCATTGCTTAAGTTTATTGATAAATTGGAACTGAGTTTTAAATAACATTGGTTCAACTACTCCAAAACCATAAGCAAAATACTTTAAGGGGATTTTTGCTGTTTGCTTTGGATTTTTTTGTCTTAGTGAACCGCCAGCTGCATTTCTGGGATTAGCAAAATTATCTTTAATAGTTTGAAAATCTTTTTTTCCTATATAAACTTCACCTCTTATTTCTAGTATTTTAGGTAGGTTTTTTTCATAAATTTTTTTTGGTATTCCACTTATTGTCATTAAGTTTTGAAGTATATCTTCGCCAGTAATTCCATCACCTCTTGAAAGGCCTTTTACTAGTAATCCGTTCTCATATACCAATGAAGCTGAAATTCCATCTATTTTAGGTTCTGTTGACAGTTCAATATTTAAATCTTTACTATTTAAATAATTACCAATTTTACTTAAAAAATCTTTCATATCTTCTTTTTTAAAGGCATTAGATAATGAAAGCATAGGCTTTAAATGCTTTATTTTTTTAAACTTATTTGAAGATTTATATCCTACATTTTTGCTTGGTGAATTTGTACTTTTTAAATAACTAAATTTTTTCTCAAGACTTAAAATTTCTTTTTTAAGTTTGTCATAATCTTCATCGGAAATAATTGGGTTATCAAGCTCAAAATATGCTTTATTATGCTTTGTTAACTTATTAATTTTATCAATATATTTTTTTTCAATTTCTTTGCTTTGCATGGACTTTTATTCAAACAGACTTTTTATTTTTCTTCTTATAAGACCCATTTCTTTCTTCTTTTTTTTTACTTTAGTTTTATAGTTTTTATTAAAAACTTTATAGCTTTTTTCATACCACTTGCTGGATTGATAATTGTAACCAAGAATTTTAGCTGCTTTTTTTGCCTCTTCTATTAATCCTAATTTATAGTAAACCTCAACAAGTCTATGTAAGGCTTCTTGAACAAAAATTGTTCTATCATATTTTTCTGTTATTATTTTGAGTCTATTTATTGCTGGTATCCATTTTTCTGTTTTCATATAAAATCTTGCTATCGACATTTCTTTTGCTGCAAGCTGATCAATTATTAAATCTAATTTAAACCTTGCATCAGTCGCATAGTCTGTGTCTGGATAATTTTGAATGATATATTCAAATTTTATTTGTGATTGCAATAAAGGTCTTAAATCTTTTTTTTCATCCAATATTTGTTCGTAGTAACAAATAGCAATAAGGTAATGAACGTAAGGTATATTTTTGTCCGCTGGATAATTTTTTAAATGTCTTTCTAAACCAAAAATACTATTTGAATATGCATTTCTAGAGTAATCTGAATAACTTGCCATCAAACTTGCTTTTGCTGCCCACTCACTTTGTGGCATTAAACTTTCAGCTTCTTTAAATTTATTTCCCGCAAAAAATGCATCACCTTTTTTTAAGGCTTCTACTGCTTCTTTATAAATTTGCATAACTATTTCAGTGTCAGATTTTTCGACAACAATATCTGCTTTTCTTTCTCCACAACTAGATAAGAGAAAAGCTGATAATAAAATAATTAGATTAATCTTAAACATTTTAGATAAAATTATATTTTATCAAATAATTTGTATATTACAATTTTCTTAGTTAATGGTTGGTTTAAGAATTGACAGCAATGGAACTTGTGTAATTGCTATCTTTTTCAGTTATTTTTTCATTATTTTCGTAATTTTCTAATTTCCAATTGGATTGATTTGATAGAAACTCTCTTAATAAAGCATTAGTGAGCTGATGTCCTCCTTGAGAAGATTTTATATGACCAAAAATTCTATAACCCGAAAGCATCAAATCACCTAAACAATCTAATATTTTATGTTCAACAAATTCATGTCGATGTCTAAGTCCATCTTCATTTAATATTCTATCTTCTTTTACAACGATTGCATTTTCAAGTGAACCTCCTTTAGCTAGGCCCATACTTTTTATTTTGTCTATATCTTCATATAAACAAAATGTTCTCGAATTATATAATGAAGTAAGATCACAATTACTAAGCCTAAACTCTTTTTTTCGTGTTCTAATTAATGGATTTTTATATACAATTTCAAAATCAATAATTAAATCATTATCTAGCGGTTCAATAGAAATATATTTTTCACCATCTTTTACTTCTATTTTCTTAAGAACTTTAATAAATTTTTTTGGAGAATTTTGTTCTATAGTTCCAACTGATCTTATAGCTTCAACAAAATCAAAAGCAGAACCGTCCATAATTGGAATTTCAGGAGCATCAATCTCAACCAGAATATTATCAATACCCTCTCCATAAAAAGCAGCCATTAGATGTTCAACAGTAGAAATTGAAACACCATATGAGTTTTTAATTTTTGTGCAAAGGACGGGTTCACTTACATTTTTATAATTTGCTTCAATTATATTTTTACCATTTTCCAGATCTACTCTTTTAAAGATTATGCCTGTATTTACAGGAGATGGTTTTAAGCAAAGATTAGCTTGTAAACCGTTGTGTAAACCCGTTCCTTGAATTTCGATTGAACTATTAATTGTTTTTTGCAAATTTTTAAGCATAAAATTTTATACAAAAGCTAAAAAACCCTTGAAAGACAACTTATGTTACAAATGAATACAGAATAAACTAAGATCCGTAACCAAATAGTTTGTTAAAAAAACCTCTTTTTTTACCATATTTGTTAGAAATTTTTGGTATAGCTTCGGTTTCCCATCCATCTTTAATTATTTTAAGTGCGCCCAGGCATGGTGCAAAGTTTTTATCAATATACTTTCTTTTGTCTTTTAAATCACCTTCACCTAATATTTTTATATTAGTTTCAAAAAATTCAGAACAATATTTATCTAAATTATAAAGATGAGCCCCCTCACCAACCAGCATTACATTGGTACCAGCAATTGGATCGAATCCAGCAATAATAAATTGTTTTTTTAATATTTCAAATATTTCATCAAGTCTAGATTTTATGATTTTGTATATTAAGGGTTTGCTAATTTTTCTAAATTTTGAGCTGCTAAAATAAACATCTTTTAAATTATTATTATTATCAAAAAGTTTTAAATTATTTTGAAAAGAATAATCAATTTTATCCCTAATATTTTCAGATTCTGAAATATTTAATGAACATACTTTTGAAATATCTTTTGAAATATGATTGACGCCAATAGGAATAGTTAAGGAATGTACTAAAGCTAAATTTTTAAACATTCCAAGACTCAGCATTTCTGAGTCAACATTTATTAAAACTGAACCAAGTTGTAACTCGTTATTATTTAATAACTTAGCTCCTAATGCAAAAGTACAAGATATCAGTCTCTCTACTTCAATATCGCATTCATTAAAAGCTTGATTAATATTTTTTATATTGTTTTTCGGCATAGAAATAAATGTCATTTCATGGCTTAAATAATCTGCATAAACATTAATTGGTTCTTCGATAAATGTTTTACCATCAACAATATAATTGTGATTGAAGATATGAATTATAGATTGTTTTTCATCATTGTATGAAACTTGTTTTTTGGCTTCTTTTAACAAAAATTCAATATCAGTTTTTTGTATTTTAGATCCATCTATTTTTCTATCTTTTGATAATTTGGTGCATAAAAATTCTGGTTGCTCAATAATTACATTAATTGTTTTTAATGAAATTTTTGCTTCATTTTCAGCAATGCTAATACAAGATCTAATAGTTTTAGTGGCTTTATTTAAATTAGTTATAACGCCATTGTGCATACCTTCAGATTTAATTATTGATGTAGATAAAATGTCTGAAGTATTATCTTCATTAATCTTAAAAATTAAACATTTTACATTTATGTTACCTAGCTCAATTATACCTTTAGGACTTTGAGAAATCATTATTCTACTATTATCTTATCATTTATCCGTAAATCAAAAAGACTATAATTTTTAAAATTTTTATTGCTTATTAATTCGGTGGCGTGCTTGATGCTTTTTTTAATTTTTTTTTCAGGTAATTTAATTATTTGACCATTTAAAAGTTCTATATCCCATCGATTTATTTGAAAATAATAATAATTTTTTATATTTTTATGCGGAAAATTATTTATTTTCAATTTGTTAAAAAATTCAACAAAATAATCTTCAGCTTCTTCACCAAATATATTTGGTAAACTTTTTTTATAAATATTTTTATTAAATGAAATTAAATTTGATAAATTATCTATAAAATATTTATTATTTTTTTTAAATAAGACCGCAATAGGCTTTGTTTCATAAACTTTTATTAGTATTGTGTTGGGATATTTTTTTTTTACTTCAATTTTTTCTAAAAAATTAATTTTTTTTATTGGTATTTCTATGTCTTTTTTTTTAACTAAAAATATATTTTTTTTATATATGTGGGTTAATTTTTCAAGTAATTCATTTTTATTTATTATTTCATTATTAATAATTTTTATATTACTGATTGTAAAAAAAAAAAACTTTTTTTCTTTAGAAAGATTTAATTTTCCCGAGGTGTATGTTGTTAAAAAAACAAGTGTAATTAATAAAATAACTGCCTTATAAAATTTACTCATCTGTTGGAACTTGCGTCTTTTACTATTTTATAAATTAGATCTTCAAACTTAATACCTTTATGTTTTGCTATTTCTGGTACCAAAGATAACTTGGTCATTCCAGGCTGTGTATTTGTTTCCAATAAATAAAATCTATTTTTAAAAAACCTAAAATCAGATCTCGTAATACCTTTGCACCCTAATACTTTATGAGCTTTTTTGGCCAACTTTAGTACTTCTTGGTACTTCTTTAAGGTGAGTGGAGCTGGCATAATATGTTTTGTTTTTGCACTACTTGAATACTTAGCTTTATAATCATAGAACTTTCTTTTAGGAACAAGTTCTATTGCTCCAAGAGTTAAATTGTTCATGATTGCAACTTGAATTTCTCTGCCTGGAATATACTGTTCAACTAAAACTTTATCGTGATCCCTTAATAAAATTATATAACTTTTTTTAAGCTGGTTTACATTTTTACAAATATAAACTCCCAAACTTGAACCTTCATTAATTGGTTTAATGACTATGGGATATTTTATTTTACTTTTAGTAATTTTTCTTTTTATATTATCCCTGTCATCTTTTTCTAATATAAAATACTTTGGTACTCTTATTTTGTTTTTTCTAAAAATTAATTTAGATAGCTCCTTGTCCATAGCTAAGCTTGAAGCGTAAACCCCAGAATGGGTATAAGGTATTTTTAATTTTTCAAGAATAGTTTGTACAAATCCATCTTCTCCATATTTGCCATGAAGCGCATTAAATACTACATCTGGTTTTATTTTTTTTAATCTCTCAGCAAAATAGCCTTTTGCATCTAAGTTTATAACTTTAAATCCTTTTTTCTTTAGTGCTTCAGAACAAGCTTTGCCCGTTAAAAAACTAATTTTTCTTTCTTTCGATAACCCCCCTAACAAAACTACTACTTTTTTTTTCATTTTTTTTTTCCAATAATCTTTATTTCTAATTCTAAATTTATTCCAGTTTTTGCTAAAACCTTTTTTTGTACATGGGTAATTAGTTTTTCCAAGTCGTCAGATTTTGCTTTACCATTGTTAATAAAAAAATTGCAATGTTTTTCAGAAATCTCAGCATCACCTACTTTCATACCCGCACAACCCGATTCTTTTATCAACATCCAAGCTTTTTTACCCAATGGATTTTTAAAAGTGCTACCACAAGTTTTAATTTTCGAAGGTTGTGTGTTTTTCTTTCTATTTATAAAATCATCAATTTTTTTTTCTATTTTTTTTGAATCTTCATTTAATCCTTTAAAAGTAGCGCTAATAAAAATCAGATTAGGATCTAAATTTGAACCTCTGTAAAAAAAATTTATATCAGAAGCTTTAATTATTCTTATATTTCCATTTAAATCCATCGCTTGCACTGAAACTAAAATCTTTGAAATATCATCTCCATAGCAGCCCGAATTCATACTAACCGCACCACCAATAGTGCCTGGGATGCATGATAAAAATTCTAATCCTGTTATTGATTTTTCTAAGGCAAATTTTGAAACACTTTTGTCAAAGGCAGCGGCTCCAGCTATAATTGTATTTTGATTAAATAATGATATGTGGGAAAAAGATTTCCCAAATTTAATTATAATTCCATTAAAACCCCCATCTCTTACGAGAGTGTTAGATCCCGCTCCTAAAACTTTAATATTTTTAATATTTTTTACTTCTTTTAAGAAAAAAGATAATTCTTTCATATTGTTAGGCCTAAATAGAATTTCAGCTTCTCCTCCTATATTAAACCAAGATAACTTAGATAAGGTTTCGCCATATGTAATTTTACCTGAAAAAGAATTTTTTATATTTTCAATTTGCGAAATAATCTTCATTTTAATTTAAGTCCAATTTCCCTTATCCAATTAGAAATACTTCCAGCCCCCATACAAATAATTATTTCATCATTAAATAAATTTTTTTTAAGAAAATTCTCTAAATTGTTTTGGTTTTTGATGTTTATCACTTGAACGTTCGAATTTTTCCCAATCAATTTAGAAAAATTATCTTGGTTGAAACTATTATCATTTTTTTCGCCAGCTGCATAAACGGGGCATAAAATCACCTCATCACTAAGCTTAAAAGAAGAAGCAAATTCTTTTTTAAGCAGTTTAACTCTAGAATATCTGTGTGGTTGAAACACACATATTATCTTTCTGTTGTTATAAACTTGTCTTGCTCCCTTTAAAACAGCTTTTATTTCTGTGGGGTGATGGGCATAATCATCATAAAAATCTCTTTTTTTAATTGAAAACACTTTAGTAAATCTTCTTTGTATTCCAGAGAATTTTTTTAAAGATTTTTTAATTAAGTTTGTTGTGACTCCTAAATTTAATGCAACAGCAACACAGGCGCTAGCATTAGCAATGTTGTGATCACCGAGTAAATTTACTTGTAAATTATTAACTGTAAGGTTTTTTTGGTTTCCAACTTTTATTTTTAAGTCAAAAATGGAATGACTTGTTTTTTTCTTTACATTCAAAATTTGGTAGTTTGCGTTTTTATTAAATCCATATGTAAGAAAGTTTTTATTTTTTGACTTATTTAATAAATGTCTTATGTTTTGATTATCAGAGCAAACAATACATTTGCCGTATGAAGGAGTTTTTTCTATAAATGAAAGAAAACTTACTTTAAGTTTTTCAAAGCTTCCATAAAAGTCTAAATGCTCTTTATCTATATTTGTTATAATGGAATATGTTACGGGTAGTTTTAAAAAACTACCGTCTGATTCATCTGCCTCAATAACCGCCCACTCTCCCTTTCCTAGCTTAGCTGTATTTTTTAAAGCATTTATAACCCCTCCATTAATTATAGTGGGATCTAATCCTGAATCAGCTAAAATATTTGAAATTAAAGATGTTGTTGTTGTTTTGCCGTGAGAACCCGTCACAACTATATTTTTTTTAAGGGCCACAATATTAGCTAACATGTCTCCTCTTTTAAAAACTGTTAATTTTTTTTTATTAGATTCTATTAATTCTTTATTATTTTTTTTAATGGCAGAAGAAATAACAACCATCGTTGCATTTCTAATATTTTTTTTATTATGATTAAAATAAACTTTAATACCTGCTTTAGTAAGTCGTTCAGTCGTTTTGTTGCTGTTTAAATCACTGCCTTGAACTTTAAAGCCCATATTATTCATGATTTGGGCCAATCCACTCATTCCTATTCCACCAATACCAATAAAATGTATTACTTCATTGCTGGCTAAATTAATTTTCATTATTATACAAATTCCTCAATAAGTTCTTTAATTTTAATGTAAACATTTTTATTATTATTTTTTTTAATATTTTCCCTCATACTTTTTAGCGTTTTTTTATCTTCAATAATTTTAATAACTAAATTTGATAAAGCTGTGAAACTAATATTATATTGTTCAATAACCCAACAACTTCCCTCTTCTTCATAAAATTTTGCATTTAAATACTGATGGTTATCTATTGAATTTGGTAACGGTATAGCTATAAAAGGTGTGCCTGTATACGCTAATTCTGCAAGCGTGGAGGCTCCACATCTAGATATAGCTAAACTTGTTGAGGATATTAAATCTACTATATTGTCTGTAAAATCAAATATATTATTTTTAATATTATTTTGATTATAAAAACTTTCGATTTCTTCTTTTTGAAATTTTGTACATTGTTGAGCTATCTCAACATTGTATCCTTTTTCCTTTATGAATTTTATGACTGGAGGTATAAGTTTTCCAAAAATTTCTGCTCCCTGACTCCCTCCTAAAACTAAAATTGAAAAAATATTATTTTCTTTTTTTGTTTTAGATGGAGAATATTTTATAATATTATCACTTAAAATATATCCAATTTGCTTAATTTTATGTTTGTATTTATCTGGAAAATTTATGGGGACCTTTGATCCTAATAAAATTTTATTGCAAAAAGGTAGTAAAATTTTATTAGCTCTACCTAATACTAAATTATTTTCATAAATCATTAATGGAATTTTAAAAAAAACAGAGGCTAAACATATTGGAAATGAGACAAAACCTCCTAAACCAAAAATTACGTTAGGTTTTTCTTTTTTTAAAATAATTATTGATTTTATTAAAGAAAAGAAAATACTAATGTAAGACAATATTTTATTAAAAATATTTTTATTAGTTGGCGTTGAAGCGCTTATTATAATTGATCTAAAGTTTGTATTTTTTTTTAAAAATTTATTTCCTTTAATATCAGTTACTAACAAAACTTCTATTTTTTCGCTGTCAAAGTATTTCATGAGATTCATGGCGGGAAATATATGACCCCCCGTTCCTCCAGAAGTAAAAATTATCTTTTTAAACATTTATAGAATCTCGAGCAAAATCCTTTCTAGTAAAATTTAAAATAATTCCAGCTATAATTGAACTTCCAATTAAAGATGAGCCTCCATAACTTAAAAAAGGTAAAGTCATTCCTGTTGTAGGCAATAATCTAATATTAACACCTATATGAATAAAAGTTTGAATGATTAAAAGGGAAACTAATCCTATTAATGCTAGTTTTAAAAATTCATTTTTATTTAAAAAAACATTATTTAATACTTTGTAACCAATCAACAAAAATATTATTATAATAAATAAAACAAAAAGTGCACCAAATTCTTCTGAAATCACAGCAACAATATAATCTGTATGTGCTTCGGGAACTTTATCTTTAAGAACTCCTTCCCCCATTCCTTGTCCTGTTAAACCACCTTGTTTTATTGCATCTAAAGCTTTTTGTGACTGGAAATTGTCTCCCGATTCTGGATTAAAAAAAGTTTTTAATCTTAAAATAATGTAACCAAACTTTGATGGAAATATATAAATTAAAGAAATTATTACTCCTAATGTCGCAAATCCTAAAAGAATTAAAATATACATATTAAAACCAGAGGCAAATATCATTGTCAGCCATGTAGTTATTAGCAATAATGTTTGGCCAATATCTGGTTGATTTATTAACAAGAGAACAATGGGTAAAAGTAAAAAAAATGAAAATAAATATCTATAGTAAATATTTGTTTTAAAGTTCAAAACTATAACTTTAGCTACTAATAATATGAACAATGGCTTAACTAATTCTATTGGTTGAAATTTAGGTAAAAATAATAATTCTACCCATCGTTTTGAACCCTTAACTTCCGCTCCTAGAATTGGAACTAATACAAGTAAAAAAACTGAAATTAAGAATAAAAACGTTAAATATTTAATTATATTATTTTTATCTTGAATTGAAATAAAGATAAATAAAAATAAAGAAATTAAAACAAAAATAAAATGTTTTAAAAAAAAAGAGTACGCCTCTTTATTAATTTTTTCGGACGCTATTGATGATGTGGATGTATATGAGAAAAATAGCCCTAAAAATAAAACAAACATAAAAAGAAATAGAATTTGCTTGTCAATATTTCTCCACCATTTAGCAAATATACTTGTATTTTTCCTATCAAAGCTAAACATGGTAAGTTTTTTTTAAATTTTTAAAAAATAAAGTTTTAAACTGACTTCCTCTTTCTTCAAAATTATCAAATTGATCAAACGATGCTGCCGCCGGGCTTAATAGAATAGTATAGCCATAATCAACTTTATTTTTTATATCATTAAAGATTGATGAAAGTGTATTTTTTAAGTTCCGTGATACCTCATAAGAAGTGTGGTTTTTAATTTGATTAACAAAAAATGACGTATTTTTGCCCACAATATAAGCTTTAATGATTTTTTTTGAAACCATTCTTAGATTAAAAATATCTTTATGTTTAGGGGCACCTCCAACTATCCAGTAAATTTTATTATAATTTTTTAAAGATTGTAGGCATGCATCAAAACTAGTTGCCTTAGAATCGTTTATGCAAATCATTTTTTTACTTGAAAAAATTATTTCTTGACGATGAGGCAAACCTTTAAATTTATTTAACGCCTTGACTATAATTTTATCACTTATTTTAAAATTTTTTGCAATTTTATATGCAAAAGTAAGATTTTCAACATTACCTCCAGTTTTAAAATATTTGTTATTAATTTTTTTAAGTAAAAAATTGCAACTTGATTTATTTACCATAACTATTTTCGATTTTATATTTAAAGATTTAATGGTTTTTTTAATTGACTGTGTGTGTTTATTTTCAGAATTTATGTAAGAATAATCTGATTTATTCTGAGCAAAAAATATTTTTGATTTTATTTTTTTGTAATTAGTAAAGGTTTTATGCCTGTCTAGGTGATCTGTTGAAATGTTAAGTATGGCCGCATGCTTAGATCGAAATAATTTAGAATACTCTAACTGGTATGATGATACTTCTAAAATACATATATAATTTTTTTTTTTTTTTTTAAAATCCAAAATAGGATTGCCAATATTTCCTAAAGTAATTGCGTTGTAATTTGCGGTTTTTAAAATTTTTTCTATTATTTTGCAAGTAGTTGATTTTCCATTGGTTCCAGTGATTGAAATAATTGGTATATTTTTATTTAATTCAAAAAATAAATCTAAATCAGTAATAATTTTTTTTGAATTTAATTTAAGGTATTTTTTTAAGTTACATTTGTTTACATCAATGCCTGGACTTATCACGATATAATCGATTAAATTTTTTTTTAGCCAAAACTTCTTGACTATCACGTTGGAATTTTTAATTTTCTTTCTAATTTTTAAACTATCATCCCAACAACATATCTGCATTTTTTTTAGTGCTTTTGCTGCGGAAATTCCTGTTTTTCCCATGCCGTAAATAGCAATTTTTTTATTTTTATATTTTTTTAAGACATCCATTAATTATCTTAGTTTTAATGTTGCTAAACCTATCAATGCCAAAATTATTGATATAATCCAAAATCTAATAACAACAGTTGACTCTGCCCAGCCTTTTTTTTCAAAATGGTGGTGCAGTGGAGCCATCATAAAAACTCTTTTTCCAGTAAGTTTATAAGAAAGGACTTGTATAATTACTGACGCTGTTTCAAGAACAAACAATCCTCCAATAATACCTAAAACAATTTCATGTTTTGAAATTATACTTATAGCTCCTAACGAGCCCCCCAAAGATAATGAGCCAGTGTCTCCCATAAAAATTTTTGCTGGTGGAGCGTTATACCATAAAAATCCTAAGCACGAACCAACTATAGAACCACAAAAAATTGATGTTTCTCCAACATTTGGAATGTAAGGTATTTGCAAATATTCAGAAAAAACAGTGTTACCAACTACATAACAAATCAAAGTAAAGGAAAGAGCAACCAACATTACAGGTACAGTTGCCAAACCATCTAAGCCGTCTGTTAAATTAACAGCATTTGACGACCCAACAATTATAAATAATGAAAATGGAATAAAAAATAAACCTAAGTTGAGTATTATATTTTTAAAAAAAGGAAAATAAAGATTTCTAAGATGCTCGTTGTCTCCAAATTTAGATAGTAAAAGTACCGCCACCAAAGAAAGTATAATCTGAAAAATTATTTTCATTCTTGAAGAAATGCCTCTTGAATTATTATGTTTAATTTTTAAATAATCATCTACAGCACCAAGTAAACCAAAACTTGTAGCGACCATTAATAAAACCCAAATATAAGGGTTGCTTAGATCTGCCCACAATAAAGTGCCAAAAAGAATACCTATCAAAATAAGAATGCCGCCCATTGTAGGAGTTCCTGATTTTTTAATAATATGGTCTATAGGACCATCTTCTCTTATGGGGCCAGTAATTTTATGGTTTCCAATAAACTTTATAAAAGTTCCACCAATTAAAAAAACTATTACCATAGAAGACATAACTGAAAGTCCTGTTCTAAAAGTTAAATAGCGAAATACATTTAGACCGGTAAACTGATCTACTAAAGAAATTAAAAAATTATATAGCATTCAAAAGATCCTTTTTAATATTTTTTGATAATTGATTTAATCCTGTTGCATTTGAACCTTTTATCATAAGCAAATCATTATTGCGTATTATTTTAATCAAATAATTGTATGCCTCATCAAGACTATCAAAAATTTTACCTTTCTTTTTGGAGATCAAATAATTAAACGTTTGCTTTATATGACTTCCATAAACAAATACCTTATCAATATCTCCTTTATTAATTAAAGTTGATAGCTCGATGTGTAATTTTTTTGATTTACTTCCAAGCTCTAACATATCGCCCAGAAAAACTAACTTCCTTATATTGTCTTTTTTTTTTATATAATTCATATTTTTAATTGCAGAAAGCATAGATAGTGGGTTGGCATTATAACTTTCGTCAATAAATTTAAAACTTTTATCAAATTTTTTAATCACTTGAATATCACCTCTGCCAGCTGGAATTTTAAAATTAATAAATTTATTTTTTATAATGTTTAAATTTAAATTTAAAGCTAATAAAACAGAAACACATGCTAAAGTGTTGCTTATGAAGTTTTCAGTACAATATTTTGAATTAAAATAATAAATTTTACCGTTTACATTAATTTTTAATTTATAATAATTGTTAATCTTATTAATTCCTAATAAATAAATATCAGCTTTTTTTTTTGAACTAAATGAAAAAACCTTTACTCCCTTTTTTTTAGCTAGAGTTGAAAAAAAATTAAAAAACTTATCATCTTTATTTAAAATTATTTTTCCGTTCTCTAAAATATTATTTATTATCTCTCCCTTTGCACTTGCTATATCTTTTAAACTTTTAAAATTTTTAAAATGTGCACCTGAAATATTTGTAATGACTGCTATTTCTGGCTTAATTATTTTAGATAACTGTTCTATTTCACCTTTTTTATCCATTCCTACTTCAAATACTCCATACTCAGGTTTATTTTTTAAAGTACAAAGACTCAGCGGTACACCCAATTTATTATTATAGGAGTGAGGTGATTGAGTGGCCTTCCCATAATTTTTAAGAATAAAAGCAATTAGGTTTTTTAAAGTGGTTTTTCCAGCACTTCCAGTTACTCCTATTACTCTAGCTTCAGAATTGTTTCTCAAAGACTTTGCCAAATTATTAAGTGATAAAAAAACATTTTTAACTTTTATAAACTTTTTTTTAGTTATTTGTTTTATTGCTTTGCTGACAATTATTTTAGTTGCTCCTTTTTTAATGGCTTCCAACGCAAATTTATGACCATCTGTATTTTTTCCTTTAATAGCAAAAAAAAGATTATTTTTTTTAATTGTTTTAGTGTTTATTGAAACACCGCTATAATTAATATTATTTTTACTTAATGATTTTTGTAAAATTAAATCTGGATGTAAATTTTTTGTAGAAGAAAAATTTTTTTCTTTTATTATTTGTTTTATTACTCTCTTGTCTGAAAAGTTTTTATTTTTTTTACCATAAGTTTGTGTTGTTTCGTGACCTTTTCCCGATACTAAAAGAATTTCATTTGAGTCTAATTGTTTGATGGCTTTTTCTATTGCAATTTTTCTATTTCCAATCTCTGTAGCAATTTTTTTGCAACCTTGTATAATTTCTCGTCTTATCATTTTTGGATTTTCATTTCTTGGGTTGTCATCTGTGATAAATACTTTTCTACAATATTTGTTTGCAATTTTACCCATTATAAATCTTTTTTTTTTGTCTCTATTTCCTCCACACCCAAAAACTAATATAATTTTTTTTTTAAATTGTTTTTTTAAAGCACTTAAGCTTTGTTCTAAAGCTTCAGGGGTGTGAGCAAAATCTAATATAATATTAGAATTGTTTTTTAAGTTTGCTAAACATTCAAGTCTTCCAGGAACTGGTTTAATTTTATGTATTTTATTAAAAATTTTTTTTTTATTTAAACCACACGAAAATGCAGCAAGAACAGCCATCAGTAAGTTTTTTACTTGAAAGTATCCTATAAGCGGGATTTGTAATATAAAAGTTTCTTTGTTAAATGAAATTTTAACTAGTTGATTGTTTTCTTCATACGTATGACTTAAAATCTTTATGTTTCCAGAATTTATGCCAATGGTGTTTTTTTTGATTCCTTTTTTTTTAGCAATATTTTTTATTACTTTATACTCTTTTATTTCTTCATCAGTAATGATTGTGGAGTTTTTCTTGAGTAATTTTTTAAATAAATACATTTTAGAATTAAAATAGGAATTCATACTTTTATGATAATCTAAATGATCATGGCTTAAATTAGTAAAGATTCCTGTTTTTATTTTTATATTATCTAATCTTTTTTGATCTAAACCATGACTTGATGCTTCTAAAATTACATTTTTAATTTTTTTTTTTGCAAAAGCTTGAAGAAATTTATGCAAGGATAAAGAATCGATCGAAGTTAAGTTTGTTTTTTTATTATAATTTTTAGAAAAAATACCTAACGTCCCAATAGATGCTACAGGAATTTTATTCAGATTTAATATTTGATAAAAGAAGTTTACTATGGATGATTTTCCATTTGTACCTGTTACAGCTATTATATTTGATGGTTTTTTGTTGTAAATAAAGGCACATGCTTCAGATAATGTCTTCCTCACATCTGTAACTTTTATTATTGGTACTTTAAATTTTTTAATCTTTACGTTTTTATTAACAATAATAGCTGAAGCTCCTTTTGATATTGCTTCCTTAATAAAATTAGCTCCTGAAGTTTTTGTCCCTTTTATTGCAAAAAAAATATCTTTTTTTTTTACTTTTCTGCTATCAAAAGAAACCCCATTTACTAAGATTTTTTTGTATTCTTTTCTTGAGGATTTAACTAGATTTTGTAAATGCATTTAAAATTTATTTGAAGCTTGTAAGTTATTTATGGCTAAAATTGGACCAATTTTTTCTATAATTTTGCCAGCTACAACTACTGTATTCCAGCCTGATGTATTTCTCTTTTCCCCTTTATGCTTATAGCCTTTTGGAAATTTTTCTGATGGAGGAAATTCATATACGTAGTTTGGTGCTGACTTCGGTTCATCCAGCATTACAAGTAAAACATACTTGGGTTTACTTGCTGGAAATAGTGATACGAATGTATTTAATTTTGCTTCCGAATTATATTTTAACGCTGTGCCAGTTTTACCAGCTATTTCATAACCTTCAATATTTGCAAAATTTGCTGTTCCTTCTTCTTCGTTTACTACTTTTCTTAAAATTAAATTAATCTCATCACTTGTTCTTTTTGAAACTATTTTTTCTCCTTTTTGCATTAATTTTTTATCTTTTTTTAAAATAAATGGTTTTATTTTATAACCTCCATTTCCTAAAATAGCATAAGCTTTGGCTAACTGAAGTGGAGTTGTGGTTATTCCATGTCCATAAGATGCTGTAGCTAACTTACATTTTCCCCATTTAAATGGAATTGGAGTTCCAATTTCCTCTAAATCAAAATTAATTGTATTAAAAAGTTCTAGTGAATTTAGAAAATTTTCATATTTTTTAACACCAATCTGTTGAGCTATGCGAACAGCACCTATGTTGGAAGATCTAATTAAAATTTGTTCAACACTTAAATTTTTAGGCAATTTGTCATGTTCGCTAATAGTGTGCTTGTCGCAAGTTATACTGCTTTCTAAATTATTAAACATTGTGTTAGAGTTTATTAGTTTATTTTCTAATGCAGCTGCTACAGTAAAAGTTTTAAATACAGAACCTAGTTCATAAACACCAAGTGTAATTTTATTTAAATAAGCTTCACTATTTATTGATGTTCTTTGATTCAAATCATAGTCTGGTAAAGATATTAAAGATAGTATCTCACCACTATCTACATTCATAAGGAGTGCGGCCGCTCCGACTGAATTAAAATTTTCTTTAGCTTTAATAAGTTCTTCTCTAATCAAATATTGTAAATTTAAATCTAAGGTTAAAATTAGAGGAGAGTTTCTTAACTCACTAGATAATAAACTTTTATCAAAAAATTTTTCAACCCCAGATATTCCATTATTGTCATCATCAATTTGACCTAATATATGACTAAAAAGATATTTATGAGGATAAATTCTGGTTTGTATTTCTTGAATGTCTATAGCCTTGTTGTTTAATCCCAATGACCATAGCTTGTCTTTTTCTTCCTCTGTTATTCTTTTTTTTTCTAAATAAAAAAAATTACCTTTTTTAAGTTTTTTTTTTATAATATCAGAATTTAAATTAGGAAACTTGAGTCTTAAATTAATTAAAAATTTCTCTTTGTTAACAATAAACTGAGGTCTAATTCCTGCTTTATAAACGTTTACATTTGTGGCAATTATATTTTTATTTCTATCAACAATATCTCTTCTTTCTTTATAAAAACTTGAATCATTGCTAAACGAATAATATTTTTTTTCAGGAAATAAAGATAGGTAGATTATTTTAAAACTAAAAATAATTATTAAGCTAAAAAAAATAAAAAATAAAAAAGTAATTCTACTTAAAGAAACTTTAACTGTTTTGGATTCATTATTATCAGTAATTTCGGACTCAATATAATCTTCAAAAAAAAAACTCTTTTGTCTAGAATTTTTATTTTTTTCAGCCATAAAAAGTTACCTACCAGGCACTATTGGTATTCCAAGAAAAACTTTAACAATTTGTATTCCAGCCCATTTTGAAATCTTACTAGAATTTATAGATTTGTCTGAGTTTGAATAAAGAGATCTTATTTCTTGTTTAGTTTTTTCAATTTTTTTTGCAATTCCAGTTTTTATTACATCAGGTAATTTTTCTGGCTTAGAATAAAGTTCTTGTAACTTTCTTAGCTCTTCTTTTTTTTTTTTTACTATTTTAACAGTTTTAAGCTTTACATTATCTTTAATTTTTTCAGCTTTTGTTTTGGAATTTTGGCCATCAACTTCTATTTTTAATTTTGATAATTCTATCTTTTTTGCATTACCAAATGTATCTATTTGTGAATTTTTATATGCAAAAAAATCATGTTCCAAATGTTTCTTTGCTAAAAGTGATATTTTTTCTGGTGCTGTGAGAAACTGATGTTCAACAGTACTTTGGTGAAAATTAAATTTAAGTTTATTTACAGAAGTTGTTAAATTGCTTATTTCTTTTTGTAATTCTCTTGTTGCGTTTTTTATAGTAGAAACAGAAAATAAACCCAAAACAAATATTATTGCAATTATTGAATATTTTTGACGAATACTAATTAAGTTTTTTTTTGGAATTGTTTTAACCCATCTGTTTCCATCTAGCACGTATTTTTCATCGTTAGCTAGTGTATTGCTAATGGGCAATGTATTTGTCCATTTTTTTGGATCAACACTCATGGTTTGGTTCCTTCAAGTTCAAAATAATTAATAAATTTATTATTAAATTCTTCAGGGAAAAAAAATTGATTATCGCTTCTTACTGCGTAGCGTAGTTTTGCAGATCTCGAACGTATGTTGAAATTTATTTCCTCAGGACTAGGTATTAAAGGTTTTTTTGATAATGTTTTAAATAGTCCAAATATCTTTTTATTTAAAGGAAGGTATCTTGAAGGGTTGTTTCTTATATTGGAATATAGTTTAAAAAAATTTTTTACAATTTTGTCTTCTATGGAGTGAAAACTAACTACAATTAATATACCACCGTTTGTCAATAAGTTAGTCGCTGATATTAATCCAGAAATTAGTTCTGTTACTTCTTTATTTACGTAAATTCTTATTGCTTGAAATGTTTTTGTTGCAGGATTTTTTTTATAATTTCTATGTATTTTTTTTGCAGCATGAATAATTTTTGTAAGCTCGTGTGCAGTTTCTATTGGTTTTATATTTCTATATTTTATAATTTTATTAGCAATTGCTTTGCCATCTTTTTCATCACCTAAAATTTTAATTATGTTAATTAAAACTTTTTTATCTAATTTATTTACGACATCATAAGCGGAGCAATTATTAATTCCCATTTCCATGTTTAAGGGCCCATTGGATTTAAATGAAAACCCTCTTTTATTATCAGATAGTTGAAAAGAAGAAAGACCTAAGTCAAATATTATAGCTCGAGGTTTTAAATCAGTATTTATTATTTTACTTAGATCACTAAATTTATTTTGAAAAAAACTAAATCTTTTTGGAAATTTTTTTATTAAAAAATCAGCTTCTTTTTTAACTAAATTGTCCCTATCGATTGCAATCACTTTTGTTTTTGGATAGCTCAATATTGCTTTTGAATATCCACCTCCACCAAAAGTGCAATCAATGAATGTGCCACCATGTTGGGGGGAAATAATGCTTAATATTTGATTTAGCATCACTGGATGATGTTTTGTTTTTTCCAATGACATGGTGGCATTCATAAATATATTGGCAAGCTTTCATTAGGTTTTTTGTCTTCTTAAAAATGCTGGTATCTCAAAATCTTCCTCTGAATCTGAATCGTCGAACATTTCTGGTTCAGAATTTTCAATATTTTCATCTTTTTTTGATAGGGATGAATTTTCAAATAATTCATTCTCATTTTTACTGACGTTCATTGAGCGATCTTCTTCTTTGCTAGAAAATAATTCTGGTGTTGCTAGCTCAATACTATCAACTTCAAAAGTTGGTTCTTCACTATCTTGTGTTTCCATTGTGTTTAGATAGTTTACATTTTCCAAAGAAACATTTTCTACTTGGGAATTAGAATCGTCATAAAGTAATTCTCTTTCTTCAGTAGATTCTTGTTCTTTATTTATATTTATATCAATTTCATTTTCCATATTTAGTGCGGTCGCTCCATCAGTTGAGTTAAGAGCTGTCTGGTTCATTACTAAAGTTTTATTTAAACTTTCTGTATAACCAGTGTTTCTATTTTGAATTCTATGAACCATACTTACGACTGGTTTTATCTGTGGTCCTTGATTGTCTAAAGCCGTAGCAACTATTGAAACTCTCATTTTTCCTTGCATCTCTGAATCAGTTATTGCTCCTATAATTAGCTCTGCTTCAGGATCAACTTCAGCCCTAACTTTATTTACCGCTTCATCTACTTCAAAAAGTGTTAAGTCCTTTCCTCCAGTAATGTTAATTAAAAGTCCTTTAGCTCCTTTAAGTGAATACTCATCTATTAAATGATTTTTTAAAGCTGTATCAGCTGCTTCTGACGCTCTTTTTTCTCCTTCAGCTTCTCCAGTTCCCATCATTGCTTTACCCATGCCGCTCATAACAGTTTCTACATCTGCAAAATCTAAATTAATTAAACCAGGTCTTACCATTAAATCAGTAACGCTTTGCACGCCTTGTTGTAAAACTTTGTTTGATAAACTGAAAGATTCTTCAAAAGTTGTTTTTTCACTGGCAACTTTAAATAAATTTTGGTTAGGAATTACTATGTTTGTGTCAACATGTTTTTTAAGTTCCTCTAAACCCTGCAGAGCTCTTCTCATTCTACTTGGTCCTTCATAAGAAAATGGTAATGTTACAACCCCTACTGTAAGAATATTTAATTCTTTTGCAGCTCTAGCAATAACATGTGATGCCCCAGTACCAGTACCTCCTCCCATTCCTGCAGTAATAAAAACCATGTTACTGCCCTGTATAAAATTAATTATTTCATTTAGAGACTCATCTGCTGAAGCTTGACCTATATCAGTTTTAGCACCAGCTCCTAAACCCTTGGTTAAATTTGATCCTAATTGAATTTTTGCATCTGCTCTATTTATTTTTAAATCTTGAGCGTCAGTATTAACAGCAACAAACTCTACGCCTCGCAATCCAGAATCAATCATTCCATTAATAGCGTTACCTCCCGCTCCACCAACTCCAACTACTAATATTCTAGGTTTTAATTCTCTTAATTCTGCTATATTTACATTTATTGTCATTTTTCCTCCTTGTTAAAAACAGTTTCCCATTTTAGATTTGCTCTATTCAAATTAGCTTTTTTTCTAGCTTGTGTTTTGAACCTTTCAAAAAGTTTAGGTTCCCAAATTTGAAACGTTTTACCTTGACCCACAAAAAGCATTTTTTGTTTAATTTTTGCATGTTTTAATAATTTATTAGGTAAAGAAATTCTGCCTTCACTATCAAATTGAAGATTTACACTTTCTGACAAAACGGAAGTTGCAAAAATATCTCTTTTTTCTTCGAAGGGATTTAATGAATCTATTGAATCGGAGAGTCTCTCAATTCTTTTTTGTGAACAACCTTCTATTGAGGAATTATTAAAAGAAGGATAGCAAACAACTCCGTTATAACCCATGCTACTTAAATATGATCTAAAACTAGCTGGCACTGATACCCTCCATTTTTTGTCTAGCTTGTTTTCGTGAGTTGATAAAAACATTTTTTTTTAAGTCAGCATTGCTATTTAATAAATCGAAAACCTCTTTACAGTTTAGTTTTTTAAACACCATCTATCCCTCCTTTGGGAATACATGGGATAATATGGGTTTTAAGCCTTTACGTCAATACCTTAATTTTGTTAATTTTTTAAGATATTATTGTTATTTTTAGATGAATATCTGTAGTTGTTATTTTGGTACAGATTTGAATCAAAACAGAATCAAAACGTGAACATATGACTTTATTCAATTTTATGATGTGTATATAAATTTATGGATTAGCCAGACAATCTGTAAGCCGGGTTCTGTCATTCAAATTAGTCATTTGTCTGGGACTAAATTCACATTTAGCCTCTAGCAACCAACCCAGATAGCTAACTAAGAACTGTTTTTAGCCTAAAAGGCAATGCTATCTCTATTTGGTCTTGCTCCCGGTG
>Ga0114997_10000568_pt1 | contig 30472 bp, 31 predicted proteins | sample ArcticOcean_MG_C_2_FD_87045 | JGI IMG/M metagenome (GOLD analysis project Ga0114997, IMG submission 87045) | Marine microbial communities from western Arctic Ocean - ArcticOcean_MG_CB4_136 | ecosystem: Environmental > Aquatic > Marine > Oceanic | place: Arctic Ocean: Canada Basin | collected... | reverse complement strand
GAAAAAAGAAAATATTTTAAAATTTGAAATCAATAACAAAACTAAAAATTTAGAGAAATATCTAAAATCACAATGGTCTTGGAAAACATATGTTTCTCTTTTTTCATTAATTTTAATTTTAATATTTGTTATAATTGATTTAGAGATAAATTTTATAGAACTATTTTCGGACTCTACAAAATATTTTGGTGATATTTTTAGCAGAATGTTGCCTCCAGATTTTTCAAATTTTAAAAATTTAATTTATGCCATGATAGAGACAATTGAGATAGCATTTTTGGGAACTTTTATTGCAATCTTGCTATCAATTCCAGTTGGTTTATTTTCTGCAAGAAACCTAGCTCCCAACTATTTTATTTTCTTATTAGCAAGAACTATTACTATTTTTTTTAGAGCAATACCAGAATTTATAATTGCAATGATACTTGTTATTGCCATCGGCTTTGGAGCAGTTCCAGGTGTTCTTGCATTAGGTATCCACACAATGGGCTTCTTAGCAAAATTTTATGCAGAAGACATTGAGCATATTAACAAAGGTCCAGTAGAGGCCTTAAAATCTTCTGGGGCTTCTAAACGACAAATAATTTCATTTGCAGTAATACCGCAAATTATTCCATCTTTTGTTGCGAACAATTTGTATATTCTAGATCGCAATATAAGAATGGCCACTATGCTTGGTATCGTTGGTGCCGGTGGAATTGGGTATGAACTTCAATCTTCTTTTAGAATGTTTGAGTACCAAAAAGTTTCAGCAATAATAATTATAATCTTTATTACCATTTTTGTAATAGATCATTTGTCTTCTTTTATCAGATCAAAGATTAAGTAAATTTTAATAATAGTTCAAATTATAATTTTTTTAAAATTTAATTTTCTCAAGCAATTCTTTAGATAATTTATTTAAAGATTTTGTAAAATTATTTTTAATTATGAAGTCAGGTGATTTGGGGAATTCTGCTTTTAGATTTTTGCCAACGATATTTTTATGGTTCCCTTTATAAAAAAATTTTCTTTTCTTTTTTATCACTTCCTCAATGTCTGACTTTATATATATTTCAATATAGTTATCAATATTTGATCTATTCCACCTTCGAACCACATGAAATAAACTCACAGTAGAAAAAATTACATTTACATTTTGATCAGTAATATTTTTACAAAAGCTGCCATAACTTAAAGCATAAGCAAGCCTATCCTTTCTCGAAAATTTATTATAGTTAAATATTTTTCTAAGATCATCTCCACTTATAGTTAAAGTAGGTCCATACCTTTTTGAAATTTTTTTTTTAATTTTTTCTGCGACTGAGGTTTTTCCTGAACCTGAAAGTCCAGTAATCCAAAATAGAATTCCTTTATTTTTTTTCAATGCTTCCTATCAATATATAGTTATTAAAGCTTTTTAAACACCACTATGTATAATTTTATAAATTTCATGCTTTACTGTTCAACATTTGAACGGTATATATGTTCAACTATTGAACATAAATATGAATGATAATCAAGACCATTTTAACGTATTAAGAAAAATTAAAAGTAGCCCAAAATCAACTCAAAGAGAGCTGGCTGAGGAATTGGGATTTAGTTTAGGCAAGCTTAATTATTGCCTAAAGTCCTTAAAAAATAAAGGTCTTGTAAAAATTAAAAATTTCAAAAAAAATCCCAACAAAATTAATTATATTTACGTTCTAACACCCAAAGGTATCTCAGAAAGAACAAAGTTAACTGTCAATTTTATGAAAAGAAAAATGCATGAATATGATGAGTTAAAAAATGAACTTAAGGAAAGATAAATGTGGATTGTTGCCAAGTATAAAACTAAAGAACTAAATATATTAAAGGAATCTTTTTTAAAAGTTTTAGGCGAAATGCCAGAATTTTATAATCCAAAAATTAAATATGAGCGATATATTAATAATAAACTAAAAACATTTGAAAAAAGTATTTTAGATAATTATTTAATTTGCAAGCATGAAAAATTCAAAGAACGAGAATTTCTTAATATTTTAAAAAATTCGAGAGGGCTAAACTATTTTCTTAGCGGTTATGAATTTAATCAAAAAGAAATAAATAAATTTATTAATTTTTGCAAATCAAATGAAGATGCAAATGGATTTTTAACCCAAAACTTCTTTAAAATAAAAAAAAGCAAAAAGGCAAAATTTATTTCAGGCCCATTTACTGAAATGATATTTCATATTATTGAGGATAGAGGTAAAAAATTAAAAGTTTTAGTAAACAACATGAATATCACTATATCAAAAGATTCAAATAATTTTTTATATAGCTATATTTAATTTTTTTTATGTTAAATATGTTTTGCAAACCTACTTTTGCCAAAGTGCGGAGCATTGGTTAAAAATAAAATTATGAAATCATTAGTCACAGGTGGTGCGGGCTTTATAGGTAGCAATTTAGTTGACCTACTTATATTAAAAGGTCACAAAGTTGTTGTTCTTGATAACTTTAGCACTGGAAGAAAATCAAATTTAAAACATCATAAGAAAAATTTAAAAGTTATCAATATTGACATCTCAAGCAAAAAGCCATTAGAACAATATTTTAAAAATGTAGATTATGTATTTCATCTAGCTGGACTCGCAGATATTGTTCCAAGTATAGAAAACCCAGAAAAATATTTTAAATCCAATGTTTTAGGGACACTTAATATTATTGAGGCTGCAAAAAAAATAAGTATTAAAAAATTTATATACGCTGCGTCAGCAAGTTGTTATGGAATTCCTGAAAAATATCCAACAAAAGAAAATGAAAAAATAAAAACAATGTATCCTTATGCTTTAACAAAATGGCAAGCCGAAGAATTAATTATGCATTGGCACAAAGTTTATAATTTTCCTGCTATTTCACTTCGTTTCTTTAATGCTTACGGTCCTCGATCAAGAACCTCAGGAGCTTACGGAGCAGTATTTGGAGTTTTCCTTGCACAAAAGTTGGCAAACAAACCTTTAACAGTTGTTGGTGATGGAAAACAAACAAGAGATTTTATACATGTTAGTGATTTAGTTGAAGGTATACTAAAAGCTGCTGAATCCAAAAAAACAGGAAAAATTTATAATATTGGTGGAGGAAAAGAAGTCTCAGTAAATAAAATTGTCGAGCTAATAGGAGGTAAAAAAATTTATATTCCAAAAAGACCAGGTGAGCCGGATAGATCCTTAGCTGATATATCTAAAATTAAAAAAGATCTTAAATGGAAACCTAAAATAACAATTGAAAAGGGTATAAAAAGTTTATTAAAAAATATTAGTTACTGGAAAAGTGCACCTGTATGGACACCAAAAAAAATAAAAAAAGCAACAAGTGTTTGGTTTAAGTTTTTAAGTAAAAAAAAATAATTTAAATGGCCTATGAAAAAAAAAATACTATCAATTAAAAACTTAACACAAATTGTTTCTAAAGAAAAAAATAGAGGAAAAAAGATTGTACTTTGTCATGGAGTATTTGATTTGTTGCATATAGGACATATAAAACATTTTAAAGAGGCTAAAGGTTTAGGCGATGTTTTGGTAGTTTCATTAACTCCAGATATTTATGTAAACAAAGGCCCAAAAAGACCAGCATTTAAAGAGAAATTAAGATGCGAAGCTATAGCTGCACTTGATGTAGTTAATTATGTTGTTATTAACAACACTCCAACTGCGATAAATATGATTCAAAAAGTAAGACCAAATGTTTATTGCAAAGGTCCTGATTATAAAAACAATCAAAATGATGTATCTGGAAAAATAAAAGATGAAGTTAAAGCTATCAAAAATGTAGGAGGAAAAATATTTTATACTAAGGATATAACTTTTAGTTCAAGCAAATTACTTAATGAGTATGTAGATATTCGCTCAAAAACGCAAAAAACTATTATAAAAAAAATTAAACAAAAATACTCATTTACAGAAATTAGAATACTTATTGAGAACTTTAAAAAAATTAAAGTTCTTGTTTTGGGGGAAACAATCATAGATCAATATGTTTTTTGTGAAGCGTTAGGTAAATCTGGAAAAGAACCAGTTCTAGTTTTGAGAGATTTAAAAACTGAAGAGTACCTTGGTGGCGCAGCAGCTATTTCTCGACATCTATCTCCCTTTTGTAAAAAAATTTCTCTACTTACCATGGTTGGACAAAAAGGTGAATATCTCAGCCAAATTAAAAAAAAACTTCCAGAGAATGTTAGTTTAAAATATATTAAAAAGAAAAACTCTCCAACTATCATTAAGCGAAGATTTTTAGATAATATTAGCAATAACAAGGTTCTAGGAGTTTACACAATTAATGATGATAACTTGATACCCAAAGAAGAAAAAAGTTTAAACAACCTCTTAAAAAAAATAATACCAAAATATGATTTAGTGATAGTTTCTGATTATGGACATGGTTTTATTTCAAATAAAAGTGCAAACTTAATTTGTAAAAAATCAAAATTTCTAGCTTTAAACGCACAAGTAAACGCAGCCAATGTAGGTTACCATAGCATGAGAAACTATAAAAATGTTGATTGTGTAATTATAAATGAAAAAGAGATTAGGCATGAAATGAGAGATAAAAATCGCAAAATATACTCACTAATGAGAGAACTTTCTCTAGAGCAAAAAGTAAAAAATTTAATAGTAACTCAAGGAACTGAAGGGTCCACTCTTTATAATGACAATGATAAAAAATTTAATTTATGTGATGCGTATGCAAAAAACTCAGTTGATAAGATTGGAGCTGGAGATGCGATGCTTTCAGTAATTGCGTTATGTTTAAAAAGTAAATTAGATAAAAACTTGGCCTTACTTATAGCATCATTGGCTGCGGCACAATCAGTTGCGACTATTGGAAATAAAGAAACTGTTGACAAAACTCAAATTTTAAAATCATTAGAAAATATTTTAAAATAAATTTATATGTACAAAATTTTAATCACAGGTGGAGCAGGTTACGTCGGTTCTGTTTTAACTCCTTACCTTTTATCAAAAGGGCATAAAGTTACAGTAATTGATTTAATGATATATGGTCAGGAAGTTTTAAAAAATAATGTAAATTTAAACACTATTAAAGGAGATATAAGAGATCAAAATTTATTAAAAAAAACACTACCAGGTCATGACGTTGTTATTCATCTAGCATGTATATCAAATGATCCAAGTTTTGAACTAAATCCTCAATTAGGAAAATCAATAAATTTAGACGCTTTTGCTCCATTAGTAGAAATTTCAAAAAAAAATTTAATTAAAAAGTTTATTTATGCATCATCTTCATCAGTTTATGGAGTCAAAAAAGAAAAAAATGTTCATGAAGACATGTCTCTTGAGCCTCTAACAGATTACTCAAAGTTTAAAGTTGAATGTGAAAAAATACTTAATAGTTATATTTCAGAAAGTTTTACACCAATAACAATTCGTCCTGCAACAGTATGTGGGTATGCACCGAGACAAAGATTAGATGTTGTTGTAAATATTTTATCTAACCTAGCTTATCACAAAAGAGAAATTAGTATTTTCGGAGGAAAACAACTTAGACCCAATATTCACATCAAGGATATGGTTAAAGCGTATGACGTTTTAATTAATTCACCAAAATCAAAAGTTGCCGGTGAAAAATTTAATGCAGGATATGAAAATCAAACAGTGACTGATCTAGCCAATACAGTAAAAAGCGTAATAGGAGATGATGTTAAATTGGTTACAAAACCCACTAACGATAATAGATCATATCATATTTCATCTCAAAAAATAAAAGACGTACTTGGTTTTGAAACAAAATATACAATTAGGGACGCGGTCATGGATTTAAAAAATGCTTTTAAAGAAGGAAAATTGCCAAATTCTTTAACAGATGAAAAATATTTCAATATAAAGAGAATGAATAATATTCAACTTAAATAAAATTAAAGAATTATAAACATTAATATGAATTACAAAAAACTAGATAATAAAGCCAAAAAACTTAGACAAGACACTTTTCTTGCTTTTATTAAAAAAGGAGAAGCTCATCTCGGGGGTAGTTTTTCTATGATTGAAACTCTTTTAACGCTCTATGAAGTTGTGATGAAAAAAAATGACAAATTCATTTTAAGTAAAGCGCACGCCTCTTATCCTTTATGTATTTTACTTCGAGCCAAAGGATTAAATCCTGAATTAACCACACATTTGGAGTTAGACGCAAAAAATGGTATTAACTGCACAACTGGAAGTTTGGGTCATGGACTTCCAATCTCTACAGGAATGGCTTTAGCGCGAAAAAAACAAAAAATCTCTGGAACAATATATGTAATGATGAGTGATGGAGAGTGCCAGGAAGGAACTACATGGGAATCTCTTTTAATTGCCTCAAAACATAAGTTAGATAATTTAGTTGTTATAATTGATTATAATAAAATCCAAGCATTATCTAGATTAAAAGATGTCTTGCCCCTTGAAAATTTACCAAATAAATTTAAGGCATTTAATTGGAATTGCATTGAAGTAAAAGATGGCCATTCATTTAAATCACTAATTTCTTCATTTAAGAAAAAGAATAAAAAAGGAAAACCTTTGGCAGTTATTGTAAATACTATTAAAGGTAAAGGAATTAAAGAATTTGAAAATGACCCAGTGTGGCACGCAAGAAAAATTACAGAAAAGGATATAGAGATAGGTAAAAAAAAATTAGGCTTTAAATGAGAAGAAGATTCGGAAAACTTATTAATGAACTTGCAAAAAAAGACGATAAGATAATTTTGCTTGTTGGGGATATTGGTTATTCAGTATTTGATGATTTTAGAAAAAACCATCCAAAGAAATTTATCAATTTAGGTATTTGCGAACAAAGCATTATAAGCGTTGCATCAGGTATGGCCCTCGAAGGTTTAAGGCCTTGGGTATATACAATTACACCTTTTTTGATCGAGAGGCCCTTTGAACAAATAAAACTAGATATTGACCAGCAAAAAGTAAATGTAAACCTTGTAGGTTTTGCAGATTATCCAACACTCGGACCAAGCCATGCCGAACTTAATGGAAAAGAGCTTATGAAACTTTTTAAGAATATTAAATCATTTTTTCCTAAAAATAGTGATGAAACAGAATCTGCTATTAATGAAAGTTATGCGAATGATGGACCAAATTTTATAAGCCTCAAGAGCGATACCACTATTACAAAAAAATTTTAATTTTTATGACAGATTTCTTAACCAAAGAAGAAAAAAATATTTCTAATGAATTTGAAAAAAAAGGGTATTTAATTAGAAATATTATTGATACTGAATCTTTAACAAAAATAAGAAAAATATTTATTAAAACTATAAAACAAAATATTAAAATTAAATCAAATTCTATTAAAGATGAAGATATATTAAATTTTATACACAAAAGTGTAAAATCAAATAAACTAAATAATGTTAGACTTAAAATTATTAGTGAAATAAATAAAAACAAAGAATTAAGAAAATTATATTATAATATTTCCAGATCTTACTTAGATATATTAATTGGAAATGAATTATCTATGCAATTGCGAATTAATTTAAGCATTCAATTACCCAATGATAAAAGTTCTTTATTACCTTTACATTCAGATGTTTGGTCAGGAGATTCACCGTTTGAAATAGTAGTTTGGCTGCCTTTAGTAGATTGTTATAAGACAAAAGCTATGTATATCTTACCTCCTTCAAAATATGAAAAATTAAAAAAAATATTTACAGACAAAAAATCAAAATCGAGTGAAAAAATATTTAACAAAATAAAAAAAAATCTTGAATGGGTAAAAATTAAATATGGTCAGGTACTTCTTTTTAATCAGTGTTTGCCTCATGGAAACATTGTTAATAAAGAGAAAGAGACTAGATGGTCTTTAAATTGCCGTTTTAAGGGAGTCTTTACCCCTTATAAAGACAAAAAAATTGGAGAATTTTTTGAACCAATCTCATTACGAGTTGTTTCCCAATTGGCAATAAAATATGACCTGCCAAAAATAAAATGATTACTGTTAGGGGTTATAACTTTAGTAGAGAATTTTTAGGAGAAAGAGTTCCTCAACATATTCAAAATTTAGTTATCAAAGAGTTTTGCAAAAAAGAAAAATTAAATTATTTATTAAGTTCAACTGAGTATTCAATGAAAGATTCAAGTTATATTTTGAACCAACTTATCAGTGAGTTAAAATATGTTGATGGAATAGTTGCATATAGTATATTTCAAATGCCTTATGATAATTTTGAAAGAAAAAAAATTTTTTCTACTATAATAAAAAAAAAGAAAAAAATATTTTTTGCCACTGAAGGTTTAAAAATTTCTAATAAGCTTGAGATGAAAAGAATTGAAAAAATTTGGTTGGTTAAAAAAGTTTTAAGCAAATGTTTAAAAGTAGATGATTATTTAAATGCATAAGAATTTTGTAACAAAATTACACCAATCAACAAAAAGAAATTATTTGAAAAGAATGATTGAAGAAAAAATTTATTGTATGAAAATCGCCAAAAAATATGATCAAGAATATTGGGATGGAGATAGAAGATTTGGTTATGGTGGATATAAATATATTCCAGGGAGATGGAAGCCAGTAGCAGAAGCTATGATAAATAATTATTCTTTAAATGAAAATTCAAAGATATTAGATGTTGGCTGTGGAAAGGGTTTTTTATTATATGAAATCAAACAGATGCTTCCTAAAATAAAAGTTGTAGGATTTGATACCTCTGAATATGGGATTAAAAATGCAAAAAAGGAAATACAGGCTAATTTATATGTTCATAAAGCAGAAGAAAAATATAAATTTTCAGACAAAGAATTTGATTTGGTAATTTCAATAGGATGTTTACATAATTTACAAGTGTTTGATGTGGAAAAAGCATTACAAGAAATTTCAAGAGTAGGTAAAAAATCATATGTGTTAGTTGAAAGTTTTAGGAACGATGAGGAATTATTTAATTTACAATGTTGGGCTCTTACTTGCCAATCCTTTTTTAATGTCGATGAGTGGAAGTGGTTGTATAAAAAATTTGGTTTTATTGGGGATTATGAATTTATTTATTTTGAATAAATATATTAACTTTTATATATTAAAAATGTGAAAGTTCCCTTTTTTGATCTAAGAATTAAAGATAAAGACATTAAAAAAAGTTTAATAAAATCTTTAAATAAAATTTTTAATCATGGTCGAGTTCTTTTAGGGCCAGAAGTAGGTATTTTTGAAAAAAAAGTTGCAAAAATATTAGGGGTTAAATATGCAATAGGAGTGGCCTCTGGAAGTAGTGCTGTCTATTTAGCATTAAAAAGTATTGGCATTAAGAAAGGTGACGAAATTATAACTACACCTTTAACATGGATAATAACTCTGAATGCAATCGCTGAATGTGGGGCTATACCCGTTTGCGTAGATATTTGTGATGATTTTAACATAGATCCAATCAAAATTGAAAAAGCTATAACAAAAAAAACAAAAGCAATCCTTCCAGTTCATTTTACTGGCGCAATGTGCAAAATGGATAAAATAAATTTAATAGCAAAAAAATATAATTTAAAAGTTGTTGAAGACGCAGCACAAGCTTTTGGAGCAAGATATAAAGGTAGAAGTGTTGGATCGCAATCAGATGTTTCGGCATTTAGTTTTAATGTAATGAAAAATTTGGGTGGTTTGGGTGAGGCTGGTTTGGTGGCAACTAATAATAAAAAGATTTATAACATTGTAAAAATGTTAAGATACACGGGAACAAAAACTGATCCCAAAAAAATTGTAACAAATAATGCTTTTTATTCATCTTTGAATCATAAAATAGATACTATTCATGCTGCGTTTTTATTAGTCATGTTAAAAAATTTTAATAATCGCCTGAAGAAACGGAATAAAATTGCTAAAATTTACAACAAACATCTTTCAAACGAAGTTGTGTGTCCTAAAATAAATGGAAATAATAACACTCATGGCCTCTATACATATGCTTTTCAAACTAAAAATAGAAATAAATTAATGAAATATTTAAACAAAAATAATATTGAAACCAAAATTTATCATATTCCATTAGCTTCAGAAGCTCCTATTTTTAAAAAATACATAAGATTTAAAACACCTAATGCCAAAAATATATTAAATAAAATTTTAAGTATTCCAGCGCATGAAAAAATATCTTTTGACCAGCAAAAATATGTAATAAAAAAGATTAAGGATTTTTTTAAAAATGAAAAATAAATATATAAACGTAGATTTATGTAAACTGTGCGAAAGTAAAAAATTATTTAAAGCTATTGAACTTTCTAAATTACCCATTGGGGACAAGTATACATCTAAAGAGAATGTAGAAGAATCAAAAGATTTGTATGCTTTAGATATTATGATGTGTGAAGACTGCAAACATTATCAAAATAGTGTAGCTGTAAATCCAGAATTAATTTATAATTTTTACCTTTCAAGACCCGCAACAACTAACCCAGTTCTTTCAGATCTTTTTAAAGAATATGCAAACTATTTAGTAGATAACTTTGGAGATGATAAAAGTTTATTTGCAGTTGAAGCCGGCAGTAATGATGGTGCTTTTATAAATTACATGCAACAAGGTCTTAAAGTAAAAGTTTTGGGGGTCGAACCTTCACCAAATTTATCAAAACAAGCTAACGAAAACAATATTTTAACTATTAAGAATTTTTTCACTTTAGAATTAGCTAAAGAAATAAAAAAAAAACACGGAGCTGCAAATTTTTTTATAGCTAACCACACTTTTTCAAATATAGTTGATCTTCCTAATTTTGTAGAAGGTGTAAAGCACCTACTAAAACCTAATGGGGTTTTTTCAATGCAAACACATTACCATAAATCTGTAATAGAAAAAAATTTAATTGAGAATTTTACTCATGAACATTTATCAGGTTTTTATCTTAAGCCGTTAAAATCTTTTTTTGAAAAGCAAAATATGGAAGTATTTGATGCTAAACTAGTGGCTGCTAAAAGTGGTTCAATAAGATGTTTTGTACAAAATAAAAATGGACCAAATAAAGTTACGGCAGCAGTAAATGATATAATTAAAGAAGAGGAAAACTTTTTAATGGATCAAAAATCAAGACATGAATCAATCCGCGATTTTATAAAAAGTATAAAAGAACAAATACATAATTTTATTGATCCTTTAACAAAAAATAATAAAAAAGTTGCGGCTTTTGGAACTTCTATAGGAGCTACTACGTTTTGTTTTAATTATGATCTTGGAAAATCAATATCATTTTTTTTAGACGATGATAAATATAGACATAATCTTCTCAGTCCTCACTACAACATACCAGTATTGCCACCATCAGAGATTTATAATCTTAAACCTGCTGCTATTATTATATTAGCCCCATTATATGCAGATATTATTATTAAAAAAAATATTAAGTATTTAGAAGAAGGGGGAGTATTTATTAAAATTTGGCCAAAATTTGAAATAGTGAAAAAATAATTTATTAAAATGTCTAATATTTTTAAAAATGAAAAAAATTTCATAACGGTTAATAAAGAATGGATAATAAAACTAAAGAATGAAGCTAAAAATTCAGAAAAGAAAACTTCAAGACTATTAATGCACTTAGATACTCAAGATCATGTTCAAGAAATGATAATTGCTTTTGGAAAAGAGGCTGTGATACCACCAAATAAATCTGAAAATAAATCAGAATCTTTACAGGTTGTAGAAGGAAAAATGCTTCTAGTGATTTTTAATGATAATGGAAATGTAGATAATAAAATTGAAATGCAACCTTTATCAGAAGGAGGTAATAATTTTATTTATCGATTCAATAAATGTATGTGGCATACAATGATAGCTTTATCAGAAATTGTAGTTGTTCATGAAATTTTAGAAGGTCCATTTATAAAAGAAGATGGAAACAATATCCCTTCATGGGTACCAAAAAATACATCTGATACAAAAAAACTCATACAAAGCCTAAGATAATTAATAGCCAAATGAAATACTGTTGTAGCTCAACTAAAAAAGGTAAAAAACTTTTAAGTTTTAATCTGCCTCTATGTAATAGATTTTTGAAAAAAAGTTATGAAAAAGAGTACAAAAAAAAGTTGATTTTACTGGGCTGTCCAACTTGTGGTTTACTCAGATTAAAAACAAGTGTACCCGAAAAAGAAATTATGCCAAAATTTAAATGGCTTACATATAATGAACCAACAAGCCATTTGAATAATTTAAAAAAAGAGGCAACAAAACTTTTTCCAAAAAAAAATATTTTTATTTGTGGAATGACTTATAAAGACGATCCTCTTTTAAATAAGTTTGAAGAGAGTTTTAAAAAATACCGTATAAACCCGATTAAAGATATGAATTTAAAAATTTCTAATGTTGCAAGCGAAGGAATTTTACCAAATTTCACAAAAAAGAATATTTCTAAACTTTTAAAAAAAAATAAAAAACCAGATTTATTAATTGCAAGACACATACTTGAGCATGCACCAAGTATGAGAAACTTTCTTGATAAAGTCAAAATTTTTGTAAAAATTAATGGTTATATTATTTTTGAAGTTCCAGACTGCAGTAAGCAAGTTAAATTTAAAGATTATACCATGTTATGGGAAGAGCACATGGCTTACTTCACTGAAGACACGTTAAAAAGTTATTTTAAAAAAAATTACACTAAAATGAAGCTAGTAAAGTTTTTACGATATAAAAATAGTCATGAAGATACTTTAATTGTAATTTTAAAAAATGTAGTACAAGAGACAAATAAAAAAAAAAATATAATTAAAAATAAAAATATAATTAAAAATAAAAATATAATTAATTATGGAAAAAGTTTTTTAAATATAAAAAATGATATTCATAAAAATTTAAAAGAATTTAGCAAAAAGTATAAAAATGTTTTTATGCTTGGGGCTGGACATCATTCAATAATATTTATTAATACAATGAAAATTGCAAAATATTTAAAATTTATGATAGATGAAAATAAATTTAAGCAAAAATTGCTTATGCCTGGTTCAAAAATAAAAATTAGAGGTATAGAACATCTTTATAAAGATAATTATTCTAAAAGTCTTTGCCTTACCAGTTTAAATAAAAACACTTTAATAAAAATAAAAAAAAATAAAAAAATAAAAAGAAATAAAATTAAGTTTATTTCAATTTATCCCTATCAACAAACTAATTCAATTTATAAAAAATATTATGAAAACTTTAAAAATTTATAAAGAAGTTCTTTATTCAAAAGAAGAAATTACTAGAGTAAATTTTAGAGATATTAAAAAGTTAAAATTTTTAGCTCTAAAAAATGAAAGTAAAAAAATTAGGCTATGTACTCACAAAAATATCAAAGACAATTTGCAGGAAATGTTAATTATTCATCCAAAGGATTGTTACGTTTGGCCACATAAACATATAAATAAAAATGAATCTTTTCATATAATTGAAGGTTTAGTTGATATTATTTTATTTGATAATTTTGGAAAAGTTATTGATTTTATTGAAATGGGAGATTCAAAATCAGGAAGGAATTTTTATTATAGATTACCACAATCTAAATATCACACATTAATAATTAAGTCTAAGTTATTGGTTTTTCATGAAATTACTAAAGGACCTTTTAAAAAAAAAGATACTATCTGGGCACCATGGGCACCTGATGAAAAAAATAAAACCCAGGTTAAAAATTATTTAAATCAATTAAAATCAGAAATTAAAACTATAAAAAAGAAGAAAAATGTTTAAAAGACAAAAATATTCAGAAACTATTTTTTTGCCAAAAAAAATTAAGCAAAGAGGGGTTGTTTATAGGGATAAATTTAAAAAAATTGTAAAAGTAATTGCAGAATTTGATAAATTTAAAAAAATATTTTTTGTTACTGATTATGGTCCAAAGGCAGCGGTAATTATAAATATAAATGGTAAAATTTTGCTAAGCAGACAGTACAGATTGTTATTAAATAATATTTCATATGAAATTCCTGCTGGTTCAATTAATAAAAATGAAAAGCCAAACAAAGCTGCGATACGAGAATGTCTTGAAGAAACTGGTTATTTTTGCAAAAAATTGAAATTATTAATAGAATATGATCCAGATTTAGAATGTTCTAAAAATCATACTTATATTTTTCACACTAGTTATGCGAGTAAAATAAAAAATTTTAATAGAGATAAATATGCTTGGGTAACAATTAAAAATTGTTTAAAAATGATTAAGGAGGGTAAAATTAAAGATAGTCTTACTATAATATCAATTTTATCAAAAAAACACTTAAACTAATGAAAAAAGAAAAAAATATAACACTTGTTGTTGGGGGTACTAGAGGTATAGGTAAAGTCGTTTCTAAACTTTTATCAAAGAGGGGTGATCTAGTTTATACTATTTCAAGAAGAAAAATAAAAACAGGAAATCATTTTTCTATAGACCTAGAAAATGAAAAAAAAATAAAATTATTAAAAAAGAAAATAAAATCAAGAAAAGTAAAGAATTTAATATTCTGCCAAAGATATAGAGGAAGTGACGCAAAAAAAGAACATATAGTTAGTAATTTAGCAACTAAAATAATAATAGAAATTTTACAAAAAAATTTTTCAAAAGATGCATCAATAATTATTGTTGCCTCCACTGCTTCTAAAATGATTTTTCAAGGACAAAGCCCTGAATACCATTTTTCTAGAGCGGCTCTTGTGAGCATAAGTAAGTATTATTCTATAAAGCTTGGCTCTCAGGGAGTTAGATGTAATTCGATAATGCCAGGCACAATAATTAAACCAGAAAATAAAGATTTTTTTACAAAAAAAAATCCTTTAAGAAAGTTAATTAGTTTTATTAGTCCTCTTAAAAAAATGGTAAACGCAACTGATGTGGCTAATCTAGTTGAATTTTTGACAAGCGATAAAAGTGCGGCAATAACAGGCCAAAATATTTATGTTGATGGTGGATTATCTAATGTCGGACAAGAATCTGTAGCAAGGAAAATTAAAAAGCTATCACATCCTAATAAAAAATAATTTTTTCTAAAATTTATAAATGCAAAAGACTAATTACTTTGTAAAAATAATTAAGACCACAATAAAATGTGCTTTAAAATATTTTTTTACAATTCTTACAACCCCACTTATTTTATTAATTAAACTGATTAACCCTTTTTTTAGAATTAGATTAATAGCGGTTGATCCAACTAGAATAGGAACAATGTTGCAACTTGATTTTATTTTAAAAGAAAAATTTTTTAATAAAAATAAAATAAAGACAAAGTATATAATTTACTTATGTTATGGTCAGGTAAATCATTTTAATAAGCAGTGGTTAAAAATGTGGACTCGGGTGATATCATTTTCCCGTTATCCTAAATTTTTAAAAAAAATACAAAATTTTACTTTAAAATTTATACCGATTTGGGAAAAATATATTCTTAATCAGTTGAATTTTAATCCTGGTACCGCTTCCTTTCCAGATTTAGCTACATTAAATAAAGTTAATATAAAATTTACTGATGTAGAGAAAGACTTAGGATTTGATAGTTTAAAAAAAATTGGTTTATCACAAAACGACCAGTTTGTATGTTTTCACACAAGAGATAAAGCTTTTCTTAGGCGTTTTGCACCAAATAGAAATTGGGACTACCATGATTTTAGAGATGCTAATATTGAGAACTATTTAAAGTCTATCAACTATTTAACTGAAAAAAAATTATTTGCTTTTAGAATGGGTAGTGTAGTTGAAAAAGAACTAGAAACAAATAACTCAAAAATTATAGATTTTCATAGGTCAAAAATAAAGTCAGATTTTATGGATATTTTTTTGGGGATGAGATGTTCTTTTTATATTTGCACTGAATCTGGAATATCAACGATACCTGAAGTTTTTCAAAAACCTATAGTTTATACTAATTTACCAACATTACGTGGCATGCAATCTTTTGCAAACAATTCAATACTAATTTTTAAAAAACTTTATGATTGTGAAAGAGAAAAATTATTAACATTCCGAGAGCAAATTGCTTTATGTTCTAGCTCATACAGCCATAGTTCAAATTTTTTTAAGGAAAAAAAAATAAAACTTATAGAAAACACTCCAGAAGAAATATATGAAGCAGTAAAAGAAATGTACGAAAGATTGAATAATAGTTGGAAAATTACTAATGAAGATCTGGAATTGCAAAAAACATTTTGGAAAATTGTTAGTCCAAAAGTAAGATCTAAAACTTTTTTAATAGGATCTGATTATTTAAGAAAATATAAGGAGCTATTAGATTAATTAAAAAATGAATTTAAATCAAAAATTAATCAATTTTTATAATAAAAACGAAATTATTCCTGTTAGACAGACAGGAGCTGATAAAACTAGGTTTTATGGCAGAGGAATTTTATATAATACTTTAGGTTTACCACCAACTTCATTTAAAAATTTAAAAGTAATAGAAATTGGACCTGGATCAGGACAAAATGCTCTATACACTTCTACTCTTGAACCAAAAAATCTTACTTTACTAGAGCCATCAAAATCTGGCATTAATGAAATAAAAAAACTTATTAAAAAGAAGAAGTTTAAATGTCCAACAAAACTTATAAATAAAACTATAGAAAACTTTTATAAAAAAAATCATAGCCAGTTTGACGTTGTGATTTGTGAAGGTCTTTTAGGCTCTTCAGGATACAAAGATCCAAAAATATTACTTAAGTATTTAAAACATATTGTAAAAAAAAAAGGATCTTTGATTATTACCTGTGAAGATGAAGTGGGATTTTTATCTGAACAATTAAAAAGACTAGTAACTAAAAAAATCTTACAAGATTTTAGGGTAAAAAATAATTTTGAAGAAAAAATTAATTTTTTAAAGCCTTATTTTAATATTCATTTAGAATCATTTAAAGGTGGGTCCAAAAGAAAAATTAATGATTGGATAGCAGATGTTCTTATTTCACCAGCTCTAGATACACCTTTTTTAAGAATAAGTGATGCTATAAAAAAATTAAAGAATAGTTTTAGAACAATTGGAACATCACCAAGAATAACTGGTGAGCTTATATATTATAAAGTTGCATCAAAAATTTCATCAGATTTTGAAAATGATTCAGTATTAAAATCATATCATGTTAATATAGTTAACTATATTGATTATAGGATTGAACCGAAGCATGTTTCTGCAAAGTTATCTAAAAAAATATTTTTACAATGTAAAAATATTTGTAGAGAAGTACAAAATATTAAAAATATTAATAAAAAATCTTTACTAAATATAATTAAAAAATTGAATACATTAAAAACAGATTTACCAAATGATTTTAGTATTACAAAAAAATCAATAGGTGAAGTAATTAAAATATTAAAAAATAAAAAAATAAAAGTAAAAACTTTTAAAAAGTTTAAAAACTTCGCTGGATGGCTTGGAAAATGCCAAACCTACATACACTTTAGTAAAAAATCTTAATTTACAGATAAATAGTTTTTTTTAAACAGAATGAAATCAATAATTAAAAATTTTATAAAATCGTCAGGATTTAATTTAAAAAAAGTTTCTGAACTTAAAAAGGAAACAAACAAGCTGTTAGGAATAAAAAATAAAAATGAAAAAATTAATGAACTTAAAGACCTGATAAAAAAGTTTCCTAAATATCCTAATTTTTATTATTTATTAGCTAGAGAATTGTATTACCAATCTGATCCATCTTTTTTTGAACTTTTAAATATATATGGAGATAAAAGAAATCAGTGGCTTAGAGATACAGGGTTAGAAGTATTAGACATAGAATTTATTCAACCTCCAGTTTTTATAGGTTCTATTGGAAATTTTTATGCATTAGAAAATCTAATAAGAGCTAATAACATTGGTTTAAGAGATAAAAAAAAACTTATTTATATTTTGCCTAAAAAGGCAAAATTAACTAATTCTATTTTAGCGGAGTATTTTGAAAAGTATGTAAAAATTATTAAAGATGACTTTGATACTGGTATAGAAGATTTTGCATCATCATTATCCCTCCCACTTGGATTATGCGTGCCAATGAAAAGAGAATGTCTATATTTAGATATTGCTGCAAATAAATGTGAAAGTGAAGAAAAAAAAAATAAAATAAATTCTTCAATACTAAAACTACAAGATAAACATCTTAATCAAGGAAAAGAAATTCTAAAGAAAATGGGTTTACCAAAAGACGCTTGGTACGTTACTTTACATGTAAGAGAGCCAGGGTATAAAGGAGAAACATCAAAAAATACTAATGAAGGCTTTAGGAATTCGAGTCCTTTAAATTATTTAAAAGCAATAGGAAGAATAACTAAATCAGGTGGTTGGGTTTTTAGGATGGGAGATTCATCTATGACACCACTACCAGAAATGAAAAATTTAATAGATTATGCTCGTAGTAATTTTAAATCAGAAATGATGGATATTTTTCTAGCAGCAACATCAAGATTTTGTATAGGAACAGCCTCAGGTTTTTTTAGGATACCAAGATACTTTGGAGTGCCGGTTATATTTACAAATTCAGCTTTTCCAATGCCATACTACAGTTTAAAAAGTAATGATTTATATCTTCCCAAATTAATTAAAAAAAAATCAACTAATAAGTTTCAAACATTTAAAGAAATAATGTCTTTTCCTTCAATTTTATATCAAGGTGAAGAGGCGTTTAAAGAACAAGGTCTATCATTTATTGAAAATTCATCTGAGGAGATAGATCTCTCAGTTAAAGAGATGATGGAAGTTAACTTTTCATCAAATAAAATTAATTTAACCAATGAGCAAGTAAATTTTAAAAATATAGTAGAAATAAATATTAATAAACATAATAATTCAGTCGAAGCGTTTGCAAGATGTAGTAAAAATTTTCTAGAAAAACATCCCAACCTTTTAAATTAAAGTGAAGAAAAAAATTTTAATTGTTGGTATAGACAGCTTTATAGCAAAAAAGTTTGAAAAAAGAGCTAGGAGTTTAGGTTATATAATTTATGGAACTTCAAGAAAAAAAGTTAAAAAAAGAGTTCATCTAGATTTAACTTGGAACGTAAAAAAATGGCCCAATTTGAACTATTCTTTTGATTGTATTGTTATTTGTGCCTCAGAAAATAAACTTAGAAAATGTGAGATGCAAAAGTTAAAAACATATAAAATTAATGTTTTAGGTGTTAAAAAAATAATTCAAAAATATAAGTCAATTAAAACACAAATAATTTTTATTTCGTCATCTCTTGTATTTGATGGAAAAAAATCGATTGTCAATTTTAATACAATTCCTAACCCTCAAAACCAGCTAGGTATGCAAAAATTTGAAGCAGAGAAAATAATATTACAAAACCAAGGATTGGTTGTACGTGTAACTAAAATATACGAATCAACAATAACTACATTTAAAAATTGGGTAAATGACATTTCAAGTGGAAAAAAAGTAAAAGTATTTAGTAATTTAAAAACGTCATTAGTTCCTGTGGACACTTTAATAGAAGTATTAATTTTTTCTATTAAAAAAAATTACAGAGGTTTATTTCATATTTCTGGTCCAGAAGACAAAAGTTATTACGATATTTTGAAAATAATTCTAAAAAAAATGAAAATGAAATCCAATTTAGTTGTTCCTCAAATTGGAAGTAAAAAAATTATTGGGAGAAAATACTCCAATACAGTAATGAAAATTAGCAAACATTTAAAAAACAAAAAACTATATTTGCCTAATATTAATCAAATAATAAGCAAAAATATTAATAACTATAAAAATTAAAATATGAAATCTGGATTTAAAAAAATTTGGCAGATACTCAACTCAACTGAAAAAAAAATGCTTATAAAGATGTCAATCTTAAAAGTATTTGTTGGAATATTAGATATGGCAGGAGTAGCTTCTATAGCTCCATTTATTGCTGTAATTTCGAGCGAAAAAATTTTAAATGAAAATCAGATAATTTTAAAAATGAAAAACACTTTAAATTACGACAATACAGAAATAATAGTTTTTTTTGCAGTTTTATCTTTATTTTTAATAAGCATAAATCAAATATTCAGAATCTTAAGTAAGTGGTATGATACATACGTAAGTCACAATATTTGGTGGTCATTAAATAGACAAATGTTTAGCTATTTTATTAATGAACCATACAGTTTTCATATTCAAACCAACAGCAATGCCCTGTTAGAAAAATTACAAGTACAAACAAACGCTGCAGTCTCTGGTGTTGTAACTCCATTATTTCAAATTTTAGGACACCTGATCACATGTATATTTTTATTTTCATTATTAGTAATTGCTGATCCAAAGATAACATTTGTTTTAATAGTTAGTGTGAGCTTATTTTATTTATTAATTTTTTATAAGCTAAGAAGAAAAATATCTACTTATGGCAGTTATAACCCAAAGTACTCCCAAAAAACATTTAAGTTGGTAGATCAAGCTTATAAATCAATAAAAGATATTAAAATAAAAAATAATGCAAATTTTTACATAAATATATTTGAACCACTTGCAAAAAAATATGCAAATAATCAAGTTAAGATTAATTTAATTTCAAATTTACCAAGATTTTTTCTTGAAATATTTGCATACACGTTTGCTTTTACACTAATTATTTATTTTATTAAAAATTCAGCTGATTTTTCTAGCATCATAATATTAATTGGAGTGTACGCTTTTGCATTACAAAAAATTTTACCAGCTGTACAAGGTATATATCAACAGTTAACAGCAATAAAGTATTTTAAGCCTTCATTTGACAAAGTTTTTGAAGATTTAAAATTAGCTACAAATAAATTTAATAAAGAAAAGATAAATACATTAAAAGAAGAAAAAATATTTTTTTCAAAAAATATTGAATTTAAAAAAATTTTATTTAAATATCCAAGCTCAAAAAAAATTGTTTTAGATATTAAAAATCTTAAAATAAAATCTGGAATTTTTTTAGGTATTACTGGACAAACTGGTTCAGGCAAAACCACTTTTGTTGATATACTCTTGGGTTTGTTAGAACCATTATCAGGGGAAATTTTAGTAGACAATATATTATTAAAAAAAGATTTAGTTAAATCGTGGCAATCTAAAGTTGCCTATGTCCCACAATTCTCTTTTATGGCAGATGATACAATTAAAAATAATATAGCATTAGGAAAAACCGAAAGTGAGATAGATTTTGAAAAAATAAAAAAATCATCAGAAGCTGCGTTTCTTTCAAATTTTATAGAAAATGATTTACATTTCAAATATGATACAATTATTGGAGAGGACGGCGTTAGATTAAGTGGGGGACAAAGACAAAGAATCAGCATAGCTAGAGCATTATATGATGATAAGAGTATAATAGTTTTTGACGAAGCTACAAATTCCTTAGACAGTGTTACTGAAAATCTAATTATTGAAAATTTGCTAAAAAATAAAGAAAATAAAACAATTATAATGATAACTCATAGATTATCATCACTTCAAAAGTGTGATGAAATTTTATTTTTAGAAAATGGCTCAGTTACGGATCGTGGATCTTATAAAGATTTGATTGATAAAAATGTTAAATTTAAGAATTTAGCAAATGAAAACAATTAGAAAAAACTTAAATTATTAAATAATAGAATTAAATTTCATGAAAAAGGAAAAAAATTGTTGTTTTTTCAAATATTTTTAAATTTGCCAAAACAAGTGAATCAACCTATAAATTGATTATGAAAGTACTTCTTATTGCCCCGTACGTTAACTTAAATGTTGATAGAACTGTTAACAGAGAGGATTTTTATCCCTCCGCAGCTTTACTTCATCTAGCTGCCATGCTTAGAGCTAACAATCACGAACCTATGATTGTTGATTTAAATAATTCAGTTGTGCACAATCAAAAAGAGAAATATTTGGATTACTGCAAAAGAATTATTATTAAAAGTTTAAATGAATTTAAACCAGATCTTGTAGGAATAAATTGCTTATTCTCTGGAGTTTTCCCTGATGTTTTAGAATTCGCTAAAAGCGTTAAATCATATTCCTCTGACTTAAAAATTGCCATTGGAGGCATACATCCCACTTCTCACTACAAGGAGATACTTACTAATTGTATGGATATTGATTTTGTTGCCATTGGTGAAGGAGAAAATACAATTATAGCTTTAACAGCTGCAATTAAATCTAAAAACAAAAAAATGTTAGATGAAATTAAATCTTTTGCATACAGAAACGATGAAGGAGAAGTTAAAGTTAATCACCAAAAAAACTATATAGAAGATTTAGATAGTCTCCCAATGCCGGCATGGGATCTTATTACATTAAATAAATTTGAGATGAAATTAGATACTTATTACAATCCCAAAAACCTACCAATGAGGTTTAAAGCAGCAATTTTTTCATCAAGAGCTTGCCCGTTAGCATGTAATTTTTGTGATATGTTTTTAGTAATGGGAAAAAAACACAGAAAAAGAAGTGTTAATACAATTGTAAATGAAATTGAATTACTAAACAAAGATTATGATGTAAATTATTTTTCATTTATGGATGATCAGTTAACATTAAATAGGTCACATATTATAGAATTGTGTGACGAAATAATAAAAAGAAAACTTAATATCCAATTTGATACTCCAAACGGTCTTTGGATAAATTCATTAAGAGAAGAAATGATTTCAAAAATGGCGGAAGCAGGTTTAGTTTCTGCGTCATTGGCCATTGAACATGGGGATAAGCATATAAGGAATAATGTTATTGGGAAAAATTTAGAAGAAAAAAAAATATTTGAAGTAGCGGAGATGCTTAAAAAAAATAACGTCATGTCATCAGCTTTATTTATTATGGGTTTCCCTGAAGAAACAAATGAAACGCTGAAAAAAACTTATGATATGATGAATGAATTACAGTTTGATAGGATGGCTGTGAATACTTTAGTGCCTCTTCCAGGAACATCTTTATATAAGCAGGTTATAAAAGATAAACTACTTATTCATCATTGGAACCTAGATGAACTTTGGAAAACACCTATAAGTTTGCAGCAAGGGGAGTTTGTTGTTAAACCATATAATATGGATGTTGACGATCTCCACAAGTGGAGAGAAAAATTTAACAGCATAAGACATAAATTTTGGACAACTAATCCAAATAAAAGAGGCGTTTCTCAATCATCACAACACGCAAGAGTAAGTTACGCAAAAAAAACAAGTCCACTTATTTATGAAAGTGTAATTCAAGAGCCTTCAACTACTTAAAAAATACCTTCAACCCAATAATAGTAAAAAAAAAATGAATAATTTAAATAATAAAAGCATTTTAGTTACAGGAGCTACAGGCTCGTTTGGAAAAAAGTTTATAGAGTTAGCTTTAAAAAAATTTAAGCTTAAAAAATTAATAGTATTTAGCAGAGATGAACAAAAACAGATTCAATTACAACAAAATCCTAAATTTAGCTCAAAAGTCATGAGATATTTTATAGGCGATGTAAGGGATTTAGATCGATTATGCACGGCAATGGATGGTGTTGATATTGTAATTCATGCTGCTGCACTTAAACATGTCCCCGTTGCTGAGTATAATCCTTTTGAAGTTGTAAAAACAAACGTTTTAGGTTCACAAAATATTATAGAGGCATGCATGAGAACTAACGTTAAAAAAGTTATAGCTTTAAGTACTGACAAAGCATCGTCACCTATTAATTTGTATGGAGCAACCAAGCTAACTTCAGATAAGCTTTTTGTTGGAGCTAATTATTATAAAGGAAATAAAAATATCAAATTTTCAGTTGTGAGATATGGAAATGTTATGGGTAGCAGAGGTTCAGTAATACCATTTTTTTTAAATCAAAAAAAACTTGGCACCTTACCAATTACAGATAAAAAAATGACAAGATTTAATATAACATTAAAAGTGGGAGCAGAGTTTGTGTTTTTTTGTTTAAACAAAATGTGGGGAGGGGAAGTTTTTATACCAAAAATACCTTCTTATAGAATTATGGATTTAGCAAAAGCCATATCACCAAAGTGCAAAATAAAAGTTGTTGGAATTAGACCTGGTGAGAAGCTACATGAAGAAATGATATCTACTAGTGAGGCACTTAATACTGTAGAGTTTAATAATTATTTCGCAATTTTACCAAATTCCCAGTTTATTAACTGGAATATGAAAAAATATCTTAAATTTTATAAAAATGGAAAAGCTTGCAAAAATAATTTTAATTATAATAGCGAATGGAATAATGAATTTTTAACAGTCAGTGAAATTAAAAATTTATTAAAATCAAATATATCAGACATTCAATTATACTAGTGATAAATTACGGCAAGCAATACATTGACTCTTCAGACATAAAAGCAGTTAACAAAGTTTTAAAAAAAAATTTTTTAACACAAGGGCCAGAAGTTTCTAGATTTGAGAAAAGATTAAAGAATTATTTTGGTGCAAAATATTGCAGTGTAGTTTCAAATGGAACTGCAGCTCTACATTTAGTTGGAATAGCCCTTAATTGGAAACCAGGAGATATTATTTTAACTTCTACTTTATCTTTTTTAGCAAGTAGCAATTGCATATTATATGCTGGCGCAAAGCCAGAGTTTGTTGATATTAATGCTACAAATTATAATATAGACATTCATCAACTTGAAAAAAAAATAAGATATTTTAAAAAAAAATCAAAAAAAGTTGTTGCAATAATTGCTACTGATTATGCTGGTTATCCTTGCGATTGGGAAAAACTTAGAGAAATAGCTTTAAAATATAAATTAAAACTAATTAATGATAACTGTCATTCTTTAGGATCGAAATATAAAAACAATAAAAATTACGCTGCAATGTATGCAAATGTTGTTACACATAGTTACCATCCAGTTAAAAATATTACAACAGGAGAAGGTGGTGCAGTTTTAAGCAATGACAGAGATATAATTAAAAAAATTGAAATTTTAAGATCACACGGAGTTGTTAGAAACCCCAAAAAAATGTTTAATAATCATGGACCTTGGTATTATGAAATGCAGCAGCTCGGATTTAATTACAGACTATCTGATATTCAATGTGCTTTAGGGATAAGCCAATTAAAAAAAATAGATAGATTTGTTAAAAAAAGAAAAGAAATAGCTAAAATTTATGACAAAGCGTTTTCAAACGATAAAAGATTTATTATTCATAAGTCTGAAAAAAATTATTATCACTCTTACCATCTCTATCCACTGCAAATAAAATTTGATTTATTAAAAATTTCTAAAAAAGACTTATTTAAAAAAATGTATAATAAAGGTATAACACTTCAGGTACACTATATTCCAATACATACACAGCCCTATTATAAAAAGAGGTTTAAATTAAAAAATGGAACTTTTCCTATTTCAGAAAAATTTTATTGTAATGAAGTTTCATTACCAGTTTATTATTCTTTAAAAAAAAAACAAATTTACAAAGTAATTAAATATATAAAAGAATTTTGTAATTAAATAAAATTATGAAAGTTGCAGTTATACCCGCTAGAATTGGAAGTAAAAGAGTAAAAAAAAAAAATATTAAAATTTTTTTAGGCAAACCAATGATTTATTGGGCTATACAGGCGGCTAAAAAATCAAAAATTTTTGACATGATAATTGTTTCTACTGATAACAATCAAATCGCAAAAATAGCAAAAAAATTTAAAGTTGAAGCTCCTTTTTTGAGACCTAAAAGTCTTTCTGGTGATAAAACTCCAGTTTCTAATGTTGTGGCACATTCTATTTCCTGGTTGAAAGATAATGGTTATAAACCATCATATGTTTGTTGTATTTTTGCAACCGCTGCGTTTGTTAAAAGCAGAGATATTAAAGAAGGATTTAAAAAAATTAAAAAGAACAAATGGAATTATGTTTTTTCTGCAACAAATTTTTCTCACCCAATTTACCGATCCTTCCAAAAAAAAATTAATGGTGGTTTAAAAATGATATTTAAAAAAAATTACTTTGGAAAAAATACTCAATATTTTAAAGAGTCGTACCATGATGCGGGACAATTTTATTGGGGCAAGGCTAATTCATGGTTAAAGCTAAAGCCTATATTTAGCAAATCATCAACAATAATAAAAATTCCTAGGTTGCGTGCTCATGATATTGATACTATTGAAGATTGGAAAATAGCTCTAAAAATTGCCCAAGTAGTAAAAAAAGATTAATGAAAATAAAAAAAAAATCTATACTTGTTGTAGCGGCGCACCCCGATGATGAAGTGCTTGGCTGTGGTGGAACAATAGCAAAATTTCATGAAGAAGAAAAAACTGTAAATGTTATCTTTATTTCTAATGGAGTTGATTCAAGAGAAGAATCTAAGAAAAAGATTAAAAAATTAATTGAAGAAAGAAAGAAGGCGGCAATAAAATCTTGTAAAATTTTAGGAACGAATAGGCCAAATTTTATTAATTTACCCGACAATATGCTAGACAAATTTCCCCTTTTAAAAATAACCAAAATTATAGAAAAATTTATAAAAAAATATTCACCCGATACTATTTATACTCATTTTAATAAAGATCTTAATGTTGATCATTGCAAGGTAAGCAATGCTGTCATCACAGCATCGAGGCCACAAAAAAAGTGTTCAGTTAAGACTTTATTTTTCTTCGAAGTACCGTCTAGCACAGAATGGAAAATAAATAATAAGGAAAATATTTTTGAACCAAACTGGTATGAAGATATTACCACAACAGAAAAGAAAAAATTTAAAGCTCTAGAAGCATACTCGATGGAATTAAGAAAATGGCCCCACCCAAGATCAATAAAGGGAATAAAATCATTAGTAAAATGGAGAGGGGCTACTGCTGGAGTAGAAGCAGCAGAAAGTTTTATTATGGCAAGAAATATTTCCAAATAATAACAATGTCAATAGCATTTAGAGTTGATAAATCTGAGCTGGTAGGATCGGGACATTTTTATAGAAGTTTAAATATAGCTAAGGTTTTAAAAAAAAAAAAAATTAATGTTAAATTCATTTGTAAAAAAAATAATCTTACAAAAGATATAAAAAAAGAGTTAAAAGAAAATAAAATTAATTTAAATGAAATTGATTATAAAAAAAATCCTTTGAATGAGGATGCCAATCAAACAATTAAAATTTTGAAAAAAAATAAAACTAAATTATTAATAGTAGATAATTATAATCTAAATTATAAATGGGAAAGCTCTGTAAAAAAGTATGTAAATAAATTATTAGTTATTGATGATTTGGCTAATCGAAAACATAATTGCGAAATACTATTAGACCAAAATTACGTCGAGAACTTTGCTAATAGGTATAAAAAATATATTAATAAAAATTGCAGAACATTTCTTGGGCCTAGGTACGTTTTGTTAAATCCAAATTTTTCTAAGATAAAAAAAAAAATTAAAAAAAACAAAGTGAAAAATATATTTATTTTTTTTAGTAGCTCCTTTCAAAAAAAGTTAACAGGTATAATTTATAACGTGTTTAAAAAAAAAAAATTTAAAGAATTAAAAATAAATTTTATAGTAGGACATAGCAGTAACAAAAATAAATTAATCAAAAAATTTAAAAACGAGAATTATAAAACATATATATTTAAAAAAAATATAATCAACCTAATGAAAAAATCTGATCTCGCTATTGGTGCCGGTGGAAGTAACTCATGGGAAAGAATAAGTCTTGGTTTACCTAGTTTAGCCATATGTTTGTCTGATAATCAAAAGTCAATTTGCAGTTATCTTAAAAAAAAAAAATTAATTATATATCTGGGAGAAAGTAAGGACGTTAATGTTAAAAAAATTGAAAATGAAGTGACTAAGGCTATAAGAAATATTAGTAAATTAAGGAAAATTAGTTCATCTGGCCAAACAATTATTGATGGGAAAGGATCATTGAGAATTTCAGAATTAATATCCCCTACAAATGAAAAAAAATTAGAATTAAGGTTGGCAAAAAAAGAAGATTGTTTTGATTATTTTCAATGGATAAATGACCCAAAAGTAAGAAAAAATTCTTTTATTTCACGAAAAATAAAACTTAATGAACACAAAAAATGGTTTTACAAAAAAATAAAAAATAAAAAATCAAAACTTTATATCTTAGAAGCAAGTAAATTACCCGTAGGACAAATTAGATTTGATTTTGAAAGTAGTGAAATTTTAGTCGATTATTCACTTGATCCAATTGTAAGAGAAAGAGGATGGGGTCAAAAGCTTATTAAATTAGGCATGAAAAAACTAAAAAAAAAATCTAAAAATAATTTTCTTGCAAAAGTAAAGCCATTTAACTATCCATCAGTTTCAACTTTTACAAAATTAGGTTTTGAAAGAAAGAACTTAAATAATAAAATATATTTTTATAAATCCGTTTAAAATTATAAAAAATGAAAAAAAACTTTTTAATTGAAAAAAAAATAGTAGGGCTTGATGAGCCAGCTTTTTTAATTGCTGAGGTAGGTTCAAATCACAACAGAGATAAAAAAACTGTTAAAAAACTTATAGAAAAAGCTGCCGAAGCTGGTTTCGATTCTGTAAAATTTCAAATTTACGATCCAAAAGAAATATTTTCCAAAAACATAACTACAAAAGATGTTCATTTAGAACATTTATATGGTCTGAAGCCTTGGTGGGAAATTGCAAGAGATAAAATTTTAATGCCAAGAGAATGGTTTAAGGAAATGTTTTCATTCGTTCGTTCTTTTGGAATGATACCATTTTCAGCAATTCATAGAGTGGAAGATTGTCAATATTTATTTGATTTAGGTTTACCAGCAATAAAAATTGCTTCTATTGACCTAACTTACTATCAGCTTTATGAAAAATTAATTAAATACAAATTACCAATTATTCTTTCAACAGGAATGGGTGACGAAAAAGAAATAAACCAGAGCGTGGGAAAGTTACAAAAATTGGGGCAAAAAGAAGTTGCATTATTGCACTGTGTATCATGTTACCCACCAAAACCTGAAGAAGTTAATTTAAATAATATAATTAAACTAAAATCAAAATATAAAATTCCAATTGGATTTTCAGATCACTCAGAAGGAGTTGCGACCTCTGTTGCTGCTGTAACATTAGGAGCCAAGGTTATTGAAAAACATATAACACTAGATAAAAATTATCCTGGTCCAGACCACCCTTTTGCTTTGGAGCCTTTAGAAATGAACAGGTTAGTTAGAGAAATTAGAGAAATAGAAAAGTCGCTTGGGAGTCTAAAAAGAAAACCGAGTGTGAGAGAAATAAAGAATAGAAAAATGATTCGAAGAAGTATTATTTCAAGATTTGATATAAAAAAGGGAGACAAAATTACAGAAGAACAAATAAAGTTTGCTAGACCCGGCACAGGTTTAAGCACTAGTAAAGCAAAATCTATAATAGGAAAAAAAGCAAAAACAAATATTAAAGCCGAAACTATATTAAGTCTCAGCCATGTTAAATAATTAAAATGAATTTTATTATAAGAGAATATAAAAAAAATGATGAAATTGGTATTATGAGTTTAGATAATTCTCTTTTAAGTCACAAATGGAATAAAAGAAACTTAAGGAATTGGTATTGGAAATACAAAAGCAAGATTAGTAATTCTATAATTATAGTTGCCGAATATAAAAAAAAAGTAATTGGACATTTTGCAGTAATACCGATCTACTATTCAATAAATAAAAAAAAAATACTTTCATCACATTCAATTGGATTAATGATTGCAAAAAAATGGCAGTCAAGAGGATTAGTAAAATTTCTATCAGAAAAACTTTTTCACTTAACTGAAAAAAATAATATCAATCAAATATATGGATTTCCTAATAAGCTCGCACTTAAATTACATACTTTATTATTTAATTATAAATTAATTGAACTGATAAATATTTTAAACTTTAAATATGATTATAAATATAAATATAAAAAAATTGATTCAAATTTTAAAATTGAAAAAATAAAAAAATTTAATAAATTACACGACATTTTTTTTCAAAATAATTTAAATAGGTATAAAGTATTTCTTTATAGAAACTCGAACTTCTTAAACTGGAGATATTTAGCAAGACCGGATAAGGAGTATTTTGCTTTTAATATTTATGAAAAAAACCAACTTATGGGTTATTGCATTTTAAAACTTTATAAAGAAAATAAAATATTAAAAGGTCATATACTTGATTTCTTTACAATAAATAAAAAAGTTGTCCAAAAAAATCTAATTTTTTTCTGTATGAATTTTTTAAAATTTAAAGGTGCAGATCTAATTGATTTGTTTATAAAAGGGGACAAAGTCTTAGAAAATATTTTTAGAGAACAAAATTTTAAAATAATAAATAAAGTCCCCCTAGTATGTAAATTCAGCAATAATTCAAAAAAGGCAAATAAATTATTTAATAAAGCTAATTGGTTTATGACTCAAGGAGATAGTCTTGAAATATACTAAGAAAAAAAAATTAGGAATAGTAGGGCTAGGTTCAATGGGAGAAGCAATGTTAAAAAATTTATTAATTAAAAATTATATTGTTTATGGTCATGACATTAATTTGAATGTTAAAAAGAGATTAAAAAATATTAAATTTTTTTATTTTTGTGAAAGTTTAAAAGAACTTTGCCAAAATGTTAAAGAAATTTTGGTAGTAGTTGAAAATCAAAATCAGTGTGGAAAGATTATAAAAAAAATAATTAATTATAAAAAAAATGAAATATT
>Ga0114997_10000567_pt1 | contig 30482 bp, 29 predicted proteins | sample ArcticOcean_MG_C_2_FD_87045 | JGI IMG/M metagenome (GOLD analysis project Ga0114997, IMG submission 87045) | Marine microbial communities from western Arctic Ocean - ArcticOcean_MG_CB4_136 | ecosystem: Environmental > Aquatic > Marine > Oceanic | place: Arctic Ocean: Canada Basin | collected... | reverse complement strand
TTAATAACCCTTCAATTATTAATCAAAATAAGGATGAGACCACTGAATCTATGAGTTTTAATGAAAGAGAAATTAAATTAAATTCTAAAAAATAATATAATCTTGTGTGTTAAAAATGGGCCCGCCCAGATTTGAACTGGGGTCTGTGCGTCCCAAACGCACGAGCATAACCAAGCTAACCCACGGGCCCTTATTCTATCCGACTATTATGATAGTCATAAGCGTTCAGCCTAGCAATTGCCATTTATCTTTGGAGACTCTTAACAAGAGTCCTTCTGACTCTGCAATTTCTATTATTTTTTCTGAGTCAATACCATACTTATTTTTTCTTATGGATACATCTAAATCTACTAATTTGATTATACCCTCATCATTTGCTAATTCTAATAAAATCAATGGAATTAATTCCTTTATATTCTGAGGTGGTATATTCAGATCTATTTTTTTATTTAATTTACTAAAATCATCCCTAAGTTCTTCAGGTATATTATTCAAGGAAACTAATTCTAGTAACTCTTCCGTAGTATTTGCTCTACCAAATATCTGACTTTTTGATTGGATTTCTCCGCATCTCGGGCAATAAAATTTTGATTTTTTAGGTTTACCGAAAAAGAAATTACAATCACTACATTTTATGACTAAATATCGAGATAAATCATCAGACATCCTTCGACAACTCATAGATTGAAATTAATATCATCGTCTCTCCTAGGTCCTCTTGGGACAGGAGACATTGAATCTTTTTTATTCGGGTTCCTCATTTCTGATGCTGAACGTGTAAGTCCCTTTCTAACTCTTCCTAATTGTTCAGAATGTTGGAAGGACATTGTCTCTGGAAGAATTAATGCTGCCAATGCAACACCATAATGACCTTGCCCCGCAGTTACTTCATCTACTGCTATGTCAAATTCAATTACCTCTAAATCCCTACTTGCTAATTTATTTCTGAAATTTTTTCTTAATAATTCATCTGTAGAAATAGAGTCCGTCTGAGTTGAAATAGATGCTGTGATTGAACATTCATCCCCTTCAGGTGTTTTACAATGAGCCCATGCAACTCCCGCAGAAGCTATAGATCCATCAAATGCATGACCAATTGCCAAATGGCATTCCACTAAACTTCCCATCGGCAAAGGCTCTGGAACTACTGGTTCAAATCCCATAGGTAACATTGCACCTTCAACACGAATTAATCTTGCGTCACCAAGGCCTAATTCCACTAAACCTTGATCATAAGCGTCTTCTTGATTTTCTCCCCAGGGTGCTACTGCAGTCATTAACCAGCCTGGACAACTAGATGCATGAGGTCCTCTCATAATGCCACGGCTATGTTAGGGGTTCATGAATGCACCCTCCATCACATCACCCATGGAGTTTGGTAAATCTCGGCTTCAATATTTCCTAATTGTGACTCAGATACTTATTTTAATTATTTCAATATACAATATAATTAATACCCCAAGTGAAACATATTGGATATTAGCAATTGTACTTTCTTCTTTAGTTTTAATCTTGGTATTTTCTATTTTTGGAAACAATGAAAATAAATTAAATACGTCTTCGATAATTCAATCCAAAACAAATGAAAATAATTCAAGTTATGAAGACATATCCAATGAAAAAATACCTGATGTCTTAGAAGAGGGTTGGGATTTGCCTCTTTGATCAGAATAATCTAATAGTTTCAAGGTTTTGTGGTGAAAACGACCTTACTTTGAATTTCTCACGCAAAGTTCGTCCTAATTCACTGCATTTACGGTAATCTCCATGATGGCAAACTACTGAATGGGGCCTAGGATTTAATTGATCTACAAAATCTAATAATTGCTTCCGATCGGAATGTCCGCTAAATCCATCAATTGTTACAAATTCACAATTAACTTCGACTGTTATTGTTTCTCCTTCAAAAAACATTTGTACTTCACCAAATCCTTTTTGTAATCTTCTCCCTATTGTTCCTTCTGCTTGATAACCAACAAAGCATAATGCATTTCTCTCATTTGCAGCCCAATTTCTAAAATAAGACATTACTGGACCTCCATTCAACATCCCACTAGTTGCTAATACAATACAAGGCGCAGGATTTACCATAATGGATTCTCGCATTTCTCTACCTTGCACTTTTCTGAACCAAGGAGCACTAAAGGGATTATCTTCAGCATTAGTTTGTATAGCGTTTTTTAGATCTCTAGTCAAATATTCAGGATGGGATGCATGAATTGCAGTTGCTTCTTGTATCATTCCATCTAAATAAACTGGGCATGGTTTAAAATCTCCACTTCTGAATAATTCATTAATTGCAATCATTACTTCTTGACTTCTTCCAACAGCAAACACAGGCAATATTATTTTTCCATTACGGCCTATTGTTCGCTTAATAATATCCTGTAATTCTGATGTTGCCTCTAAACGGGACGGTTGGAAATCACCTTGAGCCCCATATGTAGATTCAATTACTAATGTTTCACAACGAGGGAACTTGACATTAGCTGCATCAAATAACCAACTTTTCTCAAATTTTGTATCTCCTGTGAATACAATATTATGCTTCCCTTCACCAATATTAAAATGGCAAGCAGAGGAACCTAGGATATGCCCTGCATTTGTCATTGTAAGTTTGATATCTGGAGTGATATCTGTTGTTTCATTCCAATTAATATCGATTACGTGCTTCATTGCTTCACGGATATGTTCCATCTCGTAAGGAGGGGATTTACCTTCCATTCCTGCAACCTTCAAGTAATCTGATTGTAGCATCAACATCATATCTCTTGTAGGTGGAGTACAATATACTGGACCATTATAACCATATTTGAATAATACTGGTAACATCCCTGCATGATCTAAATGTGCATGTGTTAGTACAACTGCATCTAATTTTTCCAAAGGTAATGCTTCAGGTGCGTTGAAATACGGGAGAGGGTCTGTGGAAGATGCGATATTTACACCTACATCTATAATCACCCTTGATTCATTTGTTGTAATCAAATGACAGGCACGACCCACTTCTCGATATGATCCAAGTGCGGTTAATCTAGCCCATGGGTTTCCAGCTAACTTTGGCCGGTAAATATTCCTACCAAAATCTCTTAGTAATTTCCTTCTATCATCTGCTGTTGCTTTCCTAAAGCCACGAATATCAACTACAGTTTTACTTTTGAGTGTGGGGGTTCTTTCTACTTTTACTAGCCAACCAATTTTATCCCTTAATTTATTGATATTTTCTCCACGCCTACCTACTGCAGTACCTGGGTCGTCACAAGTTAATATTAATTCACATAAACATGGATCAAAATAGATATCAGTAATTCCTGCTTCTTTTGGAATAATAGAATGGATAGTATCTACTGATTCTTCTTCTGTACACATGATACTCTTGTCTGGCCTAATTACAACTCTTCTTTTTATTGCCTTGGCTATTTCTCCTGTTAAACCACTGCCTGAACCGAACCTTTGGGGTTCCTTAGTTATTATCGCAACAGTTGCAGCCTCTAAATCAACAGTATATTCTAAATCTTTTGGTATCATATTTGCTATCTTATTTTTTACTTCATGAAAACTAAGCCTCATTTTATCACCTTCCCCAAATTGAACCCTATCCTGTAAAGAATAAGCCCTAAAGGTGGGCCAGCCTGGAATATTATCTTAATGATGATATCATTTTGTCAATTTCTTCGGTAGAAAGTTGAACAAATCCTTCTGATTGTGTAATATATGCTAAATCCATACCATTTCCGGATGCTGCGTCACGTTGCCCTGAAGCAAGTAATGCTCTAGCTGCTAATTTAATAGCATCATTTTTTTGCATTCCATCTCTAAATCCATCTTCTAAAACACCGTACATATAGGGAGAACCTGACCCTGTAGCACAATATACATCTGGAATCGATCCTCCTGCTCCGTCTATACTGTATACGCTAGGTCCTGTATCATCTACACCGACAATTAATAATTGAACCCAATATGGGCGACCTAACAAAATATTTGCTGTTAATGTTGCTGCTCCTTTCACAGTCATTGTTTGGCCCCTTCTTAATTCGTAAAGTGTTGTTTCAGCACTCAATGTTCTTGATAAACTTTGAGCATGCCCGACTAATCCTGCAGTAGTTAAAGCAAGGTTAGGGGCTATTTTGAATAATTTTTGAACGCTTTTATTTGCAATAAAATGGCCCATTGTTGCACGATGATCTGCTCCAACAACTACGCCTCCATTGTAACAAATGCCCAGAGTACTGGTTCCTGTCTTTAGTTTCTCCATACCTGATTCCATAATAATTCACCAGAACGAGTCCATAGATATTGGATGCTCTATTACCTCCTGAACAGAGGTGGTTTATCAACCCGACGAATAAAGTATGATTAAAAACTCACATTTTAGTCATAATGTAACAAAAGATTTGAAGACCACCGATAAAACAGGTATGTTGTGGATGAAGGGAATCAAACGAAACTTCCGTTCGATGAAGATGATATTAATGCCTTATTTGACGCGGAAGAAAATAAAAATACATCCAAAATAAAACCATTTTCACAAGCTCCATTGAAAGGAGTAGTTATGCCAAGCCTAACTAAAACAAATCATCCCGTCAAACAAACAAATATCATTTATCATAATTTAGAAGATCTCTATCCAAATCCCAATCTTGCCAATAATGAAGGATTTGTAATCCATAGAGCAAATTTATTAGGCATAAATGGCATATTACAATTATTTGATTGGGCCTCTGATGGAGACGTGAGTGTTGTAGATCTCAAAGATATATTATTAGAAGAGAGCATTCTATCTCAAATCGTCACAAAATTAAATGAATTTGTCATCGACGATTTAGGAGGGGACATCTTACAAGTTTCTAAAACAAGATTATTAGTTCTACCTCCTTCATGCAAAGGCATGAAAGGGCTTGCTGATGAAGCATTTGTAAATTGAGGTGGATAGAACATGGAATCACCAATGGATACCTCATGCCCTGTTTGTGGTGATGAAAAAAGTTTGAAAATGATCGCTCACACTACCCAAATAGCATATTTTGGAGAACATACACAAATCACTCTTTCTTGTAAAAGTTGTGGACTCAGACAAACCGATTTCATTCCAGCTGAAGGAAAAACTCCGGGTGTATGGACCTTAGAACTCACATCTATTGAGGATCTAAATGCAAGGGTAGTTAGAGGTTCTAATTGCACCGTAGAAATCCCTGAATTAGATCTTGGAGTATATCCCGGAACACATTCTTCAGGATATGTTTCAAATGTAGAAGGAGTAATAAATAGATTCAAAGATGCGATAAACATAACAAAAAATCAATTTACAGAAGAAGAAAAAGAAGACATAGAAAAGTGTGATTTTCTTTTGGATTCCTTAGATGAAATGGTAACTGGTGTAGGTGAAATGAAATTATCACTTATCTTTTCAGATCCAATGGGGCATTCGAAAATTTTGCATGATAATGCTAAATTTCAAGAACTAACACAAGAACAAATAGAGGAGTTACTCTAGAAATTGCATAAGATCTGGAGGAGTCCAATCATCTGGTTTTGCAACTTTACCATCTGCTCTCTTCAATACTTTTCCATTTACAAGTTTAGCCATATTTGAACGGTGGATTTCCTTAAATGCATCATCTATTACATGTTTTAATCCATGATTTAATACACTGCCAGCTAAGATATATGCAATATCTCCTAATGCATCGAGTATTTCTAATAAATCTCCGTCCCTTACAGCATCAGCATACTCTTGAACTTCTTCTTCAAGCAATCTTATTCTTAATTCACCCAATTCTTTTTCTCCAAGAGTTGGTGATTCGGAATGAGGTATTTCAAATGCCTCATTAAACTCTTCTAGCATATCACATTCAAAGCGCATATACCGAGGCTAATGAAGAAAGGCCATAGAATTAGCGCTACTATTGCCACTGATTCTATTCTCTTTTTCTTCTGTTTAATGATGCGGCACCAATTAATGCAACTATTGTGAAAATCCCTGTAAATCCTGGAACTCCTTGTCCTGTATTTTCATCTACAACACTTGGTAACCCTGAGGTACCTAGGTTTACTGTAATCTCAGCAGCTAAGAAATGAACACCATCATCATATGCAAGGAATAAATCAACGGTTTCAGATGTATCGGGGGCAAGAGACACAAATGCTCCAACTGTTGCTTCGGAGGTTGGCCCAATAATTTCTCCATTCAAATTTACTGAAATTAAATCTCCTTCAGAGTCACTACAGAATGCAATTAAGTAATAATTTCCAACTGGTAATGTAACTGTAACATCCATTGGAACTGTAGGTGTTCCAGAAGGTATAGCAGAGATCATTAAATTATCATTTGCAATTATTATTCCAGATGTTTCTAATGCGTAATAGATATCACAAGTTGGAGGAGTGTTTGGTTTACTCTGATCATCAGATGGATCTGATCCAGCCGCAATTTCTTCAAGGTCATCAATACCATCACCATCTGTATCTAAATCAATCAGATCACAAATACCATCCCCGTCTGTATCAGTTGGATATGATTCTGACCAGAATGGATCAGTCCCACAATCATTCTCTACAGTATCATCCCAACCATCAAAATCAGAATCTGCATATTCTATACAACCATCTCCATCAGAATCTGGACCTATGCTTGAATCCACATTAGGGCATTCATCTTCAACATCCCTTATTCCATCTCCATCCGAATCTATGGTTGACATTTGATTAAAACATGCAGCAGTTGATCTTAATTCCCAATTATTAATCATTAAGTTAGCATTAATACAATAAAATCCATCCAGAAGATGAGGAAATGTCATTATTTCTATATCTGTTGTAGGAGGTGCAATTATGATATAATTTCCAACTTCTGGTTGACTTCCTGCAATTCCAAGAGTATATACTACCTCATAATACTGCCCTTCAGACATCTGATCCACTGTAACTTCTACAACACCCACACCGTCGAAACCTGTACTTGTCATAACTGCCAATGTAGCATCATCATTAGGAGCCAACGGATCAGTAATAGTAAAATCTAATTCTATTTCGTCAATAATATTTGATTGAGAAGATAATGAAATTTTTAAATTATATTGCTTATTTCTTTTTCCTTGATCCACAGTTAAACCTGAGATAATAACTAATTCATGAGATGAACAGTAATCTTCTATCCCTCTAGTATTAATCAATGTATTTGTACCAGATGTAATTAATCCATCCTCATCTGAAACCAAATAATCTAAATTATAGTATACTGGGACATTTATGTAACGAAATAGGTTACAAGCACTATATTGAAATTTATAATCCATTCCTGAAAGAACTCCAGATTCATGTGAAGAACTAAACTCAATCTCTCCAATATCTCCAATTGCAAATGAATCTGTAAATGCATCTACCACTTCAAATCCTGCTACGTGAATTTTTGCTATAATGTAGAAACCTTCCTGTTCTATATAATTTGATAAAGGGTTGTAAATTGTATCAGTAGGCCAATTTGCATAATCAAAATTTTCATCTGAACCATCTGAGCAATCGGGAGTTCCATCATTAATTAATGTCCATCCCATGTATAGTGTACTACCATCTGTACAGGTGTAATCTCCAAGATTCCATGGATCCATATCAGAAACATATTCTGAATGTATCGTAATCGTTTCTGAAAAAGAGGTAGAACCAGGAGGGATAGGAGACATTACATCCCAAGCATTAGAATAAGAATCTGAAGATGCATCATAAACTTGAGGGCCAGACCCAACGGAACTAGGACAATCATATTTATCGTAAATCGAACCATCTGCTGCATTTGGGAATTGATCTAATTCAAATGTATCTCTACATACTTGCCAAGTCACCTGATAATTTGTTCCAGCAAATAAATTATCCAATGAAACTGATAATTTAATATCATCATCAACATCATAATGATTTGAATCAACAGAGACTGTAATAGTTTCAAGATTTGATAAAGTTTCATCAATAATGGAGAATGCTCTTGAATAATCACTAATTTTAACACCTTCTTGGATTAACTCAATTTCAAGATTATAATTTCCCGGGGATAGTTCCGGTATTGAAATCGTCTCCCAATCAGATGCCCATGAGGTAAGTGATCTTGAGTCGATTTGTGAATGTGTTCCACTTGCCATTAAAACAGATGTAGAATCAAATACCTTGTAATCTAAATCATATTCGACTAATGTATCTATAAATCTAAAAATCGCCTTTGCCCTCATATCAAATTCATAATCCATTCCATTTAACACACCATTTGGATGTAAAGAGGAATAGTGAATATAACCCATTTCTCCTGTTGCAAATGAATTAGAGAAGGCGTCAGATACAATATAATTTTCCGCTACAAGTTTTGCTTCAAACCAATAACCAATTTCTGCTCTATTGAATGAAGCAGATATTGTTTCAGATGGCCAATTAGCATAATCAAAACCTTCATCCGAACCATCTGCACAATCAGCAGTTCCATCATTTACCATCCACCAATCAGAAACTGTTGAAAGGTCTAAACAACTAAATTCACCAAGAGCAGTTGGATGAACGTCTGAATCATATTCTTGATGAAGCAATACTGTAATACTATTTGTGGGGATTTGACTATGAATTCTTAAAGCCGGTTCTTCTTCAAAAGTATCAGTCTCAGCGTCATAAATTAATGGACGAGGTGCTTCATCACAATACTGTTCAAAATCACCATAATCTCCTCCAGAAGATACCATGGGGAATGCAAAATCCCATCTCTGCTGACATAGTGTTAAATCAACTGAATAATCGGTTGATTCCGATAACCCACCAGTAACAATCTCAACACTTATTGAATCTGTAGAATCATAGTAATTATCATTTGTGACAATACTCAAACTTTCCCCTCCAGTAATTACTGTATCATCTACACTAAAGTCCTGAATAAAATGTTCCAATAAAACACCTTCTTGTAAGAAATCAATTGTTAAACGATAGTTTCCAGCATCAAGGCCTGTTGCCGACACATATTCTTGGTCAGAACAGGAATCGGTTTTAGATCTTGAATCTATTTGAGAATGAGTTCCGGATATAACTATTGATGAGTCATCCAAATTCTGAATTTGATAATCTAAATTATATTCTACATGTTCAGAGATATAATGAAATAATTCACATGCTCCAAATGTAAATGCATAATATCCATACTCTGGGGCTATTTCCTGTCCATTATCTATAAGACGTTCCGATAGTACCGAAGATTCTCTTAATGCATCAAATGTAAGTTCCCCTCTATATCCAACAGCAAAAGAATTAGAATAAGAATCTGCTAATTCAAAATCTCCAACTACTAATTCTGCTATCACATAATAACCCCTTCCGCAATCATCATAGTAAAACCAAGTCCATTCTAGTGAGGGTTGATCCCACCCATATCTATCCCAATTAGTGCAATTATAATGATATGAAGCGTCTATGACTTCAGTAGGCCAATTAGCATAATCATAATTCTCATCAGATGAATCTAAACAATCATCCACACCATCATTTATCAAAGTCCAATTACTAATCGTAGTTGTATCTGCACAGTTAAATGTGCCTAACAGATCTGGGTGAATGTCGGAATCTCTTTGAAATTCTATAGCTTTTGCAATTGCGTAACTGTTTACGCCTGTAGGTATATCAATAAGATCATCCCATAAAAAGTTTTGATATTCATCCGCCTCTGCATCATAAACAGATGAATCCAACATATGTTCATTACAGGGATAATCATCAGAAGAAAAACCATTAGATGGATTTTCCCAAGCACCTATATCTGACATATCATAGCAAATTGTCAATGAAACATCATAATCAATTCCTGGGTTTAATCCAGTTAATGCTGCTGCTACTGTAATAGATGATAATTCATCATAATGATCACTAAGTACTGTCACCATTATTTGTTCAGTACCTATGGATCTTCCATCTTCAGCATTAACTTGACTACCAACAATAGAAGTCAAACTCATCAAAATAAGGATGATTACCAAAAAGGATGCTTTAGGTTTATGCTGTAACTTACTGTTTTCCATGTTAGTATGAGGTTCAGCAAATGACTTAATCATATCTATGATTCAGATAAAAAATTATTTACCATATGTGAATTCTGATCTTTTAACTCTTGATGGTTTTTCATCCATTCCGTCGCCTTATCGACACAAATTTGTTTCATCTCGCCTGCTAAGACTTTTCCTGAGCGATAACCCTCGTTTAATTCCCTTAATACAGCATCATCTTCTTCAAAGAAATACATCATGTATTGATATGCAACATCTATATCGGGATCACCTCCATATTGACGATGCTCTTCAACTGTTGATTTTCCTCCTGAGAATGCGGATTTAATCTTCTTTTCGATTGTTTTTAAATCATCAGTAAGGAAGATGGTAGTATTAGGTTTACTTGAACTCATTTTATCTCCTTTCATTCCGACTGCAAATTTATGATATGTGCTTGCAGGCTGTAATAGCCCCATACCTCCCATTTTCCGCTCCAAATTTAATAATGCAATCTTAATGTCATCATAATCTGATATTGTGGCTGAAGGAATACCCAAAGTTCCATGCTTTGGGTTTTTAATAAAATCAGAAAAACCAATACCCGATAGATTATTCGTAAGTTTAGAAAAAAGATTATCTCTTGCATTCGTATTTATTCTTCCATCAGAAGATAATCCCATTGCAGAGGAATTATCGTCCTGTATAGATAAGGATACATTCATCCCTCCATCTTTTCCAGCCTTAAGATTAAACCAATTTGATTTAGATGTAAGCCCCCGAGTTAATCGAATGTGAGGATCTTGATCAACTCCAACAGGGACCACAATAGGACGTAATCCCCCATATTCATCCAGCATTGGGTGAACTATGTCTCCAACCTGAACTAATGGTGCTTGAACATGTGCAAGGTTCGTTTCACCATTAAATCCGTAAATTGCCTCCATCTCGGACAAATTTGTTCGTTTTCCGAGAGTAAAACCGATTCTTTGAACAATTGGGCGACTTGATTGAAAATAGATGCTTGTTTTATCCGGATCAAGCCCCATTGCAGCATAATTTGAAACATATTCTTCCAATGCATTTTTTCTACATTCTTCTAATGATAATCCCCTAGTTGCATGAGCTTCTAAATCTGCAACTGCAATAGTTACATCAGCACCAAGTTCTTGAAACCACTTTACCTGATCTATGACCATCTTATGCCCTAAATGCATTCTTCCTGATGGCATTAATCCTGTTAAAACTCCAAAAGAATTTCCTTTGCTTTTAGCCCTTAATATCACGTCTATATCTCTATGTGCAAATACAATATTTCTACGGTGTAACATGGAAGGTGAAGGTAGTTCACTAGAATCAAGAGTTGTTAATCCAAATTGATCAATTATTCTCTGATAATCAGTAGATTGTGATGAAGACCACGGGTCAATTCGAATATCTCCGGCCATATTCTCATCCCTCCGTAAACGTAATAGGAAATCAAGACTTCTACGCGAAGAATAACAAAATGCACAATTATCAAGTAAATTTTCAAACCTAGGAGTTATTGATATTTTTTCAAAAATACATAATTCAATAAAGAGGTAATCCGTAATATGTTTACTATGGCAGAAATAGTTGCACTCGGTTGTGGCTTAATTGGTGAATATGTAATATCCACATTAATTGAAAATGGACATGAGTTGACAGTTGTGGGTTTAGAAATACCTGAAAAAATCAAGGGCAAATGTTCCATAAATATCATGGATGCATTAGAATTTGTAAAGAATATCACTGGAAAGCCATTAGTAATCAATATGTTACCAGGATTAATTGGTAATTCAGTAAGGGAGATATTACTTCAAAAAAAGCTTGATGTAGTCGATTTAGCATTTACAATTGAGGATCCTAGAGAACATGACGCCATTGCTATTCAAAACAATTGTAGATTAGTATATGATGTGGGAATCGCACCAGGATTCTCAAACTTATTAGTTGCAAAAGCAATTGAAAGTTTAGGTACAATAGAAGAATGTAAAATAAGAGTGGGTGGAATCCCAAGAACCCCCGATGATGAGTGGTCATACATGGCACCATTTAGCCCTACAGATGTAATTGAAGAATATGAAAGACCTGCAAGAATATTACAAAATCATAAAACTATTGAAGTTCCTGCAATTTCAGATTTACACACGATTAATTATGAGGAAATTACTGATGGAAAGGTAGGATTGTTACAGGCATTCATGACTGATGGTTTACGAAGTTTATTAGATTATAATTCTTGTAAACATATGTCTGAATATACCCTTAGATGGCCAGGCCATATCGAAAAGTTTCTTGAATTACAAAATCAAGGACTACTAAATGAGGAGCATCGAACAAAAACAATCTCAACCCTAGTAGATTCTTGGAAATTTGATAAAGAAAAAGGTGAATTTACAATTCTAGATGTAATTATAGAATCAGAAAATGGAGATAAAAGATGGATTATATATGACGAAGGTAATCAAAAATCATCATCTATGGCAAGAACCACAGGACTAGTCACACTAGGATTTGTAGATGAAATATTAAATGGAAATATTCCAACTGGTGTTTTTGCTCCTGAGGAATTACACCATATTGAGGGATTAACTGAAAGAATTACAAAGAAACTAACAGATGAAGGCGTTCAAATTTCTGAATTATTCTGATTCAAGTGAAGATTGTTCATCTCTATCTCTTTCTATTAAATGGCGTGTATACGTTACTGCTCCAATCCCTGCACCTGCTGCAATAATTATCAATACCCAATTAAAGTCTTTAACTTCTTGAGGTTCTACTAACCAAGTAAATACTAATGGAGATTCATCAAACTTCATTGACCATTTGAAAAGATCTGTTGTATGGTGGCCTGCAATAGTTAATGCCCATGAGTGATTATTAAAAAAGCGGGGTTTTTTTTGCAACAGACAGCCCTCAATGTTATTTACATCATCACAATATTCTGGAGCCAAATCTATTTCAGATTCATTCTCCATCAAGATAGTTGCATTTTGTCCCATAGAAAGAGTAATCCACAAAATATCTTCATCTTGTCTCCAACCCGTATCAAGTGTCTTATTCTCAACACTTAATTCATTCAAATAAAAACCATCGACTGTGACTTCAATAACTGAATTATTCCTTATATCTATGCCTCTCGTAACCGGAACATCCCATGCCAGTGAATTAATTTCTATATTCTCATTATCAAGATACCATTCTTTAGAATTATTAGATTCTAAATTAAAAACATCATTAGTTCTATGAAATTCATATGAATAAGCTTCACCCCAAGCAGTATACCAAGCATTTTCTGATTCTAACCAGTCCACGAGTTCACCATTTGTACGGACTTTAAGATCTGCAATTTGTGCTTGCCAATGTAGATTTACCATTGCCCCCTGAGTTGCCAAATCTTGAATTTCCATCAAAGGAGTTATTTTTTGCTCGAGACTTCCACTATAACCAAGGTTCCACCAATCAGAATTATTAATTGGAAAATCCACTGCATCATGCCAAGCTGTTTTTTCATAATTTGTATTTAATCCGTGCACTCCAAATCCTTCGGCAAATAATGCTTCATGATCTTCTGAATCGAAGTTAGGGTTCTGAACCAAATCAATTCCAAAAGATAAGGGATTAATACCCCACCGAGATGCATTAGTTCTATCTGTAAGGTATTCAATACATTCAATCGCTGTTGTCTTCGGCATCAGTTCAAGGTTCAATTTAGGCATCCCTTGACATCCTAATTCATCCCCTGCGGCGATTCTGCCATCTTTAGTATACCAATCTGCATCTAACCAACCGTCTTCTTTCCATTGCGATGAGGCCCCCACTAAAGGCAATAATATTGGCAGAGAGAGCAGACAAAATACAAGAATTACTACCCTCTGGGAATGGACATATGATTCTGACACAACTCGCCCACTAAAAATCGTATCAAAATTGTATCTATTGGATGTTAGTAATAAAAAAAGTAAAAGCCATCTAATGTAAAGGACATACATGGAGTCTAATGAGATGCAGAATTCTGCATTAGATGAACTTACTAATCAAATAAGAATAAAACCATATTTTTTCAAACATTTACGAACTCCCATATACTCCTTCTTGAGATTGATTTTAGGACAATTCATACGTTCACTTACTCCTGCAAATTTTAGGGGGCTTAACAATATACCAAAAAACGTACCAGTAATATTTGCTTCGAATCATTTATCTCATGTGGATCCCTTATTCATGATAGCGGGATCTAGAAGGAAATTACATTTTCTTGCTAAAGATGATCATTTTAAGAGATTAATTACCAAATTTGTTGTATCTTCTACTGGGCAGATAAAAACGATTAGAGAAGAAGGGGGAGGTGATGCACTTTCTACAGCAAGCGGTGTATTAGAATTAGGGAGATGTATGGGGGTATTTCCTGAAGGGACACGTTCGAAAAAGACTGAAATGCCATTCATGGGGAAAGGAAAAACAGGGATAGCCAGATTAGCAGCATCACACCCAAATGTCATAATCATACCAGTAGTATGTGAAGGAACTAGAGAATTTATGAAACCTAACTCTCATAAGTTTCCACGCATTTGGAAACCAATCACAATTCATTTTGGAAAACAAGTTACTTGGAAAGAATGGATACATCATGAAAAAGGTGGGAATTTAGACGATGATGGCATCAGGTTATTATCGAATGAAGAAAAACATATCCAAAAACAAAAACTAAGTATATTGTATAGAAGATTTACTGACCAATTTATGATGACACTTAAAGAAATGGGTGCCATATAAATTATTACCCAAGGAAATACTTAATTGACCTCGGATGACTAACACAGTAAGAACATGAAGCAATATCTCGAACTTATGCAACGTATTCTTGATGAAGGAGTCATTAAAGATGACCGTACAGGGACAGGAACAATCTCGGTTTTTGGACATCAAATGCGTTTTGATTTATCGAAAGGTTTTCCAATGGTCACAACAAAAAAACTTCATTTAAAATCAATTATTCACGAACTATTATGGTTTCTTAAAGGAGATACAAATGTAGATTACCTACAAGAAAAGGGGGTAAGGATCTGGAATGAATGGGCTGACGAAGGAGGAAATTTAGGCCCAGTATATGGACAACAATGGAGAAAATGGGAATCTAAAGAGGGAGAAATAATAGATCAAGTTGAAAATGCAATTAATGCAATAATAAATACGCCCAATTCTAGAAGAATAATAGTAAGTGCATGGAATGTTGGAGAACTAGATGAAATGGCATTAATGCCCTGCCATGCATTTTTCCAATTTTATGTGGCTAATGGAAAATTATCATGTCAACTTTATCAAAGAAGCGCAGATGTATTTCTTGGTGTTCCCTTCAATATTGCCTCATACAGTCTTTTGACATTAATGATGGCTCAAATTACAAATCTAGAACCTGGTGAATTTGTTCATACACTCGGAGATGCTCACTTGTATAGTAATCATATTGAGCAAACTAAAACTCAATTAAGTAGGGAGCCAATGAAATTACCTACAATTAAAATTAATGAAAATGTAAAAAACATCGATGAATTTAAATTTGAAGATTTTACAGTAATGGACTATGAACACCACCCTCACATTAAAGCTCCAATTTCAGTATAAGTGATTTTATGGAACTTACATTAATCGCTGCTTTTGATAAAAATCAAGCTATAGGAATAGATGGAGAATTACCATGGAACCTTAGTTCTGACTTGAAACATTTTAAAAAAGTGACAACAGGACATTCAATAATCATGGGAAGAAAAACATTTGATTCTATTGGAAAAGCATTACCAAATAGGAAAAATATAGTATTAACAAGAAATAAAGAGTGGAAGGTAGATGGCGTAATTACAATAACTAATGTAAATGAGATATACCAGATTTGTGAAAATGAGGATGAAGTGTTTGTAATTGGTGGCGCAGAAATATATACTGCATTTCTTGATACTGCAACAAAAATGATTCTAAGTTATGTTGAAACAGAAGTCAAAGATGCTGATGCGTTTTTCCCACAATTTGACATGAGAGCTTGGCAAACGATAGAAAAATCAAATATGATAAAAGAAGAAAAAGATGATTATCATTATAAAATAATAACCCTACATAAATCAAGTGAATAACTTACTAATTGAATACCATACTGGATTTGACTTTGAAGTTGCTTTTGATGATATTTCATTGTGATCTAACTTCGCATTCGGATTAGATGGATCAAGTCCTGCTGCATGATTCCCTGCGATTAATATCGCAGAAAATTTATGCTCTTTTTCGGCCATAAGTTTTGCTTCTGGGACTAATGTCATCCCAACACAATCACCACCTAATTTAGAAATTGCATTTATCTCTGCGGGTGTTTCAAATTGTGGCCCAGGACTAAACCAATAGGTTAACAAAAAATGCTCATCATCTAAATTGGATAAATTCGGCTGTGACTCTCTAAGTGACTTTAATAAATCATAATTTAATGAATTATTAAAAGGTGATGTCATTGAAGTGAATTTAGCATCATCTTCATAAAAACTAACTGGAATTCCACTAAAATCAATATATTGTTCTGCTAATCCAACCATCCCTGGTACGAAGTTTTCATTTATTGCACCTACAGAACATACTGCAATTGTAAATTCAACATCACAAGAAAGCATTGCAAATATATTTGCACGATGATTAATATTATGTGGGGTTTTTGTAGTACCTCCTAAATTATGATGCCTTTGAAGGAAAAATATCTTACACTCACCACCTTCTTTTTGAATATCAAAAACAGACATAGGAACTTCTCCAAATGGAGTTTCAATAAGTAAATCAGTAGTTCTAATTAATTTCCAAGGAGATATAAATTCAGGATTCTCTGTAGTAAAACCAAAAAGACCAGTCCCCCCAATCAATCCAATTCTTTTCATGAGGATTCCCCCATAAACCTAATCACTCACCAGTTAATCTATCTATTAAATCCGCTTTTTTACCAGAAACTGGCTTTCCTGCGGCCTTAAGTAATTCTTTTAATTGTGGAACTGTCATAGAACTATAGTCTACATCAGATGTTGAATCTACAGTGACTCCTTCTTTCTCATCGGAAATTTCTTCTGTAACTTCATTAGTTGTTTTCTCACTAATAGATTCCATTGCTTCTGCTGCTTCAAGAATCGTAGGTGCATCTTTTTCTGCTAATACTGCTTCTTTCCGAGCTTTTGATTCTGCTTCTGCTTTTAATTCAGCATCGTGAATCTCATCAAGTGTAGGTCCTTCTAAACTAACAACTCCAGATTTTAATAGTTGACTCTTAGCAATTACTGCAGATCGAATTTTAGCAATTGGACTTAATGCAATACCCATACTTGTTTCTATTTCTGAACCAAGGATTGCTTTTTGTAATGCAGGATAAGTACAAGAGGAACCAAATGTTGTGATTATTTCTGTTACTGTTCTTCGCATTACTTTCTGCATGCTTGTTGTAGCCCTACCTTCTGTAACAATTAGAGGCTTCAATCTAACCAAATATCCATCATTTGTTACAACATCCACTACAGCATCAACCTTTCCTCTGTAGCGTCTTATTTGTCTTCGAATGTGGTCATTTTGATGTTCATGCCCTACAAACTCTGTAATCGCATCTTGATTAATAACTTCAATAATGCGGAAGTTTAATTTTACATGCATTTTTGTGAAATCTCCATCGAATTCTTGTTGTGTAGTTTGAAAAATTCTACCTTGAACAAATTCATCAGATTGTCCTATAGTTTCTCCTATTATCTTGTATTGCCAAGGGTTACGTGGAGCTCTAATTGAGAAAGTTCTCTTAGTCTTCCACTTGTCTTTCTGCTTTCTTGCAAGATTACGGGTTTGTGCAGTAGTTCTAACAGCCATAGGTATTCCTCTCAGTGTAGCGACTCTGCGACCTAAGACGCATATATGAAATGCATGGTAAAAAACAAACTGTGGATTTCATAAATACCTGAGATAATCAAGAAATCATAGTCTAACAAATGGACTCATATAGCCCCTCTATTTCCCAGAGAATATATGCCAATACATACTCTGGTGTGTTCTACTAACGCATCTGGATTACATGATACAGAATTATTAACCAAAAGTTTAGAATGGCTATGTGGAAAAAAAGATATTATTAAATTTGAAAAAACAACTTCATTCCATGGTTCTCCAATCACATTGTTTAAAATTAAACTTTCTAGAAGTCAGTCAAGAATGACACTCTCCAGATTAGGTGGAGAGGTACTAAATTCATTAATTAATGAAAGTGAATCTAGACTAGATGATGAAAATCGTTTACATTTTAGGATTAGTCAAAATGAATTGGTTGAAGGCAAGATCACTTTAGTCAACAATGATGAAAACACAATTAAAATCATTGCAAAGATAGAAGTATATCCAGGAGACATACCAAAAAAAGTATTATTTAAATTATTAAATGAATCTTTGGAAAGGTGTGAAAGAAGAGGTTGGCTTAATTCTCACCCTGATTATACTATTTAAGCAATTATAAAAAAATTTAAAACATTACAAAGTAAAAACTTCCACCACTAAATGCAACTCTTTATATCAAACATAACAACGGGGAGTACTGTTAATATGACTCATGTAGTAGTAAGTGGATGTGTTAATTGCAAATATCAAGAGTGCGTGGCAGTATGCCCAGTTGAAGCCTTTAGAGAGGCAGAAACATATCTTGTAATTGACCCAGACGAATGCATTGATTGTGGGGCGTGTATTCCAGAATGCCCTGTTGAAGCGATTTTTGCAGATACTGATGTTCCAGATGAAGAAGAAGCATGGATTGCAAGAAATGAAAATGAAGCAGCGATTTTAGAGATTGCTGAGGGAGATTCTCCCGTTCTTGCAGATGATTAATAATAAAGGTGATTTATTGACTCAAAAATTTGATCTAAGTGCAATGCATCACGGCAAAGAATTACTAAAGCGTGGATTTGCCAGAATGCAACAAGGAGGTGTTGTAATGGATGTTGTTAATGCAGAACAAGCACATATTGCAGAAGATGCTGGTGCTTGTTCCGTAATGGCTCTTGAAAGAGTTCCAGCAGACATCCGCAAAGATGGGGGGGTGGCAAGAATGAGCCATCCTGACTTAATTAGAGAAATTATTGAAACTACATCGATTCCTGTAATGGCTAAATCTAGAATTGGCCACTTTCAAGAAGCAAGAATCCTAGAAGAATTAGGGGTTGACATGGTAGATGAAAGTGAAGTATTAACTCCTGCTGATTTATTTTTCCATATACCAAAAAATGATTTTGAAATACCCTTTGTATGTGGTGCCACATCATTGGGTGAAGCAGTACGTAGAATCTCTGAAGGTGCTGCAATGATAAGAACAAAAGGAGAAGCGGGAACAGGAAATATTGTTTCTGCTGTAAAACATGCACGGATTATTCAAGAAGAAATCTCATATATTCAAAGAGCGAATGAAAATGAGATAGAACGAGTAGAAAAAAAGATTTTAGAGGCATTTAAAAGAATTGATAACATTTCAGAATTAGGTATTCAAATTGAAAAAACTCCATTTGGAACTTTAGATGATTGCCGAAATCAAATATCTTCGGTAGTAAAAGACATTCAAAAACTTGGTAGGCTACCTGTGATAACATTTTCTGCAGGAGGAATAGCTACACCTGCTGATGCTGCACTAATGATGAATATGGGGATGGATGGGATATTTGTAGGTTCAGGGATTTTCAAAAGTGAAAACCCGACCCAGACAGCAGAAGCTATTGTATACGCCACTCATCACTTTGATGATGCTGCAAAAGTAACTGAGGCTTCATCTATGGTTGGTGAAGCAATGAAAGGATTAGAAATCGAAACACTTGATGTTAAAATGGAAAAGAGAGGATTGTAAGCAATCATTCTTTTTTAGCGTTTGATCTTCTGCCTCTTACTGTAGAAATTGTTTTTTTCCTTAAAATTGCCTTTGGCCTAGATTCAATATCTACTCCATCTGAGTCTTTCTCAAAAGTACCGCCAAATTCTAAAGATCCACTCTCTAATAATTTATCAACTAAGGTATCTGCAAGTGATTGATCCTCATGAGGTGATTTTAATTGACCTCGAACTGATTTATTATGATCTGTCACCCATGATTTCCTCTCCTTAACTAGTGAACGTATCTGGCCTTTTACCTCTGTAATCTTCTTCATCAATTCCTCAATTTCGTTATGTACTGCATCTGCCTTCTTTTTTTCATCAACAAATCCATTGTGAAATCTATCTCCTTCTGATTTTAGGAAATTTCTTTCTTTGAAAAGTGAATTTAATTCATCAGATAATCTTCTAGCCTCTTTCAGTGCATCAACCATTAACTTGTGTGATTCATCCCCCACTAATTTTAATTCTATAATCGCTGATTCTGTATTGGATAAATCTACTTCTAATTTTGCATTTTCATCAATTAATGGTTCTAAGTCTTGAATATCTCCTTTATGAGCCTTTATTTGCTTTAATATTTTGTTTTCTTTGTCCAATGGATGATAAATTGTTTCAATTTGTTTTTCTAATTCTGCAATAGTACTATTCAATTTATTAAATTCAGCAGCAACATTTCTTGATTTTCTTTTGTCAATATGGCCTGATTTTGCTTTTGCAAATAATATCTTCAACTGTTCTTGTGCTGCATCTCTTCGAATTCTAAATGAATTTGCCTCTTTTTTCTTTGATTTGACCTTATTCAAGCCTTCATCAAGCTTTGATTTCAATATTTTATACTCTGCTTGAATAGTATCTCTTTGGTCTGCAGATCTTCTTGCGGATTTATTGTGGTTAGACCTTTGGTCCTTCATACGTCTTATCTTAGACTCCATTGTGCTTAATGCGTCTTTAAGATCGTCTTTTTCAGCATCTGGCTGACGTTCGCTTAATCCGGCCACACTATGGGGTGCACACAATAGGATTTGAAACCAACCATTTTACAATATCGATAATCCCCACCAACCTAAACGGATTAAGGGGATAATAAATGCGATAGAAAATGCAATCCTGCTAGTCATTACACTGAATCTCTTTAGCATAGGCGTCCTACTTAATGAAATTAAAGTTCTTCCATCTATTAAATGCCCCTCTGAATCTTCTAACCTTACATTAATCACTAATTCACCCGGTGATTTAGATTTAAGATTCATCCAAATCCAAGCAGATGATTCATCGGCAGCTGACATAATTACTTCTCTTCTTTCAAGATCTGTTTTCCATGGCCGGTTCCCTAATTCCATCATTGCCTTACCTTGTGGATTTAATTCAATAGAATGTGTTGTTGTTTCAGGCTCTGTATGTGCTGATTGTGTTTTCAATAAGATTGATCTTTTTTTATCAGATGCATTAATCAATTGAACAAACATTGATCCTGTTTTGTCAAAAATATCATCTATATCTACATCAAAGTAATAACCAGATTTACGAATGTTTTTTAAATCATCTATATTTTTTTGGAGAGTTCTTGTCATCAATCGATTAAACGGATCACAGGTGTTTTGAATTTGCCTTATTAATTCAGACCATAACTGAAGATCAAATATTATAGAAGGTTCTTTAATCTTATACTCTGACTTGATTTTATTAATCAAGTCAGTAGTTGTCATTCTCCCTTCGTCATGTAAATAGTGAAGTAATACAATTTTTTCAATATAGCGATAATTATCTAATTTAACTCTTTTTTTTGTGTTAATGTCTACAATTACTTTTTCTAATTTATATCTAAGGAGAGGGTCACAAATAGTAAGTAATATTTCAGTCAAGGGATAATTTAGAACAGAGGGATGGAATGCTGGTTTGTATGCCCCTACAAGCCCCCATTCATCTGATGTATTAAATTCAATATCATTTCTTTTAATCAAGATGCTAAAATTAACCAATACGCAACTTAATGAAAATACTCTTAATATTTCAGAAACATCATTAAAACTACCTCTTAACAATATAATCAGTTGTAATAATAACGCCAACAAAGTAATCATTGTAGAAAATAATCTCTTATTAATTGCATCATTCGTCATTTGAGTTATTTGTTCATACCCATGTGACTTCTCAATATTATTTCCTAAATCTAAATGTATTAATGAATCATATTGGACTATCAATCTAGAGATCATCGCCTGAGCAGTTTTTACGGACAACATCAAAAGCATTGCAATTAGAAACATTACACTTAACCAATCCATAAATGATGTTAATTCTAAATCAAAAACAACGGGGCTAAAAGCAGCCCACCATTCTGGAGAACGATGTCCCTTCCAAACTCCAATTCCAACAACCAATGCTATAATTGGAGGCAAAACTAGAATCAAACTTGCACCCTTACTAAGTAAAAGTTTATCAAATTTAGAAAGTAAATCCTCTGCAAGCCGAAGGATTTTTAATTTTTCTGAAATAGAATCCATACTTTTAAGAGGTTTTTCCTCATCTTCAGACAATATAATCTCTCCTTAAATTGCTAAAGCATTGAATATGCATTTACATGCTGGGCATCTTGCTTTAGCTGGCCTCTTCTCATATGGTACTCTCAATACCTGATCACATTTAGGACATCCAACTACATCATCATCTGAACTAGCAGTCAATTCCTCATCTAATTCAATATCAGCTGATTCTTCTTGATTCGTTTCGGATTTTGTACTAAATTGATTTAAGCAAGAGGGGCATTTTACTTGACCTGAATAGTGTATCGGTAATTGTAATTGTTTTGAACAGGAGGGGCAATCAACACCACGCTTTTTTTGCTCTTCTTTTACCTCTTCTTTTTGATTTCTTTTACTATATGTCTTAGATTCTTTATGCTCAGTTTGATTTTTTGCAGAAATTATTCTAACCGAGAATATAATCGCTAATCCAATTCCAAAGCCTATTATTACATTCAACCAGTTTATTGAAATATTTGATTCTTCATTTACTTCATTTAAATTACTTGAAATAACTTCTAAATTGGTTTTTGTAATATATTCGTCCATTATCCAGATGAGTTCTAAAGTAGTCGTAGAAGTAGACATCCACTCATTTAAATTCAATTCTACGATTTCTTCGGATCCTGAACTTACAGTAGGTGAATTAAATTCACCTAAGATTCTTTTTTGGCCATCAACTGCAATTATTTTTCCAGGGGCCGTATCAAGTACACCATTGTTCCCAATACTAACCTCAATAGTAACTATATCTCCAATTGTGGGGTATTTAGGACTAGGGCCTGATATAATGTCTAAAGTCAACCCTGTCATTTCAGATTCTATATTTTGAGAATCTGTAGCAATTGCAGATGCTGTCCATTCGATTGGAATTAGGATTATTTGCACTTTGTATGCTTCATTGGGTGCAATTCCCAAGATTGTATTCGTAGTATGTAATCCTGGTTCTAAACTCATTTCTATATCACTAGCTAATATTTGTTCCTGACTTGTTAAAAAATAAATCTGTGTAGATATTAATCTAGAATTGCCTGAAGATAAATTAGCACCCCAATTTATTGAATAACCATCTTCGTAATCATAGTCTAAAGAATAAATATCTGCAAAAAGAGATTGCTGTCCTGAAATTATTACCTCTGTGATACCTGAAAACGCCTCTGTGATATTTTCTGAGACATCATAAACTGTCCAGTTAACTAGAACTGTTCCTGATTCCTCAGTCAAAAAAAGTGATTTTAATTCAACACTATTCCCTGATTCAATTTCAATTAGAGTACCATTGTTGTAATCTCCATCTATTTCAATTTGTAAAAAAGAATTAATCGATTCAGCATCACTATTATGGACTAATATTGAAAATTCTATTTCATCACCTACGTGCCAAGGACCATTTCGAAGGATTAAATCACCTACTTGCGTTGAAGATGCCCCCGAATTAGCAGGCATTATTGATGCAAATAATACAATTAATACAAGAATTGTTAGTGACCTTTGCGTTCTCATTCAGTTAGCGGAATCATTGACTAATTAAGATACATTGTGTGACTTTCTATCATTACTAACCTTTATTGAAGAAATCAATGTCGTGCGAACGTTAGAGATGGAGCCAAAGACGCTATTGCAATTGAAGCCTGAATTATTGGTGAAGGCAATTATACACAGAAGGCAACACCTAATGGGTAAATTACCCAAACTAATCACGGAAGCCAAAGAAGACGTGAGAAATGCCGAAGAAGCGATGAAATTTCACGAAAACATATCAAATAAATCTAGTAAAAAAACGGTAGGAAATCAAGAAACTGAAAAGAAATTAAAGGAAGAATTTAACTCCGCAATCGGAAAATTAAACCGTGCAGAGAATATTTTTAAAAATTCAGAAGATATAATTTCATTTTGGGAATCAAAACTAGAATCTGGATTTGAGGAACTACTTGAGGATTGTATGAGAGTGGAAAATGGAGGAACTAGCAGTTGGGGTTTAAGGAAAAAATCTTCACAAAATGACAGGAGTGAAGAAGAATGAGTTCTAATCAAAAAAAGAAGGCCGCTCCCAATAAAGTAAAATTAGAAACTAAACTATCTGATCTGAAAGTTTCAATAACAAAGATTTCACAAAACGTAAGTAAATTATATGATGAAAGGCAATCTCTAAATTTAATGAGTTTCGCAATGAATGATAACCTTGAAAAAATTCAAGGATTAACTGAAGAACAGCAAGAGATATTAGTTGAAGTTCAAAATAGACAAAAAGAAGCAAATAAACTTAGAGAAATGAGAGATAAAATCAATTCTGACATTATTTTGCCAGAACAAGCAATTTTAGAAAATTTATATCTTTATTACTATAGATTAACAGGAGAAGAAGCAGACTATAGATACCCTACACTAAAAAAGGAGGCTGAAATGTTCAGCCGTTTTATGGAACTTCAACAAATGTTCACTCAAAAATTAAAGAGTACTGAACATCATAATAAATATCAATTGCTAATGAATAAACAATTGTCCACAATTGATGAATTAAATGAGATTAGGAATAAAAGTGGAAATACAAAATTAGTAATCTCAAAAGAAAATCGAGACAGTAAAAGTCCAGTTGGTTTTAAAATATATAAGATCAATAAAAAAATAGCATCGTATAAGCATAAACTTCACGGATTAAAAAAAGAAAGGGCAAAGATAGAAGCATCTTTTGGAAAGAAAGGCCCTAGAAGTAAAAAATACAATCTGCCTGATTTAAGCAGTATACAAGAAAAAATATCCGAGGGTGGAAGTGTAACATTGGATGATTTAGGTGCATTATTGAAACACGGCAAAGGAATTGAAGAAATCGAAAATGCTGTTACAAAATCAAAAAATATTGAAAAAGAAGTTAAAGTGATTCCAAGAAAAAGAGTACAAACAAGTAGAGGAAGGCGTAGGGCTGGCCCTAGAGACACATCTCTAAAAAATGACAGATAAGTAAAATTTCTTACGCAATCTCTTTTCACTAGATTATGTACACCATACCATGATTGAGGATTTATTGGAAGAAATCACAAATAATCCTGGAGTATTATCATGCGGTATTTTTGATGGAAATGGATTATTGATTTGTTCTATGGGAGACAGAAAACAATTAGAAAAAATAACTAGTTCAATGCATAGATTGATTGACGACAATTCAAAGCAGTTAAACTCTCTAGATATAGAACCTGTAAACTGTATCACATTAATTGGAGAGAAGGGGATTAGTTTATTCTGGCCCCTTCAAAATTCATCTGCACTAGCCTTAATGACTCAATCAGAATCGAATTTAGGAGAGATACGAAGGGTGATTAAACCATTACTGCCTAGAATTAGAGATCTAATCAAATAGTGGCCCTAAGAGTACTGGCCCATTAGGTCCAACATCTATTGCTTGTTTTTCCATTGTGTGCCTTACATGCCTCATTTTTTCTAATTGGAATGTTCTAACTAATTTGCCATTTCTTCTATCAAGCCCCATTGAGATAATCCCATCAGCCAAGAATCCTTCATTACCATCAAGTTCAGCGAATTCACCAACTTGTCTTTCTGTTAAACAGATACATTTCAAATTTTGTGAACGAAGAAAATCAAAGAAATTAAACATAGTTCTTCGCATTTTCTCATCAACATTTGTCAAACTGTAAATAGCCCCTATTGAATCTAATACAAATACTGAAAATTGATCTCCTCTTTCTCTTTTGAAATGTTGAATCATCTTTTTTGTAAATTTCAAATAATCCATTTCATCATTATCTCTTCTTAATTCAGTAAAATCCGTAATTTGCAAATTTTGAGGTAATGATAATCCAAGAGAACTTGCACCCCGCATCAACGAATCTACTGTTTCTTCGATTGTACAATAAAGTCCAAATTCCCCTGTTTGCCTCAGATAGTTGGAAACAAAAGTCAATGCAGTACCTGTCTTTAATGAACCAGGTGGACCTGTTATCAAACTGATATATGGCGCTTGTATATCGTTAAACATTATACGTTCAATTCCGGGAAGGTTTCCTAAAAACATCTCATCACTGGAGATTCGTACAACTTTTCACACTTAATCCTCTCGCAACAATTACGATTTTTCAGAGGAAAAATCGACTTGTGTCATCAATGCGGTTATATGCCACGTTCCAATCCCGAAGCCGTTGCAGAACAAAGGGTTGGCTAAGAAATGAACGAACTAAAGAAAGAACTTGAGACAAGAAGGGCTTCCATGGATACAAAGGCAACAGATTTCCGTTCTAAAAGAGATGAGTGGAATGGTAAAACAAGGGATTTTCAACAAACACGTAATTCACTTAATTCTGCAGTTCGAGAATTAATTCAAGAAGTAAAAAAGCAACGTGCAATCAGAGACGGTGAAAACCAAAGAGTTAGAGACATGAAAGTTATTAGAGACGAGTGTAACAAAAAAGTTCGAGATGCTAAAAAACTAATTGAAGGCACTCAACCAGACTCAGAAAAATGGAAGCAACGTAGTAACCGTAAGGAACTTGAAGGATTAAAAAGAGAATTTAGCAGATTAGAAAGAGAAATTGATGAAGGTAAACACCGAGGTAAAAAAGAAGATGAAGCCATGAAAAGAGCTAAATCCCTACATCTAAATATAAAAGCACATACTCCAGTTAAAATTAAAATTGATGCTACTCCTGAAGCACAAGCGACTTATAATGAAGCAATTGAAGAACAAGAAAAAGCACATCAGGACGTCACTGAAGCAGCATCTCAAGCGCAAGCAGCACATGAATTGATGTTGGAATGGAATAGTGAAGTAGACTCACGAAGAGCAAAAGCAGAAGAAGCTCATAAAGTATTGAGAAATACAAAGAAAGAAGCAGATTTAGCACATCACAGATATATTGTTGCATTGAGATGTTTGCATAGCATAAATAACATATTCAAAACAATGCAAAGTGAAAGACGTGACAAAGTTACTTCAAATGAACCACAATTAAGTGTGGATAATCTCATGGGTAAATTATTATCTGGTGAAACTCTAACAACTGAAGAATTAATGCAACTTCAAAGGATCGATTGAACGGTGAAAGATAATGCTTGACCGTGAAAACATAAAAGGTATTTTGGAAGAGTATGATCCGTTGAAATTACGAATAGGAATGGTTGCAAGCCATTCTGCGCTAGACATATGTGATGGAGCAATAGAAGAAGGATTTCCTACAGTTGCTTATGGACAAAAAGGGAGAGAAAAAACATATTCTCAATATTTCAAAACTGGCAGAAGTAAATCCGGCAGAGTTACTCGTGGAATGGTAGATAAAACAATTGCACTAGATCATTTTGGCGACATCCTAGAACCTGATTTCCAACAACAAATGAGAGATAGAAATGTAATATTCATCCCAAATAGATCCTTTACATCTTATTGCAAAATGACAGAGATAGAAAATGATTTCAAAGTTCCATTATTTGGTAGTAGAAATATGTTAAGAATGGAAGATAGAGAAGAAGAACAAGATTATTATTGGTTACTTGAAGAAGCAGGCCTTCCATTCCCTGAAAAAATAAATGGATATGAAGAAATTGATTGTCTTTCAATTGTTAAACTACATCATGCAGAAAAGAAATTAGAAAGAGGTTTCTTTACTTGTGCATCTCCTAGAGAGTTTGAAGAAAAATCAGCTGCATTAATTAGACAAGGAGTCATTGACAAAGAAAGCCTTGCAGGGGCAAGAATTGAAAGATATGTCATTGGACCAGTATTCAATCTGAATTTCTTTTACAGTCCACTTGAAGATGATTTACCTAAATTAGAACTCTTAGGGGTTGATTGGAGATTCGAAGCAAGCCTAGATGGCCACGTTAGACTTCCAGCACCCCAACAAATGACATTGCCTGAATCACAAAGAATTCCTGAAATGACGGTTGTAGGCCATAATACTGCTACAATTAGAGAATCATTACTTGAAAATGCTTTTGAGTTGGGAGAGAAATTTATTGAAGCATCAAAGAAACATTACAATCCAGGAATTATTGGTCCTTTCTGCTTACAAACATGTATTGACAAAGATATGAATTATCACATTTATGATGTTGCTCCAAGAATCGGTGGAGGAACAAATGTTCACGTATCAGTTGGACACCCATATGGAAATTCATTATGGAGAAAACCAATGTCCACTGGAAGAAGAATTGCTCAAGAGATTAGATTAGCTGCAGAACAAGATAGACTTCTTGAAGTTTTAACTTGATTATTGCCATCTACTCCAATCTGAACCTATGTTTGGAACCCTATACCAATTCAACCCTTCATGTTTAATCCATTCATATCCATCTGTATTGATTACTCCTTGTTCATCCATAGAAGGAGACATTACATCCCCTTCATTTGGTAAATTAAAATCAGGATCTTCGAGAATCTTTCTTTCTATTTCATTGAAATGCACCTCTAAATTAGAACGAACTCTCTCAAGACGTAAGGCTTGGTGAGGACCTAATAATCTTAACATTAATGCCATTTCATATTTTCTTGAAATCTCGGATAGTTCTTCTTCCGATTTTGATTCAAATAATGACCTTTCATAACGTCTTGATCTACCTCCTCTAGTAACCAAACAAAAAGCTAACCAACTAAAGAATGGTACACCGCCAAATATCCCCATCAAATCCCAAGCACCTAACCCTATTACAGTACCTGGAACCCTAACTTCAAATGATTCAACAGGCACTGAGGAAGCATCCATTGGATCAGTTCCTTCTTGAACTTCAGTAATGTCATTAATACCATCATTATCATCATCTGAATCTTGATTATCCCCCCAACCATCACCATCAGAATCTTTACATTCATTTGGATTACTTGGGAATAAATCCATTTCGTCCAAACACATATCTCCATCTAAATCTCCTGGGGTTGCAATAGTAGGTAATGGATCTATACTGTTGTTATATCCATCATTATCAGTATCATTTACAAATGGATCTGGATTAGTACCATTCGGATTATCTCCTAATCCATCTTGATCTAAATCGGCCCACTGAGTAGGATCTTTTGGATATGCATCTGGATTTATTCCAAATTGGTTATCTCCATAACCATCTCCATCCATGTCAGACCATTGAGTAATATCTGTAGGGTAAGCGTCTGCACGGTAACCCGTTTCATTATCACCCCAACCATCACCATCCACATCAGACCATTGTGATGGCTCTAACGGGAATGCATCTGGTCTTAATCCAAGGCGATTATCCCCATAACCATCACCATCTGAATCAGACCATTGTGTCGAATCAAATGGGAATGCATCATTATCGTCATCGTAAGTATCTCTATCTGAATCTGCATGCCTAGTTGGATCGTTAGGGTATGCATCGCCTAAATTTCCATCAGCGTTATCCCCATAACCATCTCCATCTGTATCTTGTTTTTGAGTAGGGTCGTAAGGGAACTCATCTAAATGATTTGGAACTGTATCACCATCAGTATCTAGATATTCATTAGGATTATCTGGGAAATCATCTCCTTCATCACTCCAACCATCTCCATCGGAATCTATACAACCTCTTCTATCAATTGTTGAAGTTCCAGAGATTAGCGGACAAGAATCTCCATTATTTCCAAATTCCTCATCACCAAACCCATCCCTATCAAAGTCACTATTCTGTGTAGAGTCAAGGGGATATTCATCAGAATTATCTCCAGTTCCATCACTATCTAAATCAGACCATTCTGTATCATCATTAGGGAATGGATCTCTAATATCAGGACGCCCATCTCCATCTCTATCAGGGCATCCTTTTTCAAATTCAAATGTGGAGTTACCTGTAATTCTTGAGCAATAATCTTCGTAATCATCTACTCCGTCATTATCATCGTCGTAATCTTCTATGGCATCCATGCATCCATCATTATCTAAGTCAGAGGCATTGGTCCTTATCCAGCCAGTCATCCCCTTTGGACAACTATCCAAAGTGTCATTCAGTTGGTCATTATCATCATCATCATCTTCTAAATCATCTTGACATCCATCTGAATCGTGGTCAGAACTTCCAGTCGACC
>Ga0114997_10000565_pt1 | contig 30560 bp, 28 predicted proteins | sample ArcticOcean_MG_C_2_FD_87045 | JGI IMG/M metagenome (GOLD analysis project Ga0114997, IMG submission 87045) | Marine microbial communities from western Arctic Ocean - ArcticOcean_MG_CB4_136 | ecosystem: Environmental > Aquatic > Marine > Oceanic | place: Arctic Ocean: Canada Basin | collected... | reverse complement strand
GCCGCGAGCACGTCCAAGGGATGCCAGCGCACCTGACCGGAGCCGATGCCAGTGCTGTTGACAAGCAGCGGGTTGAACTCGGCTGGCACATCGGGCGCCTCGGGAGCCGGGTCCGGAGCCACATTGGGATAGGGCGCAGGATCAACGACCTCGTCGGCCGGGAGCGATGGAGCGGTGTCGACGGCCGTATCGAGTGGGTCGGTGCTGTCATCGGGCTGGGTGAACACGGCAACACCAACGAGTACCGCCACCACTCCGGCGACGGCGGCGTAGACGATCGGCCGCGCCCACGGGCTGCTCCTCCGGGCCGCTCGAATGTTGTCGAGCGCGTCCGTGCTCACGGCCGTCTCATCGGCCCGCTTGCCGAGCGCCGCTCGGACCTGGGCTTCCGTGTTGGGATCGTGGGCATCGTTCATGAGCGGTCCTCGAGTTGACGCCGGACAGCTACAAGGCCCCGGCTGGCGTGAGTCTTTACAGAACCCGGGCTAATGCCCAGGGTTTCGGCGATCTCGGTCTCGCTGAGATCGGCCTGGAATCGGAGGAGTAACACTTCGCTCTGTCGGCGGGGGAGCGTGCGGATTGCCGCAAGGACCCGATCGGTTTCCACGCTTGCGATGGCGGGGTTCTCGGCGTCCTCGGTGTTGTCGGGTGTGTGGCTCGGCATGGCTTGCAGGTGGCGTCGCCGCACCCGTCGCTTCCGCAGCTGCGAGCGGGCGCCAATGAGCGCGGCCGAGCGGAGGTACGCACCTTCTGCGCCCGGTCGAGGCGGTTGCGATTGCCGCATCATCGCGGCGAACGCGTCTTGTACGACTTCTTCGCACGTCTCGTTGTCGTCGAGCAACCCCGAAACCAGATCAACGAGATCGTGATAGTGCCGGGCGAACAGATCGGCGAGGGGATCGACCGCTGCGGTCAGCGGTATGTCGTTCATGCGGGGGGTTGCTTCAGATGTTTGGGCGATTGGACTTGAGCGCATCGCGCCTCCTCGTCCCCTACAGACGTCTCAGACCCTTGTCGCGTTGACACCACCACAATTGTTGTCGGTCCAGATGGGAGACTTGGGGACGTGCCCGTCATCCTGCGCCGTGTTGTTGTGATTGCAGCGGTCGCGATGGTGAGCGTTGCCTGCGGAAATGGAGACACCTCGATGGCTGATCGACCCGAGCCTGCTGTCACGGCGACAACCACATTGCCCTCGCTGGTGGCGCCATCGACTGCTGAGGTCGCGGCAGTGGACCCGACCGAACCCGTCTTCGTCTCGGCCATCAACGCGACCACGGCCGAGGATCTCGGCGCCGCTTGGCGGGAGAACTGCCCGGTGCCGGTCACGAAACTCCGGCTCCTTTCGTTGTTGCATTGGGGCGATGATGGTCGCGTAGCCAACGGCGCGCTGGTGGTGCACGAGGATCATGCCGAAGACATCGTGGCGGTCTTCGCTCAACTATTTGAAGGGCAGTTTCCCGTTCACACGATGCGCCCGATCACTGAGTTCGGAGGAGACGACGATGCGTCGATGGCGGCGAACAACACGTCGGCCTTCAACTGTCGAGAGATCGATGGCCAACCGGGGGTTTGGAGCCAGCACGCCTACGGCGGAGCCATCGACATCAATCCACTGGTGAACCCTTGGGTCCGCGGTGACCGGGGTGATCCGCCCGAAGGCGCCGCGTATGTCGACCGTGATCCGGCAGTGACGGGATTGATCGTCGCGGGCGACGTCGTGACGACGGCTTTTGCCAAGATCGGCTGGGGTTGGGGCGGCGATTGGACCACCACCCTCGACTATCAGCACTTCTCCCACAACGGGAGATAGCGGCCTCAGGCGTTCAGCGGGCCGATCACAGTTTCACCGAACTCCTCGAGCGTTTCCGGCCGGGCGAAGTCGGACATCCATACGTAGGTGCGTTCGATTCCGCTCTCGGCTCGCGCCGCGTAGTGCTCAATGAGTTCGTTGGCGCTGCCGACGGCATGACCATGACCGGCGAAGCGACGCAGCGCGGTCTCGACCAGCGCCTGGCGGTCGGCTCCCTCCGGAACGAAGGTGACCCGTTCTTGGAGCGATGGACGAGCGTTGCCCGTCTTCTCTCGTAATGCTTCGAACTGGTCGAGCTTGTTGATGGGGAGATTCCACCAGTCTGCAAAGCGGGCGACAAGGCCGAGGGTTTGGGGGCCGGCGCCGCCAATCACGATTGGGATCTTGTGTTCGGGGGCGGGGCTCTGCTGCGCGTCGACGAGGGAGTGGTGCTGGCCCCCGTAGGAAACAGCTTCACCGGTCCACAGCGCTTGGATCACTTCAAGCGTTTCGGTGAGGCGGTCGACCCTGGCTTTCGCCGCAGTGTCGCCGACACCAAACGTCGAAAATTCGTCGGGCACGCTGCCCCAGCCGATGCCGAGTTCGAAGCGGCCACCGGTGGCGTGGTCAAGGCTGACGGCCTGGCGGGCGAGCACGGCGGGATGACGGAACGAATCGCAGAGCACGAGATGCCCAACCGTGCCGGTGGTGTTCGCGCCCAACCATGTCGCTGCGACCATGGCATCCCACATGGGTTGGGCCTCGGCCATGGGCGGTGCGAGATGGTCCATCAGCGCGACACCGGTGAATCCGTGATCGACCGCGACCTGCACGCGTTCGACCATTGTCGGCAGTGTCATCCGCATCTGGGGGAGAAATAGTTGGAACTCCATGAGACGACGAGTGTGACGCGCTCAGGGCCGAACGTCGAATGGCGGGAGCACGTCGATGGCCCGCTGGCGCATCCAGTGGTCGGCCAGCGAAAGCAAGACCATGGCCTCGACCATTGGCACGGCTCGGGGAAGCACACATGGATCGTGGCGCCCTTTGGCCGCGAGAGTGGTGGCCTCACCGTCGCGGGTGACGGTCTTCTGTTCGCTGGAGATCGTGCCTGTCGGCTTGAACGCCACCCGGCACACGAGATCTTCTCCGTTGGAGATACCGCCCTGGATACCACCGGAGTGGTTCGTGGTGGTTCGAGGGCCGTTGTCGCCGGGCTCGAAGGGATCGTTGTGGGTGAGGCCGGTCATCTTCGTGCCCGCGAAGCCGCTGCCGATCTCGACACCCTTCGCGGCCGGAAGCGACATCAGCCCGCCGGCGAGGTCGGCATCGAGCTTGTCGAACACGGGCTCGCCGAGGCCGGCCGGAACCGATCGAGCGATGCAGGTGACAACACCACCGAGGGAGTCGCCGTCACGTCGAGCTTGTTCGATCGCTTCGGTCATCAACGCCGCGGCGACAGGGTCGGGGCAGCGGGTTGGATCGGCTTCCACCATGTCGAGGGTGACCTCGTCGGAATTGATATTTCCCTCGATGTCGGCAACGGACTGCACCCAAGCGAGTACTTCGATGCCGGCGACTTCGGCGAGCAACTTTCGGGCGACTGCGGCTGCCGCAACTCGTCCGATGGTTTCGCGCGCGCTGGCGCGACCGCCGCCGGCCCAATTGCGGAAGCCGTACTTCGCGTCATACGTGAAGTCGGCGTGGGACGGACGGTAGACGTCTTTCAGGTGGTCGTAGGCGCCGCTGTTGTGGTCCTTGTTGCGAACGAGGACCGCCAGCGGTGTGCCGGTTGTGTAGCCCTCGAACACGCCCGACAGGATCTCGACCTGGTCGGCCTCGTCGCGCTGGGTGACCAGCCGGCTCTGGCCTGGACGGCGCCGGTCGAGGTCGAACTGGAGGTCGGCTTCGGAGATCGCGAGACGGGGCGGGACGCCGTCGATGACGACGCCAACGCCGCCTCCATGAGACTCGCCGAAGGTGCTGATACGGAACAGGGTGCCGAAGGTGCTGGCCATCGAACGAAAGTCTACGGGCCGCGGCGGGGGAGACCCGTGCTATTCGGACTCGTCGTCGTCGATCAGGCCTCGGGCATCGACCGCCCGGCGGCGTAAAGCATCGGCCGCGATGTCGTCGGGCGCGTCGTTGGCTTCCCGTTCGGCTCGAACTCGACGGTGCCAAGTGGCGACCTCATCGGCCTGTCGGTCGTCGTCCCAGCCGAGCTCTTCAGCCATCAGATCGGCGGCCGCGTCGGCGACGAGAGTGCCGCGCTCTTCGGACTCGATAGAGATCCGGAGCCTTCGGGCTAAGACGTCTTCGAGATGGATCGCACCCTCATGGCGAGCGGCATGGACAACCTCTGCTGCGAGGTAGAGGTCGCCGAGAACGATTGCGAGACGAGAATCGTTGGCGGCCAGTGTGAGCACATCGTCGATACGTGAGCCGTGGCGCCAGAGGAGTCGTCGTACGAGCTCCACCGGAAGATCGTAGGCGAGGGCGATTTCGTCTTCGTTGTCTTTGTAGGCATCCCAATTCTCGCTGCCCAGTACGGTGACGTCTTCGGTGCATGACTTGGGCACGGCCCGCTCGAGGCCGTCGGCGACGACGTCGATCGTGTCAACGGCCATGACCCGATAGGTGGTGTACTTCCCACCGGCGATCGAGATCAGACCCGGTACCGGCTCGGCCACGGCGTGCTCTCGCGAGATCTTGGCGGTGTCTTCGGTCGCTCCGCTCACGAGCGGGCGGAGACCCGCATAGACACCAACGATGTCGTCCTCGGTGAGGGGCTCTTCGAGCGCTTCGTTGGCGTGTTCGAGGATGTAGTCAATGTCGGCCTGTGAAGCCGCCGGGTGGGCCCGGTCGAGGTCCCAGGCGGTGTCGGTCGTGCCCAGTAGCCAGTGGGCACCCCAAGGGATGATGAACAGAACGCTGCGAGAGGTCTTAAGGACGATGCCGGTTTCGCTCTTGATGCGGCCCCGCGGGACGACGATGTGGACACCCTTGGCCGCCCGGACCGAGAGCCCGGCCGGACCCGCCATGTCCTGAATGTCGTCGATCCACACGCCGGTGGCATTGACGACCTTGCGGGCCCGTATCCGGATCGGCTCGTTCGCTTCGAGATCCAAGAGATCGGCCCCGACCACGGTGCGCTCGTCGGCGATCTCGTCGAAGACAAGGCCGGTGACCTGAGTGCTGGTGGCAATGGCCGCGCCATGGCGAGCGGCAGTCCGGGCGACGGCGAGCGTGTGACGCGCATCATCGATCTGGGCGTCGGAGTAGACGATTCCACCAATGAGGGACGAACGTTTCAAACCGGGCGCCTCCGTGAGGCACTTCTTGCGACTGAGGTGACGGTGGCGAGGGAGCGGATTGTTGCCGGTAAGAGCCAGCAGGTCGTAGAGGAGGACACCGGCGCCGTAGTAGACCCGCTGCCAGATTCGATGCGTCAGCGGGATCAGGAAGGTGACCGGGCGTACAAGGTGCGGACACACGGAGCGGGTGAGCAGGCCCCGTTCGTGAAGGGCTTCACGCACGAGACCAAAGTCGCGCTGTTCGAGATAACGCAGTCCACCGTGGAGCAGCTTTGATGAACGACTGGAGGTGCCGCTCGCAATATCTCGTTGTTCCACGAGGGCGACAGAGAGCCCGCGGGTGATCGCATCGAGTGCGCAACCCACACCGGTGATGCCGCCGCCAATCACCAATACGTCGAACTCTTCGTTGCGAAGTCGGTCCAGATCGTTGGCTCGTTGACCGAGGTTCAGCGATCCCGGAACCGGCAGAGCCGAAGTGGGGGTGCACACAGAGCCAGCCTACGCTGCATCGCCATGGCCGCGATTGAGACCGATGTCAGCTTCAACGCACTGAACTTCGCCACGATCTGGGAAGGCGTTGCCGATGCCGTGCCCGACGCCCCCGCGGCGAGCCACGGGTTGGACTCGAATGGCTGGCGGACCTTTGAACATCGGTCGGCCCGCCTGGCCGGTGCGCTCCATGCCGAGGGCGTTGGCGTGGGCGACAAGGTCGCACTGTTTCTGTACAACGGTTTCGAATACGAAGAGGCTCAGTTCGCAGCTTTCAAACAGCGGGCGGTGCCGTGCAATGTGAACTACCGCTATCTCGCCGACGAACTGGCTTACCTCCTCGAGAACGCCGACGCGAAAGCGTTGTTCTTCGACGAGTCGTTAGCCGACCGGGTGGCAGAGGTGCGCGACCGATGCCCTCAGCTAGAGCTGCTGGTGCAGGTGGGCGGCGGCACCCTGCTCGATGGCGCGGTGGCCTACAACGACCTAATTGCCACGAATGAGCCTGCCGTTCGTATTCCTCGCTCCGGAAATGACCTCTGGTTCCTCTACACGGGCGGGACCACAGCGAACCCGAAGGCCGTGATGTGGCCGCACGATCAGATGATCGCCAACATGACCGCCCAATATTCGGTGCTCAAGCGGGGGATTCCCGAGACTGCGAGTGAGGCGGTTGAAGGCGCCGTGCTCTTGAACGAACGGAAGCGGACCACCCGATTGCTCGCGGCGGCACCACTGATGCACGGCACGTCCGGCATCAACGCACTTCACACGCTGACTATGGGCGGCATGGTGGGCACCCTCGCCAGTCGGAGCTTCGATGCCGACGAGCTGTGGGTCACTGCGGCCCATCATCGCCTGACGATGTTGACCATCGTGGGCGAGGCCTTCGCCCGGCCAATGCTCGAAGCCCTGGACCGAGCGAAGAGTGCCGGAACCCCCCACGACCTCTCGAACGTTTTCCAGATCATGTCGTCGGGCGTGATGTGGTCGAAGGAATCGAAGCAGGCGTTCCTCGAACACAAGTCCATGACCTTGCTCGACAGCCTCGGATCCAGCGAGAGCGTCGGCCAGGCCGTGCAGATCACCCGGCGCGACGAACGTATAGCCAATACCGGGCGGTTCTCGCTCGGCGAAACCACCCAGGTCATCACCGACGACGGGGTGATGGTCGAGCCCGGTTCGGGCGACATTGGTCGGCTCGCCAACCGCGGCGCGAACCCGCTTGGTTACTACAAGGACCCGGAGAAGACCGAGGAAACCTTCCCCACGATCAACGGAATCCGCTGGTCGATTCCCGGCGACTACGCCACCGTCGAAGCCGACGGCACGATCACGCTGCTGGGTCGAGGCTCGGTGTGTATCAACTCCGGCGGGGAGAAGATATATCCCGAAGAAGTCGAAGAAGCGGTGAAGACCCATCCCGCCGTCGACGACTGCAATGTCGTGGGGCTCCCCGACGAGCGCTGGGGCCAGTCAGTCAACGCAGTGGTGAAGATCAACCCCGAGGTTGATGTGTCGGATGCCGACATCATCGCTCACACCCGCACCCAGATAGCGGCCTACAAGGCGCCGAAACGGATTCTGCGGGTCGACGACTTCTTGCGAAGCCCCAACGGCAAGTCCGACTACAAATGGGCGAAAGCCGCAGCCGAAGCGCTCGTCGCAGAGTAATCCTACAACTCGAGCAGGCACTGCTCGAGTACTTCGGGGAGGGCGGGGTGGATGTAGTACTGGCCCTTCGCCATCTGATCCACCGTCAACCCAAACACCATGCCTTGGATCATCTGTTGCACGAGGGTGGGCGCCTGCGGGCCCATGATGTGTGCGCCCAGCAGCAAGCGAGTGTTGTTGTCGACAATGAGTTTGCAGATGCTCTCGGTGTCTTCCATCGCCCAGCCGTAGGCGGCCGACCCGTACTCCTGCACATGGGCCGTGTACGACATGCCGCGAGCGGCGCACTCCGCTTCCGTGAGACCGACCGTTCCGATCTGCGGATGACTGAAGACCGCGGCAGGAATAAGATCGTGATTCATTTCGAGCAGGTCATCGGGGTTCGTCAGGTTGTGGGCGACGACCCGAGCTTCGTGGTTGGCCACATGCTTCAGCTGAACCGGGTTGGAGATGTCGCCCAGCGCCCAGATGCCGTCGACGTTGGTGCGTCCGTGCACATCGGATACGACATAGCCGCGGTCATCGAGATCGACGCCTGTCTCGGCCACGCCAAGCTGATCACCATTGGGGGTGCGCCCACTCGCAACCAGCAGGGCATCGCTCCGGACTTCGGTGCCGTTGCCCAGCTCGACAACGACATCACCATCGTCGTCGCGCCGGATCCGCTGGATATCCGCGTTGTAGTGGGTAGTGAAACGCTCGCCGTAGATCTTCGTGATGCGGCTACTGATGTCTCCATCCTGGGTGCGCAGCATGACGTCGCTTCGCAGGAGATAGGTCACGCCGCTTCCCAGTGACCCGAAGACACTTCCGAGCTCGGCCGCGATGTAGCCGCCGCCCAGCACAATCAACCGCTCGGGGAGTTCGTCGACTCGCATGATGGTGTCGGACGTGTGAAAGCCCGCCGCTTCCATCCCCGGAATTGTCGGGATGAACGCGCGCGCGCCGGCCGCAAGCACGACCCGATCCGCGGTGATCACTTCGGCGCCGACCTGGAGCTGCTTGCGCCCAACGAAACGGGCGTCGTGCTGAAACACGGTGACGTTGTCGAGGCCCTTGCGATAGTCCTCGCCGCCCGCGGCTATCGGATCGATGCGTCCGAATACCCGGTCTCGAATAGCGGGCCAGTCGGCGCCATTGAACGAGGTGTTGACCCCGAGCTCCGGACCGCGCTTTGCCAACTCGGCGATCTCCGCGGCGTACACGAACATTTTTGACGGGATACAGCCCACGTTGAGGCAGGTTCCACCGAAGAGGCCGCGTTCGACGAGGGCCACATTCCAGTCGTCGTGTTCGGGTCCAATGATCGAGTTGCCGGAGCCGGCGCCGATGATGATGAGATCGAAGTGCTGCACGGTCGCAGGCTAGCTTCGCTGCCATGAGCCAAGTCCGACATGATTGCTTGCGAACGGTCTTCGAAGGGGATCACTGATGCCGGCCTTCGCCCGGCGCGCCTACATGCTCGATATCAGTCGAGACCGAGTGCCGACCATGGACACCCTCGACTGGCTAGTCCGGGTGCTGGCCGCGGCCGGATTCAATGAACTTCAGCTGTACGTCGAGCACACTTTTGCGTACACCGGACACGAAACTGTTTGGTCCGAGGCCTCTCCGATGACCCACGTCGAGATGCAAAGCCTCGACACCACATGCGGGCGCAATGGCATTGACCTCGTGGTGAACATGAACGTGTTCGGCCACATGGAGCGCTGGCTGGCCCACGAGGAGTATCGCCCTCGGGCGGAATGTCCCGACGGCTACGCGAGCCCTTTCGGCGGCGGTTCCCGGCCGGCCGGGTGCCTCGAGCCCACGAAAGAGAATGCCGAGCTGGCGGTTTCACTGGCTCGCGACATCGCGTCGACTGTCGTGCATAACCGGATCCACATCGGCGGCGATGAACCCTTCGAATTGGGCGACGGACGATCGTCGAACCGAGTGGGCGAAGACGGACGAGATCATGTGTACCTCGAACACTTGAACCGCATCATGGAACCGCTCGTTGCTGATGGTCACGAGGTCATGTTCTGGGCCGATCTCTTCCGGCTCGACCCCACCCTCATTCCGAAGATCCCGGCCGGGGCGGTGCCGGTCGTCTGGAACTACGAAGCCCCGTCTGAGTCTTCATGGGCGAAGTTTCTTCCGGAAGAAGTCGTCTACCGTTTGGGCCTTCCCGAAGACATGCATCTCGGTTTTGTTTCGCACGCTCGACTCTTCGTTGAGAGTGAAACACCGTTCTGGGTCGCGCCCGGCACGGCCACGTGGAACACGATCATCGGTCGCAATCAGAACGCCACGGGCAACATTGCCGATGCCGTGAGCGTCGGCACGGCCCACGGCTCGGCGGGCATCCTTCTCACTGACTGGGGCGACAACGGCCACTGGCAGCCGCTTGCGGTATCGCTGCCGTCGATCGTCCGTTGCGGTGCTGCCGCCCAATTGGGCGAGATGCCGACCGACGAAATCGTGTGGGCGAGGATAGACGAGATCTGTGGCTTCGATGCCGGCACTGGGCGATTGCTCGACGAACTCGGCAACATCGGCGAGTCGATCGGTATCACGGCGCCCAACGGTTCGCCGCTGTGTGCAGTGCTGCAGAAAAGCGGACTCACACCGTTTGGTGAGGCCAAACCAGAAGCCGTTCGGGCCGCGCAGGAGTTGCATGCTCGCGCGACAGCGACGTTCTCGACTGGTTCGGTCGGCGGTGAGCGGGGCGAGATTGTTGCCGTCGAGATGGCGGCAGCGGTTGCGTTGGCCGGTGTTGGGCTCGATCGGATCGCCAAAGACGCCGGCCTGGTGCTGGCCGCGGGTCCGGCCCTCGACGACGTGCTGGATGCGCAGCGAGTTGCATGGCTGCGGAGCAGTCGCCCGGGCGGACAAGACGACTCGATCGCCAAAGTTCGGCTTCAGTAGCTGCGGGCAACTCTGGGCCCCGCCTGTTCGCTGAGGTTCTCTCCGTCGTTTTGGTTTTTGGACTGCTGGCCACGTGCCTTTGCAGTCGAACTGAGACCCGGATCAAGCGTCTTCGTTTCAGGCCGCAGAAGTCGAAGGTTCGATGCTCACCATCACCTACGTCGGTGGTGTGCCGGGCAGCGACGGCTGCGACTCGTGCGCGGAGATAGAGGTCGTCGAGTCAGCCAAGGAAGTTCTCGTCGCTCTCCGGGTGGGAGAAGAATCTGGCGAATGCAACGACCTGGGGCAACTTGCGCAGATGACGATCTCGCTCGGGGATGCACTCGGGGACCGGCTGGTCCGCGACGGCTTCACTGGAGAAGTCGTCGACGTGTGAGCTCGTGATGATTGATCAACTGCGCGAAGCTGGCGGGATGGATGAGGGAACGGGATCAGGCTCGTTCGGCCGTGCTTTGGTTTCGGTACTGCGGCGAGTAGCAATCCTCGTGACCGCCGTATTTGGCGTCCTCGCCGTTTTTGGCGTGCTGCTCTGGGGCTGTGTCACTGCCGTGGAACGGATCGTCGCCGAGCCCTATGACTGGGGCGGTCGCGGTCGAGGGTGTGGGGCGGCTCTGCTGAGTAACATCTGACCATGACACCACGCACTGACGCCTCTGGCCGACCAGTGACCGGTCGCTGGTTTGAAGAGTTGGAGGTGGGGCTGGTCATTCAGCACGCCATTCGGCGCACGATTACCGAGGCCGACAACGTGGCATTCACCACCATGACGATGAATCCGGCGTGGCTACATCTCGACTTCGATTACGCCCAAAATGAGACAGAGTTCGGCCAGCCCCTCGTGAACTCCTTGCTCACACTGGGCATGGTCGTCGGTATCTCGGTTCACGACACGACGCTCGGCACCACGATCGCCAACCTCGGCTTCGACAAGGTCGACTTTCCGGCGCCGCTCTTCCACGGCGACACCATTCGAGTCGAGACCGAAGTCCTGGCCGCTCGCGCCTCCGTCTCGCGCCCTGCTCAGGGCATCGTGACCTTCGAACATCGGGCGTTCAACCAGAACGACGAGCTCGCGTGTCGCGCCGTGCGCAACGCGTTGATGATGAGGCGTCCCTAGTCCTCGACCAACGCAAGCAGCTGGCGAGCCTGGCGCGCCACGGGCTCGTCGACCATCTGGCCTTCGAAGTCGATCGCCGCGATACCGCCGGCCGATGCTTCGTCGTATGCGGCCATGAGGCGACGGGCGCGGTCGACCTCTTCGGGCGACGGCGTGAACACGTCGTTGGCGATCGCTACTTGGGACGGGTGAATGCAGAGCTTGCCCGCGTAACCCATCGCCCGGGCCTCGTGGTCTTCGCGACGGCTCCGATCGTCGTCTCGGAAGTCGGCCACCACCTGATCGAGGACCGGCACCTCGGCCAGGCGGCCAGCGAGAGCGACCTGGCTTCGGGCGTAGGCGACCTCGTTGTTTGAGGCGGTGCGCACACCGCCCATATCGGCGATGAAATCTTCGGCGCCGAAGTAGGCAGCGCCAACTACCGGGTCCTGCAGGAGCAAGCGGGCGTCAGCGACTCCGAGGGCCGTTTCTAACCCAGCAATGATCTGGACGTCGGTGCGGTTGGCTCGTTCGAGCGCGGCCCACACCGCGGCGATATCGGCGACGGTTTCGATTTTTGGAACGACGATGGTCGACACGCCATCGGGAATCGCCGCCATGTCGGCGTCGAACCATTCAGTGGAAGGATCGTTGACCCGAATCGCTACGGCGACCGGGCTGGCCACTGAGGCGATGAGATCGGGGAGCGACGCCCGAGCGGCTGCTTTGGCGTGAACTGGTGTGGCGTCTTCGAGGTCGATCGTGATGAGATCGGCCCCGGTCGCGGGCATCTTGGCGACGAGGTCGGGCCGTACCGCCGGAGCAAACAGCAGTGACCGAAGACGACGTGGCAAGCCCATCGGCTCAGACTAGGTGGACAGTCAGGAAGCCGCGAGCTGGGCGAGACGCTCTCGGAAACGGTCAACGTTGGCCAGCTTCACATGTTCGTAGCCGCGAACGAGATCGGCCGCGTCGGCGACAGCGACAGCTCGGTCGTGGTCGCCGGCAGTGATCGCGGCGGTTAGGCCCGCGAGATACTTGCCCGGAAGGGCCCGTTCAATCCGGCGCACTTGGGCCCGTCCGAACGGGTCGAGCGGCGTGTTCCGTAGCCGTTTACCCGCGGCCAGGACACGAATGGCGGGACGCCAACGAGTGGAGATTTCGAGTTTGGACGAGCGACCGAGGGCCCGGAGTGTTGGTGGGTGTAGACGCCACGCAACCTTGGCACCGGGGGTGGCGACTTCGCCGACCGCCGCTTGTCCGTCGAGGTCGAGCATGAGCCGGGCGACTTCGTACTCGTCTTTGTAGGCCATGAGTTTGAAGAGGCCTGAGGCTGTGGCTCGCATGAGTTCGGGCGAGACGATCGCACTCGTATTGATCTCCTCGAGCCGATCAAGGAAGGACGAGGCGAGCTTTGCACTCTGGAATGCGATGAGTTCGGCTGTGAGTCGGGTCAGGCCGCTTCGCATGCCCGCTTCGTCACCCGCGAGCAACTCGACTCGGGTTCGGAGCGGGGCCGGCAGGACGGCTTCGACCGTCGCGGTAGCGGGGGCGCTTACGGCTTGCGCCACAATCGCGGCGTCGGCGACCTGCCAGCGGCCCCAACGGAATGCGGCTCGATTGAGGTCGACCGCAACACCGTTGAGCTCGATTGCTTGTTCGAATGATTCGGGCGCGATGGGCAAGAGGCCGGACTGGATAGCCATGCCGATGACGAAGACGTTGGCGCCGACGGTGTCGCCCAGGAGCCCAGCGCAGAGGTCGGCCGCTTCGGCCCAATGCCGAGCCCCGTCGCGGGTGCTCGAATCGATCCGTTGGAGCAATTCGTCGGCCGTCGGCATGTCGGTTTCGGGGTGCGCGGTCTTCTCGCCCGGGGGAGTGAGGTCGAGTGATCCGACAACCGAGGTGCGGGACGGCTCGGCCGCGTCGAGGCCGGTCCATGACGCCGCAACCAGGAGGTCGAACGCCAGGAGGAGATCTGCTTGACCGGCGCCGACGCGGCTGCTGCCGGCCGACGCGCCGTGGGCGATCCGCACGTCGGACACCACGGGGCCGGCTTTCTGCGAGAGCCCGATTTGGTCAAGGCCAAGGACATCGGCCCCTTCGAGCATGGCGGCGGTGCCCATCATCTGAGCAGCGGAGACCACACCCGTGCCGCCGATGCCAGTGATGTGCACACTGACGTCGTCGGCAACCCGGGGGTATGGCGCGGGGATCGGGAGAGGCACACTCGGGAACACCCGAGAGGGAGTGCTCGCAGTGCGGCGTCGCCACCAGCGCGGCGGCCGTTCCGTCACAGAAACGAAGGCAGGACAGTCGCCCTCAAGACAGCTGAGATCAAGATTGCAACTGTGCTGCTCGATGGTGGTCTTGCGACCAAAGGGCGTGTCCAGCGGCTGGACACTCAGACAGTTCGAAACTGCCGCGCAGTCGCCGCAGCCTTCACACACTCGATGATTGATCACCACACGGGTCTTCGGTGTCTCGACTTTGCCGCGTTTACGATCGCGGCGAAGTTCGGCAGCACAGCGTTGATCGTGGATCAAGACGGTCACACCCGGAATCGCCGCGAGAACCCGCTGTGCTTCCTCCAGCCGAGTCCGGTCCCATACGTCGACCTCGGCCGGCACCTGAAGCGCTCGGGCTCGGGCCGGATCCTCGCTCGTGATGATCACCCGTTGCACGCCTTGCGCCAGGAGCTGTTGAGCCACGCGTTCGAGGCCGATGCCGCCGGTGGGGTCCTGGCCGCCGGTCATCGCGACGGCCCCGTTCCACAGCAGCTTGTAGGTGATGTTGGCGTTGGCCGCGATGGCGGCCGTCACTGCGAGCTGGCCGGAATGGAAGAACGTTCCGTCGCCCAGATTCTGCACGAGGTGTGGTGTTTTGACGAAGGGCGCCATGCCGATCCACTGGGTGCCCTCGTTGCCCATACAGGTGAGGCCGGTGATCTCTCCGTACCGGGCTTCGCCGCCGAGCATCACCATGGTGTGACAGCCGATCCCGGCCCCCACAGCGGTGCCCTCGTCGACCACCGTGCTGCGGTTGTGGGGGCAGCCCGAACAGAAGAAGGGTGTCCGTTGGACCGTGAGCGAGATCGATTGGCGGGTCGGCGTCTCCGGTGCGAGCCGCGCCGCGATGCGCGGCTCGAGTAGTCGACGCAAAGGTGGAATGAGCCCATCGGCGTGGAGCGCTCCGGCCGCCGGGATCAGGGGCGCCTCGAACTCGTCGGTGCGGCCAACCACGAGTGGGTGATGGCTGGCGTTGTAGAGAGCGTCCTTTACGAGCGACTCAACGTTGGGTGTCTTCTCTTCGATCACCACGATCTTGTCGAGTTCGGTGGCGAACGACCGGATCGTCGATGCGTTGAAGGGCACGGGCATCCCGAGCTTCAGAAGCCGGATGCCGGCATCGCGGATCTCGTGGTCGTGCTCGAGGCCGAGGCGGCGCAGAGACTCGCGAACCTCGCGGTACGTGATGCCGGAGGCGACGATGCCGATCCAGGCGTCGGGTGGGTCGATCGTGACGTGGTTGAGATTGTTGAGCGCAGCGTATTCGAGGGCGAGCGGCGCGCGGACTTCGAGGATCTCGCGTTCGAGGTCGAGCGAGAACGGGGTGACCAACATGCCGCTCGGCGTGTGGTGATAGGGCTCGCCGTCGATGAGCGGAATCACGGGCTCGATTCGGTCGATGTCGAGGGTCACCGTGGCGGCGCCGTCGGCCACGTCGGCGACGATCTTCAGGCTGACCCAGAGCCCGGTCGCCCGGCTGAGGGCTATGGCGTGACGGCCGAGGTCGAGCGCTTCGGCCGGATCGCCGGGGTAAAGCACGGGGATCTGCATGGAGGCAAGAACGCCGGCGGAGGAGGACGGCAGCGTGGAGGACTTTGCCGCTGGGTCGTCACCCGCGAGGGCGACTGCGCCTCCGTTGGGATCGGTTCCCGCGAACGTTGCGTGACGAAGCGCATCGGCCGCCCGGTCCACGCCCGGGGCCTTGCCGTACCAGAGGCCGACCACGCCGTCGTAACGAGCGTCGGGCCGCGTGGATGCGAGTTGGCTGCCCATCACGGCGGTGGCCGCGTACTCCTCGTTGACCGACGGGCGAAGGGTGATTGGGAGATCGGGCGCTTCACGTGCGGCCTGGCTGAGGGCGCTGTCGAGTCCACCCAGCGGTGAGCCGGGATAACCGGCTGCGAAGGCGGCCGTGTGGAGCCCGTTGCGTCGGTCAACTCGAAGCTGCTCGATCGGGAGGCGAGACAGTGCTTGAATTCCCGTCATGAAGACGGTGCCTTCATCTCGGGTGTAGCGATCACTCAGTCGGTACGTCTCGGCGTCGGTCACGATCCGGCCTCCTTGTTTCGAGCTACCGCCACTATCCCACTACGTTCGTCGCCATGGCACTTACCCCTGAGAAACTCGTCGACGTTGAGTCGATCCGGCAGCTGAAGGCTCGCTACTTCCGGCTGATGGACCAAAAACGATGGGACGAATGGCGAGACGTTTTCGTCGAGGACGTCGAGATCACGACACCTGATGACACCGGCGACCCGAACCCCATCGTTGGTCGTGACCTATTCATCGACAGGCTTATCGCCATGATCGCCACGGTGCCGACAATTCATCACGGCCACATGAGTGAGATTTCCGTCGATGGCGACACCGCCGCGGGCGTGTGGTCGATGGAAGACCATCTCTTCTGGCCGCCCGCGTTCGGTCTCGGCCATATGTGGGGGACCGGCTGGTACGAGGACACCTATCGACGCTCCGAGGACGGGCAGTGGCGTATAGCCACGATGTACCTTCGTCGCATCCGCGTTGAAGCGAACGGCGCGCAGATCTTTCCGAGGGAGTCGTGATGAGTAAAGAAGTCACCCGCCAGCAAGGCGTGAACCGCGTGGTCATGGCCGTTCGCGATCTTGAAGCCGGTCGGGCGTTCTACGAGAAGCTCCTTGGGTGCACGTTTCACCCGGGCAACGATGCGGAGGCCGCCACCTTCGGCGTGAAGATGATGTTCAGCTGGGACGCAGGTATCGAGTTGGTCGCGCCCATCGAAGGCCTGGGAAGCCACATCGAGAAGATTCTCGCCGAACGAGGCGAAGGCCTCATCGGTGTGGTGTGGGCGGTCGCCGATGCCGACGCATCGAAAGCGGCGGCCGATGAACTCGGGGTCAGTACCTTTCACACCCTCGACTACTCACAGGAGCAGATCGATAGTGATCTACAGGGTCGCTACACGCGTTACTACGAGCACTTCATGGCTGGTCCGAAGACGCCGCTCGGCAATACTTCGGTGCTCGTCGGAGAGTTCGATCTTCCCACCTGACCTCAGTCCAAGATCGCTATGTGCCCGACATTCGCACGACAGGTAGCTCGTATGCGACGCTGTCAGGCATGTCCTCTTCTCGCCCCTCCGCCGAACGTATTGCCGACCTCGTAGCTCCCATTTATCCGGATGAAATCGTGGGGGCATTCGAGATGGTTGCACCAATGGCCAACGCCCTCGATTGGACGCCCAACGCGATCCTGGACAAGGCCTGCGAGGAGACCGGCCTCGACGACTTTGGCGACGACCTGCACGTCGAACCGCTGTCGGTGCTGGCTCCGGCGATGATCGGCGAAGGTGAGCTCTCGACTCTGGGCCAGCTGTCGAATCACGGCACGTTGGTCGGCTACGCCAAACAGAAACTCCTTGTCGCTGATCTTCTCAAGCGGCATCCCGAGATTCACGACATTGAGGTCGAACGGCCGGTGGTGATTGCCGGGCAAGGACGAACGGGGACCACCCACCTCCACAACCTGATGGCGAGCGACCGGGCGTTTCGGACCATGCCCTACTGGGAAAGCGTGGAGCCGGTGCCGTCGGTCTCCGAACAGGGCATTGACTATGGCGCTAACGACGAAGGTGATCCGCGCTTTCAGCGCTGCACGGCAACGCTCGCCGGTCTAAACGGGGCCCTGCCGTATTTCAAGCGGATGCACGACATGTATCCCGAACATGTGCATGAGGAGATCGCCCTTCTGGCGATTCCGTATGGCGGCATGGCACCGGAGACGATGGCGATAATGCCGACCTGGCGCGACTGGTATCTCGCCAGCGACCAGGTGCCGTTCTACGAGTACATGAAGACGATGCTGAAGGTGCTCAGTTTCCTGGGGCGGGGAAGCGAGCGAGACGCCAGTCGGTGGCTACTCAAGTCGCCGCAGCATGTTGAACGTCTGGGCGATCTGATGACGGTCTTTCCCGACGCTACGGTGATCTGTACACACCGTGACCCGGTTGCGGTCGCCAAGTCCATGAGCACGATGCTCACGTATACGTCACGAATGAGCCGCAACCCAGAGAAGCTCGCCGATGTTGGTTGCTACTGGGTGGACCGGATGGCGACCATGTTCCGCTCGATGGCGGACGATCGACATCTGGTGCCCGCCGATCAATCGATTGATGTCGCGTTCCATGAATTTATGGCCGACGATGCGGCGATGGTCAAACGGATCTACAACCTCGCTGACCAGCCCTATGGCGAAGCTACGGCCGAGGCGATGGCCGCCTATATGGACGCCCACCCCCGCGGGGTTCACGGCAGCGTCAGCTACCACATCGAAGAGGACTTCGGGACCGACATTGATGCCCTCACGGCTCGGTTGGGGTTCTATCTAGACCAATTTGGTGTCGAAAAGGAAGGTGCACGATGAGCGCCGAAGAGAGCAAGGCCGCATTGGCTCGCTGGTACGACGAGATGTGGTTCAAGATGGACTTCGACCGCGTGCCCGACTGTGTTGGTGCCACCTACACACGGCACGAGGCCGGCGGAACCCGCACGATCACTGCGGAGGAATACCGCGACTTCCTCAAGGCCAATATGACCACCGCGGAAATCACCGACGGTCGATACCGGCTCATCGCCGAAGACGACCACGTCGTCGCCATCGGCTCGTGGATATTCAACGATCAGCAGTGGGATTGGGTGCAGGCGTTTCGGGTCGAGCACGGGAAACTCGTGGAGACCTGGCTCTCCGGCATCGGCTTCGACACCATGTGGGGCCCCGACGCCGTGCGGCCCTAAGAGTCGCCCGCCCCGACCCTCCCTGCGAGGTAGTGCTGTGTTCCGAGGGGAAGGCGACCGAGGTAGTTCTCCACCCGGTGTTGCCAGGCGACGTCGAAGGGCGTGAAGAGGACATAGCGACGTTCTGCTTCAACGATGCCCGCCCCACGAAAGCGCTGGCGAAGTTCTCGAGCCCAGAGAAGCTCGAGCGCCACGAGTACGAGGGAGAACGCCGGCAAGTCGCTCATCGCGGAGCCAGCCTGATGCCCGATATACCCAGGGAAGGACGGTGACGCAGCGGTGGCGAGGAGCGTGATCGAACTGAGGCCGAGCGGACGGCCGATCGCCCATCCCGCGAGCAGTGCGAGGGCCGCCCAGCCGAAGTTCATGAACGGCGAGGCGATGTCGCTCTCTAGGAAGAGCATGCCGGTGGCATGAAAGAACGTCGCGATGTTTGGGAAGAAGGCGGTGAGGTTGCCCGCGTCGAACACTTCAATTTCGCGGAGTGAGCCGGTTTGCGTGAGCTTCGCCGCAGTCGGGAGGTGGTACCAGAGCGTGTCGGCGCCTCCGACGCCGCCGGTGAGTCCTGCGGCCGCCCGCACAAACCATGGTCCAAACCAACCCGCGACTGCAATGACTCCAACGAGGTTGCCAGTTCTCCCGCAGAGACTGGGCGGTGCGGGTGCGAGCTCGACGACGAAGCGACCGCTGAGTCGAGGCGAAAGACGGTGCAGGGCCAGGCCGAGGAGGGCGTAACTCGCAACGGCGGTGGTGAGCCGGTAGATGCCGAGAATGCCGAGGCGCTGGGTGACGAGGAGGATCGACGCTATCAGAAGGACGGCATCCGCTAACCACGCGACCGAGCCGCGCTACGGGGGCAAAAGGGCGCGTCGCAGCGAGCGAATACCAATGCCGAGCGGCACAAACGCGCCCACGAACAACACGATCCCGATCAAGTAACGAGTCATATTCTCAGTCCAGATATCGCGGATCGGGTTCTCGGTATCGCGATCACCTTGACCTTGTTACCGCCCTGGTGCGCGGCTCGCAAGAGTCCGCAGGACCATTTTCTACTCGCGCTTGTTGCGCTGGTCGATCAGGGACTGAAGTGGCCCGAGATCGAATGGCGCGCCGGTCATCACGATGATGTGATCGGCGCCGGCATCGATGTAGCGGCCGATGTTGTCGACGTCGTCGCCTTGCACCGCCACGGTGCGCTCGATCTCCGCTGGGTCACGACCGACCTTGTCGCACCACTTGTCGAGCACGCCATTGAGACGGTGGAGGTTCTCGGGTGGCCCAAACGTGTTCCACGCTTGCGCGTGTTCGGCCACGAGCCGCAACGTGACCTTTTCGCCCGAGCCGCCGATCAGGATCGGTAGGTCGCCCACTGGCGGTGGGTTGAGCTTGCTGATTCGGTCTTTCATCCGATCGAGATCGACCTCGAGTTGGCGAAGCCGGGAACCCACGGTGCCGAAGTCATAGCCGTATTCGTGGTAGTCGCGTTCGAACCAGCCTGCGCCGACGGCGAGATACATGCGGCCTTCACTGACATGGTCGAGTGTGCGGGCCATGTCGGCCAGCAGTTCGGGATTGCGATAACTGTTGCCCGTGACGAGGGTGCCGAGCATGGCCGACGTGGTGTCGGCGGCCATCGTGCTCAAGAGCGTCCATGCCTCGAAGTGGGTGGCGTCGGGATCACCGAAGAGCGGGTAGAAGTGATCCCAGATCCAGATGGAGTCGGCTCCCATCTGGTCCGCCGCTGTCCATGCCTTGCGTAAGGCCGCGACACTGGTGCCCTGGGGCTGGATCTGGATTCCGACTTTCACCATCGAGATGACCTCGGCCCGAACTTAGATGGAGATCGAGAACTCGGGCGGAACAGCGTTGTTGACGATAGGGTCAATCTCACCGTTGAACATCGGGAACTGACGCTCGGCCTTCTCCCGCATACGCGTAGTGGAGTGCACCGGGTCCTTGTCGAACTCGGGGATCACGTATTTGCCGAACGTCTCGATCATCTCGATTGTCTGATCGTGGGTGTAGCCCTCGTCGGGGGTGCCGAACGCAACTTGATCGCAGCCGACCTTCTCGTAGGCCTGCACCTGTTCGCATACTTCCTCGGGATTGCCACACAACATGTAGCCCTCCTTGATCGCGAAGTCGAGAGTGTCGTCGTCGAGCTCGAAGCGCTGCGTGTGGCTGGGCCACACGATGGCGTCGGGGCTCTGCGGCATGGAGTCGTGATAGAGGTTGACCATCGTGACGCGATAGCCGCGCAAGTTGCGCTTGGCCATTGCTCGGGCCTCTTTGCGGTCCTCGAGACAGATGACGGCGTTGGTCATCATCACGTTGTTGTTTTGGTATTGCCCGATCTGGTCGGTGACGTTCTCCGCGGCTTCCTTGTAAGCCTCGACGCGGCCCTTAAGGTTGTGGATCGGTTCGAAGTTGAATGCGATCGCACCGATGCCATGGCCGCCAGCCTTTGCGAACGTGGCTGGATTGCCACAGGCAACCCACATCGCCGGGTGGCCCTTGCCGAAGGGCTTAGGGAGGATGTTGTGGGGCTTCGGAACGGAGAAGTGTTCGCCCTCGAAGCTGTAGTCCTTCTGTTCCCACATTCGGGGGATCTCGTGGGCGACTTCGTTCCACATCGACTTCGTGACGGAGAGGTCGGTGCCGCCGAAGGTGGCGACCTCGTGGCTGCCCGCGCCGCGGCCGGTGCCGAACTCGAAGCGGCCCTCGGTGAGGTGGTCCATCATCGCGGCGCGCTCGGCGAAACGAACCGGATGTTCCTTCGTAGTGGGGAACGAGGTGATGGCCGATCCGATATGGATGCGCTCAGTCTTGGCGGCGACGTATCCCATGAAGGGGTAAGGGGCCGACATGTGGCTGTACTCGGTGAGGGCGTGGTGCTCGCCGAACCAGGTGTACTTCCAGTTGAACTTGTCGGCGTGGATGGCGTATTCCGCCTCGCGAATGAGCATCAGGTGCTCGGAATCAGGGTCGTGGGCCGCCGGACCCGGTAGGTAGCCGTTGAAGAAAAGGCCGAACTCCATGTGGTGCTCCTTCAGTGAAAGCAACTAGAACGCGTTCTGGTTTTAAGCTAGCAGGTGAAGTCAGGTGCCGGTGAAATCAGGGGTGCGCTTCTCCGCGAAGGCCTTCGGGCCTTCCTTGGCGTCATTGCTGGCAAAGACCGCTTGGCCGTACTCCCATTCGTGACGCAGGGCGTCGCCAAGTTCCATGCCGTCACACTCGTGCAACGTGCGCGTTATCGCGGCGGTTGACAGCGGCCCGTTGGCCGCAACGACCTCGGCAATCTCCATCGCCTTCGTCAAGGCCTCGCCGTCGGGTACCACATGACCGATCAGGCCGATGTCTTTGGCTTCCTGGGCGAGTAGGTGCTTTCCGGTGAGGAGGATCTCGGCTGCCTGCGTGTAGGGAATCTGGCGCGGGAGACGGACCGCAGATCCGCCCATCGGGTAGAGCGACCAACGAGCCTCGCTCACCCCGAAGCGTGCACTCTCACCCGCGACGCGAATCTCCATCGCCTGGAGCAATTCGGTGCCGCCCGCGATGGCGACTCCCTCGACCGCAGCGATGATCGGCTTGGTCGGGCGATAGTGCCGAAAGAGCGCCCGGTAGACGATGTCGGGGTCTTCAGCCAGACGGGACTTCGTGTCCATCGGATCGCCGTCTTTGGCATCGCCCGCCATCGCTCGAAGATCAGCTCCCGCGCAAAAGTTGCCGCCCGAGCCGGTGACAACGATGCAACGAATATCGGGATCGTTCGAGGCCTCCTCGTAGGCATCGAACATGCGGATCAGCATCGCTCCCGACAACGCATTGAACCGATCGGGGCGGTTCATCGTGAGGATCAGGATGTGTCCATCGCGTTCGACGAGCAGATCGTGGTTCTCTTGCGAGTCGCTTGATGCAGGCATACCGAACGCAACCTAATTTCGGACTAGAGGGATGCCAAATCTTCAAGCGGTGGACAGCTGCAGATGAGATTGCGGTCGCCGTGCACACCATCGATACGGCTCACCGGCGGCCAGTATTTGTTCTCGCGATCCCAGGCCTCGGGGAAGACGGCTTCGTCGCGGGTGTAGGGATGTGTCCACGCGGTGGCGGTGGCTTCGCTCGCGGGATGTGGCGCGTTCACGAGTGGGTTGTCGTCGGCCGGCCATTCGCCGGCCTGCACCCGCTTCGCTTCCGTGTGGATCGCGATCATGGCATCGCAGAAACGGTCGATCTCCTCAAGTGACTCGGACTCGGTGGGTTCGACCATCAGTGTTCCCGCCACTGGGAACGACATCGTCGGAGCATGAAATCCATAGTCGATCAAGCGCTTCGCAATGTCGTCGACCTCGATGCCGGCTTCTTGCTTGAGCACTCGGGTGTCGAGGATGCACTCATGGGCAACACGGCCGGTCGGCCCCGTGTAGAGCACGGGGTAGTACTCCCTTAGTCGATGAGCGATGTAGTTGGCGTTGAGGATCGCCGTCTCGGTTGCTTCGCGCAGACCGCCGCCACCCATCATGCGGATGTACATCCATGGGATCGCAAGGATCCCGGCCGAACCCCACGGCGCCGCAGCGATCGGGCCCGCGCCGGTGGGCGGACCCGCGACGGGGTTGAGCGGATGGTTGGGGAGGAAGGGCACGAGGTGTTCACCAACACCGATCGGGCCAACGCCGGGGCCGCCGCCGCCGTGAGGAATGCAAAACGTTTTGTGCAGATTCAGGTGGCTGACATCGGCGCCGAACTCGCCGGGCTGAGCCAGCCCAACCATGGCGTTGAGGTTGGCGCCATCCAGATAGACCTGCCCACCTGCTTCGTGAGTCATCTCGCAGATGCGCCGGATCTCGACCTCGAACACGCCGTGCGTAGACGGGTAGGTGATCATCAGCGCGGCCAGGTTCGCCCGATGCTCACTCACCACCTTGTCGAGGTGGGCGAGATCGACGTTGCCGAGTTCGTCGCACTCGACGACTGCCACCCTCATGCCGGCCATGACGGCCGACGCGGCGTTGGTGCCATGCGCCGACGACGGAATCACACAGACATCTCGGTGATGGTCGTCTCGGCTCTGGTGATAGGCGCGAATGGCGAGCAGGCCCGCGAGTTCACCCTGCGCTCCTGAGTTCGGCTGGAGAGAGATCGCGGCATAGCCGGTGATCTCCACGAGCCAACGTTCGAGCTGATCGATCATTCGCTGATAGCCGACGGTTTGGTCGACGGGGGCAAACGGATGCAACCCGGCGAATTCCGGCCAGCTGATCGGCTCCATCTCAGTGGCCGCGTTGAGCTTCATCGTGCAGGACCCCAGCGGGATCATCGAACGATCGAGCGCGATATCGCGGTTGACGAGCTTGCGCATGTAACGAACGAGCTCGGTCTCGCTGTGGCACGACGAGAAGATCGGGTGGCTAAGGGCGGGCGTGGTTCGACGCAGCTCCTCGGGTCGGGGATCGTCGACGGTGGTGTCGAGTGCGTCGAGGTCGGCGTCGATACCAAAGGCGTGCCAAACGGTCTCGATCACCGAGCGACTGGTGGTTTCATCGAGTGAGGCAGACACGGTGTCGGCGTCGACGCGACGGAGGTTCACTCCCTCGGCGAGTGCGATGGCCATCACCTTGTCGGCGCGGCCCGGAACTCGTGCGCAGACCGTGTCGAAGAAGTTGTCATGGACAACCTCGACACCGCCATCGCGAAGACCCTGAGCGAGCACGGCGGCGAGACGATTGATCCGACGGGCAATACGGCGAAGACCAACCGGTCCGTGGTGCAGCGCAAACATCGAGGCCATCACGGCCAACAGCACCTGGGAGGTACAGATATTTGAGGTGGCCTTCTCGCGCCGGATGTGTTGCTCGCGTGTCTGCAAAGCGAGCCGGAGCGCCTTGCGTCCGCCAGCGTCGACGGACACACCGACCAGTCGGCCAGGAAGTGAACGTTGGTGAGCTTCTCGCACCGCAAAATACGCGGCGTGCGGTCCGCCGAAGCCCATGGGCACGCCGAAGCGCTGGGTGCTTCCGAGAACCACGTCCGCCCCGAGGTCTCCCGGTGGCGTCAGCACGGTGAGGGCTAGCGGGTCGGCGGCGACAGCTACGAGGGTGTCGTTGGCGTGGCAGCGCTCGATAATGGCGGCGAGGTCGGGGATCGCTCCGGTCGAGCCGGGATACTGCACAAGAACGGCGTAGACACCGTCGAGGTCCGCCGTGAGTGGGTCGCCTACCGACGTGACGAGTCCGATTGGTTCGGCCCGCGTCTGTACGACACCAATGGTCTGCGGATGGCTCTCTGTATCGATCAGGAAATGATCGCCGGCCTTGCCGCGACTGACGCGATGCAGCATGGTCATCGCCTCGGCGGCCGCGTTGCCTTCGTCGAGTAGAGAAGCGTTGGCCAGATCCATGCCGCTTAGCTCGCTGACCATCGTCTGGAAGTTCAGCAACGCTTCGAGTCGGCCCTGAGAGATCTCCGGCTGGTAGGGCGTGTACGCGGTGTACCAGCCCGGATTCTCCATGATGTTGCGGCGAATGACCGGGGGAGTGTGGGTGTCGTGATAGCCCATGCCGATCAGCGATGTCAGCGGGCGGTTGGCGGAAGCAATCTCGCGGAGCTCGTCCTGCGCAGCCTGCTGGCCGATGGGGGACGGCAGGTCGAGCGGCTGTTGCATCCGTATGTTGTCCGGCACCGTCTGATCGATGAGCTCGCTGACGCTGGTGAGGCCGAGGGCGGCAAGCATGATCGCCTGCTCCGAGTTCGGTGGGCCGATATGGCGGCTCACGAAGGCGTCGCGGCCTTCGAGCTCGATGAGTGTAGGGCGGTCGTCGTTGGTCACGGTGTGTCTCCAGGGTCGCGAGCGAGATTCCCCGCTCGGTCCGGAGGCCTGAGAGCTTCACGTCGCCGGTTGCCCGGTGGCGCTTTCCCCTTCGGCGGGTGTGCAACTGCACACCACTCTCCCGAGACGCCCGCGCAATGGCGGTCCGGGTGCCTGAGAGGTTCCCGGGGAGGTTGCTCCTTCGGCGGACGTTTTCACCGAGGTGTCAACGCCACTCTCCCGCCTTTGCAGACGACGTGGTGGAGAACGTAACAGCCGACTAGTGGAGAGGGGCGAACCGGCTGCTAGGAGAGTTCGATCAGCAGGAAGATCATCGCGATCGAGTTCACGTACATATGGGCGGCGATGCTGGCAGCGACGCGGCCGGTGACCAGCCGTCCGAGACCGATGGCCATACCCAACACGAACAGGACGGGTGTCCGTATCGGCTCGAGATGCACGACGGCGAAGATGGCGCTGGTGACCGTCAGGGTAAGCACCGGATGCATACCCCGCTTCTCGAAGGCACTCCACCAGAGGCCTCGAAAGACCACTTCTTCGACGATCGGGATCACGGTCGCCGCGAGAATCGCCATCAGATAGATCCAGATCGTGAGGCCGCTTTCGCCTTCCGCGTCTTGAAGAAGCTCAGCCGCCGTCGCGGTGGGCTCCTGGTCGAAGAGATGAAAGATCGCCGTGGCGGTGATGCCAGCCAGGATGAGGCCGATGAGGCAGATGCCGGCGCCGGTGGCGATGTCGGAGAATCTGATGCGGAACTGAAGATCCTTCGCCAGCCCCCGGCCACGAGCGTTGGCAACCCAGGCGACGTAGCCGAACTGGATAAGTGCGGGCACAACCACAGCTGTGGGCAGCCACGCACCGTTGAGGTCGCCGCCACCGACCCCGAGAGCGAGAAAGCCCAAAGCGAAGGACATCACGAAGAAGATCAGCATCGAGATGAGCGCGTCACCGATGCCCCACGTCGAGACCGAGTGGTCATAGGTGTGCGACACCCACCTATCGGACGCGGCCGCGCTCGGCGGGGGAGGAGGCGGAGGAATCCGCGCCGGTGGAGGTGGTGGCATGGGTGCCATAGCCGGATCAGCGTAGGACCGGCACAGGACTCGTTGAGGGAGGGCCCTGTCGCCCTCGGCGCTGGGGTATGGCGCTACGGGTGAACGTCTCCTTGATCGAGGAGACCCATCTTCTCAAATGGCCCAAAGAAGCCGTGCTCGTAGAGGCCATAGCCCGTCTTGCCGTTGTAGGTGAACTCGCCAACGGAGTCCACGACGCCGAACTGGGCGAGTGCCCGAATCTCCTCTACGTTCATCTCGAGGGATTGGACGACCTCGTCTTCGCCCTGCCACATGCCGTGACGCCAGTCTTCGTCCATGCCATAGCCGGTGCCGACGGAGATGAAGTTGGTGAGTAGCGGCTTGCAGTCGACGGTGATGGCGCCTTCGGGGGCATCGGGGAACGTGATGCGGCTCCCACTCAGAAGGCGGGTGCCGGAGATCATGTCGTGGTCCCAGATCGGAGCGCCGAGCCATTCCGGCTCCCGGCTGGGGTCCTTCCAAACCCGCATTGCCTCCTCAAGCGGTCGGTTGCCCGATGGCTCCTCGTGGCACATGTAGATGATCGAGTGGTCGCCAAAGTCCATGGGCATGTAGTTCCACATGCCGGCCATCGTGGAGATGGTGGAGCGGATGCCGTCGGGCTGCTTTTCCCCGACGGGGCGAACACCCCAGGAGCGGTCGCGCGATCCGCCACAGCGGTTTGGGGTGACGGCGAAGTCCTCGCCCGCGATGGTCAACGTGCCCTCCCAGCGGCCGCACTGAGCGAATCGCTGTGTGTCGAACATCACGGTGCCGCGACTGCGGATGTATTGGCGAGGTTCTTCAAACGCGGGATGAGAGCCCGTCCATGTGATGTCCATTGAGATGTTGGCATCGCTCGGTTCCACCACGACGCGCAGCTTGTGCAGTGGCTCGATGATCTCGATCCGCATGGGCCCCACGGAGATGTCCATCCGATCGTCGAGCGGTTTCGAGGCGCGCATGACGCGCTGCACGCCGTCTTGGGTGACGGCGAGGAAGGCGTCGGTCGTGCCCAAGTTTGGGTAGACGCCGAGACCAAAGATGGCGAAGTATTCATCGGATGACGGATGCAGGTTGAAGTAGTAGCGGTCGTAGAAGTTTCGGTCGCTGGTGGCGGCGTGGCGGATGTATTCCGATGTCTGATGCATCGGGAAATCGTCCCCGCTGGAGATGTTCTGATTGTGAGGTGCGGCGCTCGCGTTCATGGTCATCGACGGTAACCGTTACTCTGACGGTGCGTCAGATTCGAAAGAGGACCGCGTGAGTAAGACACAGGTGCCCGCCGTCGAAGGCATGTTCACTATGGAAGATGAGCCGCGACTTATCGGGGGCAAGGTTCCCGGTCGCGAAACATACTTTTTCCCGAAGCACGTTGCCGGTGGTGACCCCGGAGTGCCGGGTGGATATGAGCTCGAGGAAGTGCTCCTGTCCCGCACCGGAAAGGTGTGGTCGTACACCTCGTCGGACTATCAGCCGCCGCCTCCCTTCAGGCCAAGCACCGATCCGTATGTGCCGATCACCGTCGCCGCGGTTGAGCTCGAGAAGGAGCAGATGGTGGTGCTCGGGCAGTGTGTTGCCGGCGTGACGCCCGCCGACCTCACCGTCGGCACGGAGATGGAGTTGGTTGTCGACACGCTCTACGAAGATGACGAAAACGAATACATGGTGTGGAAGTGGAAGCCCGTTGCGATGAGCGACGGCGCAGCAGGGGAGAACGGCTGATGGAAGAGATCTCAATTCTCGGTGTCGGGATGCACCCCTGGGGCAAGTGGGGCCGCAACTTCACGGAATACGGCACCAAGGCCGCCCACGACGCACTCGCCGATGCAGGCGTCGACTGGAACGACATCGGATTTGTTTCTGGCGCGATCACCGTCCGCTGTGGTTACCCCGGTTATGTCGCCGGCTCCACCTTTGCCCAGAAGCTCGGCTTCAACGGCGCCCAGGTTGCGTCGTCCTACGCGGCGTGCGCCTCCGGCACCACCGCATTGCAGGTTGCTCGTGGGCAGATCCTTTCGGGGGCAACCGACGTTGCCCTGATCGTGGGGGCCGACACCACGCCCAAAGGTTTCCTGGCCCCCAACGAGGGCGACCGACCCGACGACATGGACTGGCTGCGGTTCAAGCTCGTCGGTGCCACGAACCCCGTTTACTTCGGTCTCCAGGCTCGTCGCCGGATGGATCTCTACGGTGCGACCCAGGAAGACTTCGCTCGCGTGAAGGTGAAGAACTCTCGGCACTCGGTGCACAATCCGCGTGCTCGTTTCACCAAAGAGTACGGCCTCGAAGATGTGATGAACTCGCCTGTCGTTTCAGACCCGCTTCGGTTGCTCGACATCTGTGCCACGTCCGACGGCGGCGCTGCGATCGTCGTCTCATCGATGGAGTACGCGAAGGCGCACGGCCACCTTGATCCGGTCCGGGTCGCCGGTATTTCCACGGTCACACCCACGTTCCCCGACACAGTGATCGACCTGCCCTACATCGCCACCGACTCGGCGGCGCAGGTCGACCGCCCTACTCGCGGGTTCAAGGAGGCGATCGGCGACCGGGTCTACGCCGAAGCTGGTTTGGGGCCCGACGACATCGACGTCGCCGAGGTCTACGACCTCTCCTCCGCGCTCGAGCTCGACTGGTACGAGCAGCTCGGCTTCTGTCCGGTTGGTGAGGCCGAGAAGCTCCTGAACGATGGTGTCACCACCATCGGCGGCCGACTTCCCGTGAACCCGAGCGGCGGTCTGGGTGCGTTCGGCGAGGCCGTCCCGGCCCAGGCGATCGCTCAGGTATGTGAACTGACATGGCAGCTCCGAGGCGAAGCCGAGGGCCGCCAGGTCGACGGCGCCAAGGTGGGCATTACCGCCAACCAGGGTCTCTTCGGCCACGGCTCGAGCGTGCTGGTGCGCAAGTGACTATCCACGAGTCCGTCAACGAGGACGGCGTCCTCGAATTGGTGATGGACAACCCGAAGGTCAACGCACTTCCGATCGCCGACACACAACGGCTGGCCGATGTGCTCGACGGTGTCCGTCGGCGCCCCGAAGTTCGGACTGTGATTCTCACGGCCACCGGCCGTGGCTTCTCCGCTGGCGTCGACATCAAAGAGATGCAGCAGATGCCTGGCAACGAGGGAATCCTCGGTGTCAACCAGGCGTGCTTCGACCTCTTTCGCGCCGTCTACGAATGTGCCGTGCCGGTCGTGTGCGCGGTCAACGACTTCTGTCTCGGAACCGGCATCGGACTTGCCGGCTCAGCCGACATCGTGGTGGCGGCCGAAGGCGTGAAGTTCGGACTACCAGAGATCGACAATGGTGCGCTTGGTGCCGCCACGCACCTCGGCCGCCTCGTTCCCGAGAAGCACCTGCGCTGGATGCTCTACAGCTGCGAACCGGTGGAAGCCGAGAAGCTCGAAAACTGGGGCACCGTGCTCAAGGTTGTCCCGCTTGATGAGTTGATGGACACCGCCCGCGAGGTCGCTCGCGTTGTTGCGTCGAAACACCCCACTGTGATGCGCGCCGCGAAACGTTCGCTGAACGGTATCGACGACGATCCGAGTCGTTCGTACCGGTACGAGCAGGGGTTCACGTTCGAGCTCAACCTGCAGGGCCTGGGCGAAGAAGCGCGAGAGGCCTTTGTGAAGGGCGAGCGCGACAGCAACTCCGCCAGCGACTAGTTGTCGGCGTCGCCACCGGTCAGCTGATTGCCAAACGCTTGCAGGCGTTCGAGTGCGGCTGGTTCCACCTCGGGCATCTTCGAGGCGAGGCTGGTCCTGATCTGGCGGTAGGTCTCGACTTCGAGACCACAGTCCTTGCACGCCTCAAGATGGGCGGCGATCTTCTTCGTGAAGTCTTCCTCGACATCGTTGTCGAGATAACTCTGAAGGACCTTGCCGACTTCGCGGCAATTGACCTCGACCTTGTTGCGGCGGCCCCAAGTCCGGCGGATCATACGGGACGTCCATTCACGTAGGCACCGCTTGTTTCGAGATGCTTGCTGACTCGGGTGCGAGCGCGATGCAGGCGGCTCATCACGGTGCCGGTTGGGACACCAATGACCTCGGCGGCCTCGGCGTAGGAGAGTCCCTGAATGTCGACGAGGTTGATGACCTGGAAGAATTTCTCGGGCAAAGCCTCGACGCCCTTTTCGACGGCGGCGTCGTAGTGGGACTCGACGACCTGTGCTTCAGGCCCGAGGTCCTTGCTGTCCTCGTCGGCCAGGCGCTCCATGGCGGCATCAGGGTCTCGCAGCAGCTCTGGACGTTTGCGGCGCACTCGATTGATCTGGGCGTTGCGCATGATGGTGAGGAGCCAGGCGCGAGGG
>Ga0114997_10000561_pt1 | contig 30615 bp, 22 predicted proteins | sample ArcticOcean_MG_C_2_FD_87045 | JGI IMG/M metagenome (GOLD analysis project Ga0114997, IMG submission 87045) | Marine microbial communities from western Arctic Ocean - ArcticOcean_MG_CB4_136 | ecosystem: Environmental > Aquatic > Marine > Oceanic | place: Arctic Ocean: Canada Basin | collected... | reverse complement strand
GATGACAGATACCATGAGTCCATCAATAACCTTACTCCTTCTGAGGTCTATTATGGAACTGGAGAACGAAAACTTAGGCGCAGGAAAAGAATCAAACAACAAACTTTAATTGAACGGAAAAAACAGAATCAAAATATTTATTTAAATTAGTGTCAACACTCACTTAATTTATCTCTGAAAAGTCCACTTTTATTTGACGACATATACTCATTAAAATGAAACAAGTAGGATGAATTTTATAAGAATATCTGTCATAATATTTTCATTCGTAACCCTAGGTATTGGAATTTGGTCGTATTTTAAAATTAGAGGAAAAGCGGTCAACTATTTTAAAGCAGGGGCTATGATGCCAGTATGGGTGGTCGCAATAAGTTTGATCGCTCCTTCGATTGATGCCAATGGATCAATTGGTGCTGCCGCTCGAAGTGCAGAATATGGTTTTTGGGCAGGTGCTTGTATACCTATTGGGCTTGCCATCTGTATGTTTATTCTAGGACGTTATTTCGCTGAACCGATCTGGAAGATGAACATAATGACTTTACCTGATTTCTATGGTAGACGATACAATAAAACTACAGAGGGCCTTGCCACCATCACAATGTCAATCGGAGGTTGTATTCTGTTGGCAGGGAATTTAGCGGGTCTTGCCATTCTATCGGGTAGAATCTTTGGTTTTGATTATGCAGTAATATTGATAATGATTGGGGTATATATATTAACTTATTCTTTAACTGGTGGTTTTATCACCTCACTTTGGACGAGTATTTTTCAAGTTGCTATTTTTGTATTGGCCATTGTCCTGGCGTTTTCTTGGCTCACATTTAACAATGGGTGGAATGAATTGATGGAGGTGGTTCCTCCAACGCATAAATCTTTAGTAGGGCTCCTAAATATTGAAAGGGGAGCACTAGTGAATTGGGCCGCCATCATATCACTAGCCTTAGGCAATATAGTTGCACTGGATCTAATTCAGCGGATTATATCATCGGAATCACCCCAGGCCGCCCGAAGAAGTTGTTATTTGGGAGGAATAATGACTTTTGTTGTTGCTACTCCAGTATCAATAATTGGTTTGTATTCCTTTTACTTTCAGGAAGAAATTGGTTTTTCACTATTGATAAATATTGCAATTGACCATATGCCGAATTGGATAGGAGTATTATTGATTTTAGGGATCATAGCGGCAAGTATTGCAGTAGCATCCGGTATTTTACTGGCGATGTCAAATGCAATTACTAGAAACTTGTTTCAGCGTTTTTCAAAATCATTTTGGGACAATGAGCGGTTACTCCAGACTTCACGTCTTGTGGCTATTCCTGTAATGGTCATTTCTTTGATTTTTGCTTTTTATCGACCCGAACCTGGGACACTTTTAATACTAGCCTTTGATATCATTTTGGCAGGTTGTTTCGTACCATTCGTTTTTGGAATGTATTGGAAGCGATCGAATGCTGCTGCAGCGGTTGCGGCTATCCTATCAGGGACACTTTCAAGATTGATATTGTATTTGATAATACCTGATAGTTTAATTGGTATTGATACCTTATTACCTCCGATTATTTCATGTGCCATATTTATGTTGGTCGCTTCTTTTACTCAGAGAATATCACCACCAAAATTTGAGGTGCTTAAAACGGCACTTACGGATGATGAGTTGATTACAGGCCAATTTTAATAAGTCCTAAAAATCAGGTTTTCGGAAACATTGATATTATGTGATTCTCTATGTATGTTGACCTTGATTTTTGTAAGGTAGACTTCGAATATTTATCATATAATTTGGAATGAATCAATTAGTCCTTATCTAGTAAATTTTAACCCCGTTTTTCATGACCATGCTTGGTATTATTTGTCAATGATGGGGTTAATTACTTTAGTACTATATCAAGCTTAATTATGATCGATCATTACTGAATATACTATATATACTCCCCTTATTTTTAGCACATATATTTCAATTATTTATTATAATAAATTAATATTTATAAATATACATCTGATATATTAGATATATATTTAAAAAATATGTGTACATTAGTTATAATATTATTCTAAAAAGAAATTATGATGAACCCTATGTGGCAGGGTGTTTATCCTGCAGTAACAACTAAGTTTAATAAAGATTTTAGTATTGATCATCAAACAATGGAGCAACATTTAGTCGATCAAATAGAATCTGGTGTGCATGGATTGGTAGTTGTGGGATCATTAGGTGAGAACAGTACTTTGTCTTTAAATGAGAAGCAGCAAGTATTAAAAATTGCTGTTTCTGTAAGTAATGGCAGAGTTCCAGTATTAGCCACACTTGCTGAAGCCAATACTGCAGATGCTTGTAGGTTTGCACAATTAACAGCTGAAAATGGTGGTGATGGAATAATGGCATTGCCCCCCATGAGATATAAATCTGACAGGCGTGAAACCTTAGAATATTTTAGAACTATTGCAAAGGCGACCGAATTACCGATTATGGTTTATAACAACCCTATCGACTATGGAGTAGACGTTACCCCTGAAATGTTTGTTGAATTAGCCGATGAAGAAAAATTTGTGGCAATAAAAGAATCTTCTAGAGATATACGTCGAATAACTGATTTAATAAATCTGTTAGATGACCGGTATCAGATTTTCTGTGGTGTGGACGATTTAGCACTCGAATGTTTAGTTCTTGGAGCAGACGGCTGGTTAGCTGGATTGGTATGTGCATTTCCTCGAGAGACTGTGATTATTTATAATTTACAAAAAGAAGGAAGGTTCAAGGAGGCTTTGGCTATTTACAGATGGTTTATGCCCTTATTACATTTGGACGTATCAACCAAACTTGTACAAAATATAAAATTAGCTGAGACTATGGTCGGAATTGGAAATGAAAATGTTCGACCTCCTCGTTTACCATTAGCTGATGAAGAGCGGCAGCTAGTGATAGAAATCATCGAAAAAGGACTTGATTCGAGACCTAAGCTACCAGAGTTAAATGGATAATGACTTACTCTAGTAACTATATCGAATCATTAAAAAATTCACAATATTTAAATCTTAGACAAATTAATATGGAAATTGATTTTGCCTCCCGACGGAGAAGTAAACCTCTTAATAGTTTGGCCGACAAAGCCTTTCATTTTATAGAAGAAAAAATTGTTACACTTCAACTAAAGCCAGGAAGTCTCATTTCAGAAGTCGAATTGAGCGAAGAAATAGATATTGGTCGAACGCCTGTACGTGAAGCTTTGCAAAGATTGGCTCACGAAGGTATGATTTCAATTTTACCACGAAGAGGAATGATCGTAAGTGAGGTTGATATAATGAATCAGTTAGAAATTATGGATTTACGAAGAGTAGTTGATCGTATGATTGCTGCAAAGGCAGCTAAACGGACTACAATCGAACAAAAAAAGCGATTAAAAGAAATTGCAGAGGGCATTGAAGGTGCCGCAAAAAAGGGAGATATAGTCGGTTTTATGCAGCTCGATGGCCAATTTGATCAAATCATGCAATCAGCTGCAAGAAATTACTTTGGGACTCAGATATCTGAGACACTTCATGCTCATTGCCGAAGGTTCTGGTACATTAATAGGGAAGTAAGTGATCTTAAGAGATCAGCTAAACTTCACGCAAGGATGATACGAGAAATTGCTAGAGGGAATCAATATAAGGCTTGTGAAGCCTCTGATGCATTGAGTGATTATATAGAAGACTTTACCAGGTCTACCCTGGATAATTGATTAAATTTTGTTTAACTAAAAACCAAACTATGAAACAAATTTACTTGACACACTTAGCTCCAGTCTTATCGCTGGTCATCTATTTGGTTAATTACAATAAGCGAATTTTTAGAGCTTTGGCATATACAACTTTATTTTTGCTGAGTAATATATCATATTCTCAATCTCAAGCTTCCATTAGTGGAAAGGTTACAGATGAGTCAACGGGGCAAGCATTGCCTGGTACAACTGTAATTATTGAGGGAACTACCAATGGTACTATTGCTGACTATGATGGTAATTTTACTATAAAAGATGTCCCCACAGGTACTTATAATTTGATTGCTAATTTTGTTAGCTATAAAAAGATGACGCAAGAGGTGACAGTTGAATCGGGCCAAAACTATGATTATACAGTAATTGCGGATTTTGCTCTGTTTTATGATCAGTTGATGATGGATCAAGTTGTAGTTACAGGCATTGCTTCCAAAAATTCGAGAGCAACTTCTGCTGTTGCTGTTCAACGAATTGATGCAGAAAAATTTACAGAACTTTCGAACTATAATTCTGTTGGTCAATTGGTGACTGGAAAAATAGCTGGAGTATCACTACAATCAACCGGGGGAGGATTTGGAGCGGCAACTCGATTTACGGTTAGATCAGGTGGGGGTATCAATGGTAATGGTCAGCCGGCGATTTTTGTTGATGGTGTTAGGATGAGTAACTCTCTGTGGTCTGGAGCGGGTCAGGGTGAAGGTGGTGGTATATCTTCGCTAGTTGGCTTAAATCCAGAAAATATTGCAAATATAGAAGTTATTAAAGGGCCAGCTGGTGCTGCTTCCTATGGAACAGGTGCTGCTAATGGAGTAATTTTAATAACGACAAAGAGAGGCACTAATAAAGGTTGGGAGGCGAATTTTAGATCGACTATTGGATTTAATGATATGCGTGATATCAAAGAACTTGAGTTTAGAAATCATCAATATTTAGAAGATAATTTTTTTCAGAGGGGCGCAATTTTTAAAAATAGATTCAGTGCATCAGGTGGAAGTGATCAAATTAAAGCATTCTTTTCAGTAGATAAAAATAATGAGAAAGGACATGTTGCCAATAATAGCTTTGATCAGACCAATGTCCGGTTGAATATGGATTTTACCCCTTCAAATAAATTAAGTGTTAAATCCAGTGCTCAGTATGGTCAGACAGAGATTGTATTTCCTCAGCGAGGAAGGGGTGATGGTGAATTTGGATATCTCTCATTTGTCAGAGTTCCTTATAATGAGGAATTTGATGGTCCTTTTAATGCTTCATACTATGATGGGAGATCTGAAGATCTAAATATGAGTCATAATTTTACGGGTTCTATAGCTACATTATACAGTCCTTTTGCTGATAGTGATAATGCGCTCAGTGCCTTGACAACAGGGTTGACTGTTGGTTTAAATAATGTTCAAAACACTAATTTTTTCGTGCAAAAGAGAACTACAGAGGCTGTTGAAGGATCAGATGAGCCAGGCGAAAGAAGAATAGGAACTTTTGATACACGGAATATTACTCTAACTTCTGATATTTCCTATGGTTATAATATGGGTCGTTTTTCAGGAACTTCTAGTATAGGTACTCAACTGTTTAATGATCGATCAGAAGAAGTAATAAACTCTAGGAGCAATTTCGCCTCTAATTTAGTTTCAACTCTTAATGGTGCTCAACTAGCAGGTACAAGTAATGAAAGTTTTAATCATTATAGATCAGCAGGAATTTTTACTTCACACAGTTTTTCTTTTGATGATAAGTACCTAGGATCAGTAATGATCAGACAGGACTATGCAAGTGTTTTGGGTTCACTATCTTCAAGTATTATTTATCCGGCTGCAAATTTTGCCATTAGACTGGATAAGTTTGATTTTCTTCCCTCTTCTATTTCACTTTTAAAAACAAGAATAGCATATGGAGAATCAGGTACTTTACCAGGTCGAATAGATGGAATTCCCATTCTGTGGACTTTGAATGAAACTCAATACGGAATCGGGTCTAATCTTTCAAGTTTTGGTAACCCTTCACTTGAACCAGAGCGAGTAAAGCAATTGGAACTTGGAATTGACGCTCAGTTTGGTAATTATGGATTGGAACTTACTTACTATAAAGAAGATGTGATAAATTCTATAGTTCCTAAAGCCAATGTAACATCATCTGGTCAAAATGCTAGCTTTCCATTAGCCAATATTGGTAAAGTGGAGGGTTCTGGTTTGGAAACTCAACTTTTTGCAAATTTTGCTGGAGAAGCGCTTGGTGGTTGGAGAGCAGATTTTACTTTAAATAATTCATGGCAACAAAACGAAGTGACAGACATGGGAGGAGCAGGTGGTGTTCGAGCGGGTGCTGGAGGTGGTCGTCAGTGGTATCGAGAGGGACTACCTAAAGGCGCTTATTATAATCAAGTTAGTGTAGGGGCATTGTTTTCAGATGGTACGAACGAGCAGGAATTTGAGACGGCTCCCAATTATGGAGAGGTATTACCTGCCGGAGTAGCTTATGGAGCTGAATCATCTGATGGGGATGTATACATTGGAACGAATGATCCAAGATACGTCGGTAGCCTTACAACTAGTATAAGCGCTGGAGGATTTACACTTTTCACTTTTTTTGAATGGAAAACGGGTCTTGTAATTTATAATGAGCAGGATATTGATCAGCAATTTTATGGATTAGATACTGACTGGTTTGGTGGGGTAGGTTCTAATTCCCTTTATTTCGATGAATTATCTACTAGGTTAGGGTTTGGTAATTTTACAGATGATGCAGAGCTCACTCCAGGTACTCAAGAGTATAAAGATGCAGCAGATCAATTTGCGGCGTCTTCATTCTTTGCTGATGCTAATGCCATTCAGCCTGGTGATTTTCTCAAGTTTAGAGAACTAAGTCTTAGTTATAACTTCAAAAATATCAGGAACACTTCAGAGATAATAAAGAATTTACGTCTTGGTGTTGTTGGTACCAATCTTTTTCAATGGTATAGACGTAAACCGCAGATGAGAGCTGTAGAAACTGAGTCTGGTGAAAAAGTAAATCGTTGGATGGGAGGATATACTGGATTAGATCCTGAAGCTACTGCATTTGGTTTTAGTAATGGCCCCGCTAATGGTATTCAGTCGGCGACCTTACCTATAGGGAGATCCTTTTCAATGTTCGTTTCACTTACTTTTTAAATATAATTCACTTTAAATTTTGATGAAAATGAAAAATTTATTTATAAAAACATTAAATACTGTTTTCTTTTTACTTTTTGTGGTTTCCTGCGATAATTTTGTAGATGAGATTGATCCCTTAGTAAATGAAATCGAGGATACGCAACTTGATAGCGAAGAACAAATTGAACTATTAATCAATGGTTTACTTGGAACAGCCGGTAGTACGGGTGATCAGGGTGTTGGGATAGGTCGGATATTGTGGAGAGCATCTGGATACTCTGATGAAATGATTCATGGTGTTATTCTCGGTGGTGCCCCAGATCATACTTCCTTTGTTCAGGACTTTCCTCCAGACTTAGGGTTTTATGAAGGTGATTGGACTAATTATCATGATATGCGTTTTCTTGGTGATGATTTAGTGAGAAGAGTTGGACGTATTGGTACTTTCGATAATACAGCGTTAAGAGATAAGGCAATTTGGTGGGGTAATTTTATGAGTGGTTTAATGCGTTTATATCTCGCCGATCATTGGGGTGCTCAAGCTACAACAGGGCTTACTCCTGGAGCTCCTATAACTACAGCTGAGCAATTAACCAATGGTGAATTTGGTGCTTTCTTTACGGACACTGAATTACATGAACAGGCCCGAGAGAAATTTATGGCTATAATGGGAGTTGATCCAGGAAATGTGCCTAATTCTGATAAAGTGTTATGGTCCTTAATTGCACGGACGCATTTATTTGATGCTAACTATTCAGCGGCAAAATCAGCGGCTGAACAAGGACTTCAGCAAGGGGATGAGACTTTGGAAATTTTACAAAACCTGCGGTTCCCCAATCAATTCTGGCTTCAGTCTGGTAGAACTAATGATACGAATGAGTTCTTGTTCAGTGTGCATCCGCGATTTATTCAATATGTGTTGGATGACCGCCTAGAAGGAGAGATTATTTCTGAGTTAATCCAGGAAAATATTGATGATGGAATTATATCGCAGTCATTACGTGGACCAGAGGGCGATGATGGAGAGCCAGGGAACTCAGAAACGTCAAATCCTAGATCAGGTTTAACCAATCAAAATGAACGTCTTCCTCTATGGGAAAAGCTGATAGAAACAGGTGCTTCAGCCATAGGTGATGATACTGAATGGGCTACATACAAAGATGATGGTTCTATCAGTACTCAGGACATTTATGCTTCGGCAGATGCACCTCTAATTATTGTAGATTGGAGAGAAGTTGAGCTCATACTTGCAGAGGTTGCTATTAATGGAAGCGATAATAATACAGCGCTTACACATATTAATAATGTGCGTACACATCACGGATTATCACCCGCAACTGTTTTAGATTTAACAAGTTATGATAATGCATTGGGGGGGGCTGCTCAAAGTGGCATTGCTGTTAAAGGGACTCTTTCAACCAATGTAAACTTTACAGGAGCTTTAGGATATTTAATTGAGGAGCGTGATAAGACATTAATATTTAGAGGAACGCGTTTAGCTGATCAGAAAAGGTTTGGATTATGGCATCTCGAGGGCGATGCATATTACAAGTTTTATATGCCAATTCCCAGAAGCGAGACGGATGTTAATCCAAACGTTCCTGATTAATGCAAAAATTGATTGTGTATGTGAATAGAAAAATTAAATTGTCTATTGAATAGAATTTCAAATAAATAGAATTAAAGGTGTTTCGATGGTTAATAAAGGATACGATGCTCTGCTTTTTGAGCATCGTATCCTACTTTTCGGTTGCTCAGGAAAGGCTTGACGATAAGGTTATCGCCAGAATTAAAGAAGTGGGCTTTCAAAAGTCTAGGGTCATGGAAACGCTTGGTTACATGACGGATATCTATGGCCCTCGTTTGTCAGGATCTCCGAATTTCAGAGAAGCTGCAGATTGGGCTAAAAACAGGTTTGAAGAGTTTGGACTTGAGAATATACATTTCGATTCTTATGCAGATGACCTCCGTGGTTGGGGCATTGATTCATACTCTATTGAAATGATTGAACCTCGGTATATGTCTATTGTGGGACTCCCCTCAGCATGGACTCGTAGTACTAAAGGAGAGATTACGGGTATCCCTATTATAGTTGATTATGATAATTATGAAGATTTGAATCAGTTAAAAGGACAATTAACTGGCAGAATATTGATAAAGCCAATCGATAAAGTTGAGAAGCAAAATAGAGAAAGAACAGGCCCATTCACAGATGCCGAACTTGATAATGCAGCCAGACATACAGATGCTAATAATAAAGATGGATTAGATAACAGTGGTATAAAACCATTTATAGAGAGATTAAAGTTGGATCAATATCTTGTAGATACTGAAGCTGATCGCGTTCAAAAATTCATGTTATCTGAAGGAGTGGCTGCGGTTATTAGACCATCAATACTGAATTATGGACTTATTGATGCCCAACAACTGCGTTATACTAAGAAAAATCAAATTAAACCGATTCCTCATTTTGTGATTGCCAAGGAGCAGCATGGGAGAATCATTCGAATGTTGGATATGGGTAGTCAACCTTATTTGAAACTCAACCTCGAAAGTACCTTTTATACCGATCCTGAATATCATGTCAATCTAATCGGAGAGATTCCTGGTACAGATAAAGATTTGAAAGATGAAATTATACTTGTGGGAGGTCATTTTGACTCATACCATAGTGGAACCGGCGCTGCAGATAACGGAGCAGGATGTGCGACTATCCTCGAGGCACTGAGAATTCTAAAAGAAATTGGGATTGAGCCAAGAAGAACTATTCGACTGGCTTTCTGGGGCGGAGAAGAACAAGGTCTTAATGGATCTATGGGATATGTTAAAAAATATGTTGGTGATATTTTGCAAGGAACAAAGAAGCCTGAGCAGTCCAAGATTTCTGTCTATTTTAACCATGACAATAATGGTCATAATATTAGAGGGATATTCACTCAGGGGAATGAGGCTATTCGTCCTGTTTTTGATAAATATCTCGAACCATTTCATTATTTAGGTGCAAAAACTACCACCATTGAGAATGCATGTTGTACAGATCATCGACCCTTTGATGCCATGAATATTCCGGCATTCGAGTGGATTCAAGATCCAATGGAGTATTTTACTCATCAAATTCATACCAGTATGGATGTCCTTGATCTTGTCCGAGAGGAGAGTTTAAAGCGCAATGCGGTAATAATTGCAACATTTATTTACCATGCTGCAATGAGAGATGAAATGATGCCAAGAAAAAAATTGTAAATTTATAAAGAGAATTTTTTTTGAATATTGATCAGTGAGAAAGAATAGAATTCGTAGGGAAATTTCGTTAATACTGTTGATGATAGTTGCATGTCAGCCATCAGATAGCAGAAAGATTGTGATGAAAATTGCGCATAATGCCAACATTGAGCATTCCTATCAAACTGGCTATGAGGCAATGGGTAAAGAATTAGCAAAGGCTGGCGTTGGGGACATTGATTTTCAAATTTTTCCAGCAAGTCAAATTGGCGAGGAGGAAGAAGCAATCGAAATGATCAAGTTGGGTGTTATTGCTTCAACACCAGCAAATATTGGGGCAATTGGATCATTCGTGCCAGAAGCAGATTTATTCAATTTCCCGTTTCTTTTTAGAGATCTTGATCATTTCTATAAAGTAGTTGATGGACCCGTGGGCGATCAAATTGCTAGAAAAATTGAAGAGAGTCTAGATTGCCTTGTGTTAGGTTGGTGGTTTTCAGGCGCTCGGAATGTTTGGAATAGCAAACGTCCGATTTACAAACCAGAGGATTTGAATGGGCTGAAGATTAGGGTCATTGCAAGCCCTGTTATTTTGGAATCTTTCGATGTCTTTGGCGCGCAGTCAACTAGTATGTCGTTTGGCGAATTGTATTCAGCGGTCCAACAGGGAGTACTAGATGGTGCAGAATGCGACCTTACCGATATTCATGGAATGAAATTCTATGAGGTGACAAAGTATGTTTCATCAACAGAGCATTTATTTCTAGCGGTAGCCCTTCTTTATAGTAAGAAACAATATGATCTACTTCCACCAGAAGTTCAGAAAGCAGTAAGAAAAGCGGGGAAAAATTCAGAAAAAATTCAGCGGGAGGCTATGGAACTCAAAACACAGGAATCATTGATTGAGCTTGAAAATCTTGGTTTAATTTTCAATAAAGTTGATAAGAAACCTTTTCAAGTACTTGCGTGGGAAATCTATAAAAAGAATGCAGAAAAGGTAGGAGGAATGGCACTGATTGAAGACATATTAAGTCAATAACGATGAAAATTGTAATTACTGAAAAAAAGGCAGAGACTATTGATAGGATGAGTAAGCTATGGAGGAATCCCCTTGAGTTGTCTTTGTGTATTTTACTGGTGTCTATTGTGGTAATAACATTTTTACAAGTGCTTTTTAGATATGTTTTTCAGATATCGTTAGCATGGACAGAGGAGCTGGCTAGATATGCATTTATGTGGACAGCAGCCTTATCTGTAGGATATGCTTTTAAGACGAAATCACATTTTGCATTAAGATTCGTAGTAGATCGATTTGGATTAGAGATCAGAAAACTTATCTCATTAATTGTTACCCTATTAATAGTAGTCTTTTTGGTGATATTTACTTGGAAATCAGTTCAATATGTCCAGAGTGCGAGTAATCAAATTGCGCCAGGTACTGGATTATCAATGATGATCCCGTATTCATCCATGGTATGTGCTGGTTTGTTAATGCTTTTTTATGTGATCAAGAATTGGAAAGAAGAAGTGTTTTCTAATACTGAAAAAAAAGAACTTTAGGATGGGATGGATGGTAACCATAATATTAATCATTTCACTACTGATGTCGGTACCGGTGGGTATGGCTTTGGCGGTGACCACAATGATTGGGATGTTCTTCCTGCCCAATGATATTTTGATCATGATGCCTCAGAAGTTTTTATCAGGACTTGATTCATTTCCTCTAATAGCTATTCCTTTGTTTGTGCTTGCAGGTCAATTGATGTCGCACGGAGGATTGGCCAAGCGAATAGTAGATCTTGCTATGGTTTTTGTAGGTAGAATATATGGAGGGTTAGGTTTGGTTGTTATTTCATCAACTATGTTGATGTCTGGAATTTCCGGATCTCCGAGTGCTAATACTGCAGCTATTGGATCGGTAGCTATTCCAGCCATGCGAAGGATGAAATATCCGCCGGGATTTGCGACGGCTATCTTAAGTGCTGCAGGAGGAGTATCTACACTTGTACCTCCTGCCATTGATTTAATAATCATTGGGGTCATTGCCAATATTTCTATAGGTGGTCTATTTGCTGCGGGTATCTTACCTGCAACTGTAAATGGCCTAGCGATTATGGGTTTGGCATATTACTACTCAAAAAAAATGGGATTACCACTTGCTGAAAAAATATCATGGAGTGAGAAAGTGAAAATTATAAAAAAAGGATTTTTACCTATTTTAATGATAGTAATTATACTTGGAGGCATCTATGGTGGGATTTTTACACCAACTGAGGCCGCTTCGGTGGCTGTTGTTTATGGGTTTATTACCTCTTTTTTCATATACAAAGAATTAAAGCTTGATGATATACCCAAAGTATTACTTGAGACCTGCGCCCTCACGGGTGTTGTCCTACTCATTTTGGGTACCGCTTCTATGTTTTCATTCTTATTAACTTTTGAAAGAATCCCACATGAATTAGCAGCTTCTATTACTACTTATGCAACCAATTGGGTAGTATTTGTAATTATGGTTCATCTAATTTTCCTTGTACTTGGTATGGTAATGGATGCATTACCACCCATCATAGTTTTAATGCCAATACTGATCCCCGTTGGGGTATCATTGGGTATGGATCCCATGCATCTAGGAATTATGATTGCTGCTAATGTTGGAATAGGCATGATCACACCTCCTATAGGTGTTTGCTTATTCGTCGCATGCGGCATCAGTAAAATATCTATTGAACAAGTAACCAAGCCCTTAATACCCTTTTTAATCGTATTAGTAACAACTCTTATGATTATCACTTTTGTGCCTGAGATTGCACTGTTTTTACCAAGATTACTAGGGTTTTAAATGATAATGTAAAGAATAATAATGATTTGTAATTTGAAAGAAATGAGTAAAAATGGAGTATAGGAGTTTAGGTAGGACAGGCGTCATGGTCTCTTCCTTGTGTTTAGGGACTGATAATTTCATGGATCCATCACCTCCTGAGGAGTGTGAGAAGATTTTGAATAAGGCATTGGATTCAGGTATTAATATGATTGATACCGGTGATGTTTATGCTGATGGTGAAGGGGAACGAATCATCGGAAAAATCCTCAAAGACAGTGGTAGGAGACAGCAGGTGATTATTGGGACCAAAGTTGATCACGGTCAGAGAAGGCCTGGGTTTACGTTGGAGGAATTCAAACCAGAATTAGGCCCCAATCAACACGGGCATACGCGTCTTAATATCATAAGGGCTTGTGAGAATTCACTGAAGAGACTGAATACAGATTATATTGATCTCTATCAACTTCATCGTCAATCACCCAATATTCCTATGGATGAAATTTTAAGAGCATTGGATGACTTGGTTACCCAAGGCAAGGTTCGTTACATTGGTTGCTCTACTCATCCGGCTTGGGCTGTAGTTGAAGCAATTATGATAAGCGAAATGAAGAATTATGTTCGTTTCGTTTCAGAACAACCTCCCTATAATTTATTAGATCGACGGATAGAGAATGAATTAATCCCCGTATGTGAAAAATTTGGAGTAGGCGTTATTACCTGGGCACCTATGGCAATGGGAGTTTTAGCAGGACGTTATACAGATGCAGATAAATTTCCGGAAGGGTCTAGGGCCGCATTGCGAGGGGGGTTTTATGCTGATAGAGTTACCAAACGAGGCATAGAAGTAGGAATTGAATTCACTAAGATCGCTGACAGACTTGGGCTGACACCGGCGCAGTTATCAATTCTTTGGTGTAAGGATCAACCAGGAGTTACTGCCCCTTTGATTGGCCCAAGAACAGTAGCACAATTGGAGCCTTTATTACCCGTTTTGGAAATGAAGTTAGATGATGAAACTAGGAAAGCTTGTGATGAATTAGTGCCTCCTGGCACTACTGTGGCTAATTTTCATAATACTGCAGATTGGATGATTGGAAAAATTCCGGATAGTTGATAAAGGATAAAAACAGTAAATAGAGACGAATGAAAATAACTAGAATAGAAACGACACCTTATGGCATTCCAGTAAAAGGATTTGCGGATGCATATACTAGCTTTAATCGTTCGGATGCTATTTTGGTTAGAATCTATACCGATGAAGGTCATGTTGGCATAGGAGAAGCTTGTGCTTGGGAACCGGAGTTTTATGGCGAAACTCGCGAATCTATAGAGTCAACAATACTCAATTACGCGGCTCCCAAAATAATAGGGGAAGACCCATTTGATATTGGGCGGATTATGATGATTCTAGATCAAAACCTAGCTCGAATCACGTGTGTTAAAGAAGGCATTGATTTAGCTCTTCATGATCTATTAGGTAAGATACTAAATGTACCTGTCTACAAGTTATTGGGAGGGAAGTTCAGAAATAAAATACATGTTGGTTCAGAAATTGGCATAAACACACCCCAAGCGATGGCAGACAATGCGTTAGAGGTCTTAAAGCAGGGAATTAATGTAATAAAAATCAAAGGATCCGATGAAATGAACCTTGATATTGAGCGAATTAAAACTGTTCGCGCTGCAGTTGGTGATGATGTCCAGCTTCGCCTTGACCCAAACGCTGCATGGGATACCATTGGTACAATCAGAGTTATGCGAGCGGTAGAGGATTGTCATTTAGAATTATTGGAGCAACCAATTCCTAGTTGGGACTTAAAAGGAATGGCACATATCAGAAACAATATTGGCATACCATTGATGGCTGATGAGAGTATCTGGATACCTCAAGATGCCATCAAAATACATGATTACGGAGCGGCTGATCTTCTGAACTTGAAAATTGCCAAGACTTGTGGATTATATTTAGGTAAGAAGGTTGAAGCCGTTGCTGAAGCACTTGGATTACCATGTATCGCTGGAACAGAACTGGAGCCAGGGATATCAGCAGTAGCTAAAATTCATATGGCGGCTTCTATGAAAATTCATCCCATCGCAAGTGAATTCACAGAGCTTACACAAGTTGATGGGACTATTTTAAAAGAACCTCTTCAAGTTGTAGATGGGTGCCTAAGGGTACCCGAAGGACCTGGTTTTGGAGTGGAGATAGATGAAGATGCTTTGGAAGAATATAGAATAAAATAATAATACAATAAAATTAATATGTCTGAAGAGAGAGTAATACTAATAACGGGATCATCTAGCGGACTTGGGGCTTGCTTAATAAGACATTTTTCTAAAAAGGGATTTGGTGTGGTCATCAATTATGTGATTGATGCCGAGGCTGAGGTGCTAGCAAAGGAAATAATAAAGAATGTTGGATCAAAAAAAGTAATGAAATTCAAAGCCAATGTTTCTGATCGTGAGCAAGTCAGATCTATGTTCGATGCAACGATAGAAAAATTTGGGAGAGTAGACATTTTAATCAACTGTGCTGGGATAAATCGTGATGGTCCGTTTCTAGAGATGACTGATGAATTATGGGATGCGGTAGTAGATGTCCATCTTAAAGGACATTTTATTTGCAGCCAAGAATATGTCTTTCATAACCCGGATAGAGAAGGTCTAATAATAAATCTTGGGGCTGCTGCAGGTCAAATTGCGCGCAAAAATGGAGCAAATTTTTGTGCGGCAAAGGGAGGAATATTTGCACTTACAAAGGCAATGGCATTGGAGTTGGCTCCGAGGATTAGAGTTAATTGTCTCGTGCCTAATGCAATTAAAACAAGCGAAGTAATAGAGCGCTATGATTTAAAGAATAAGGAAGGTCTTGAAAAAGAGTTGGAGACAATGCCAATGGGTCGCTTGGGGGAATATGAAGATGTGACACATATGATGGATTGTATCATTGGCGCAAAATTTTCAACTGGGTCTAACTTTTACGCAAATGGGGGACAATATATGCATTGATTTTAATCAAAAAATATGATTTACGAGAGATTAAAGGGACAAAAAATTATTAGGGAATCATTTTTAGGCTTTGGGAGCCTAAAAATAGGAAGGAATATATTTGTTTTTTTAATGATGTTTTTGGGCCTCACTATTAGGGTCACCGAGACTTTTTCTCAATCTTCTAACCTAGCCAATACTAAGATTGCCTTTGAGACCTCTCGAGATGGAAACAGTGAGATCTACACAATGGATTTTGATGGTAAGAATCAAACTAGACTTACAAATAATCCTGCTTACGATGGATCAGCAACTTGGTCTCCGGATGGAAAAAAGATTGCTTTTGTTTCTGATAGAGATGGTAATACAGAAATATACATCATGGATGCCAATGGAGCTAATCAAATCCGTATCACGAAGAATCCAGCTGAAGAATCATCCCCTGCCTGGTCTCCTGATGGCTCAATGATCGCTTTTAACACAAGCCGTTATGGTGGCCAAACTGATGAAATACTCCGTCGAAATATTTCAGGGGGTGAAACCTGGGGGCCAAATGATACCCGTTTGACTTTTGCGCAATCCCATCATTCAGCTACTGCAAATAATTTTATAGCGTGGTCACCTGATGGAAGGCAAATTGCTTTTGAATCGGATAGGGATAGAGATGATCCAGAAATTTACCTAATTAATGCAGTTGACGGTACCAATATGCAACGACTCACCTTTACTAGGGCATTAGATGAAGTACCTGCGTGGTCTCCCGATAGTAAACAAATCATATTTTCATCTGATATGCATGGGGATCCACAATCAGGAGAATATGACATCTATATAATGAATCGAGATGGGTCCAACCAAAAAAGATTGACCCATTTTGATAGACAGGATACAAATCCGAGTATGTCACCCGATGGCTCAATGATTGTTTTTGAGTCGTGGCAAAATGGCAATCCCGAGATTTATAGAATGAATACCGATGGTAACGATATGATTCGATTGACTGTGAATGATGGATTAAAAGAAGGGTTAAATAAAGACGAAGCGTCCAAAGGAAGTAGCAATCCTACATGGTCGCCATTTTTAAAATAATTTAATAGAGGAGGACCAATGTTAACATATGCATACAAAATCTTTATTATGATAATAATGCTTTATTGTATGCTAAATGCTAGCGCTCAAAGTGAATGGACCCATACCGGTCGGGACATTGAAAACTATCTACCCATGCGTCAGCGGGTTCAGATTATGGAGAGGTTTTGGAAATGGAAACGCGAAAATGTTTTACCCGATGTAATGAGGGAACAACAAGTCGACCTCTGGATCATTCGAAATAACGAAGCTGACCTCTATTATAACAATGAAGGTCCGGTTTTTACTTCCTTATTGCTGGCCAATCATGAAGGAATGACGCTGCCTAGCAAGTTCGCACCTCTAGGCTCACAGCAAATACCTAAGTTTCTCTTATTTTTTGATACGGGACAGGACATAGAATACTTCGAGCCAAAGGATTATAATGATATTAGGATCTTCGTTGAATCTCGTAATCCCAAAAAGATTGCCATTGGACAATATAATAAAGAGCAAATGGTAAGCGCACTAGGAGTGAAATATGCCAACCTCGCAATAGATTCATGGACTTTAGGTGTTCGTTGGCTGGAAACCATGTCTCCTGAACAAATATCGATTTATCGCTACGTACAAGGCATGGCCAATGATATTATAGCAGAAGGATTCTCAAATGCTGTAATTATTCCTGGAATTACTACTAGTGATGATCTTAACTGGTGGTTCAGGGAGAAATACCTAGAACTCGATTTGGAGTTAGAGAATCACCCTTCAGTAATCGTTAAAAGACGTCCATCACACATTGAGATATATAAGCATCTTGATCCACCCGAAAAATTTCGTGATGGTCAAACAGAGAATGGTATTAATGTCACCATTCAAAGAGGTGATGTAATTAGCCTTGATTCGGATATTATGCTCCTTGGTATGGTAACGGATTCTCATCAACATGCCTATGTGCTCCAAGAGGGGGAAAGCAATGTTCCTGAAGGCCTAAAAGAAGCATTGAAAATTGTTAATAATATGCAGGATCTATTCGCTCAGGAGTTTAAAATTGGTCGAACGGGTAAAGAAATTATGGCGGCAACTAGTCAACTAAAACCGTTCGAGGGAATTATTGAAACAGAATTAGGATTCCACCCACCACCCATGTTTATTCGCCGATTTTTGAAAGGCGGCTACATGTTTTCTCATAAAACCTATGTTGCGGGCATGACCTCAGGACCGGGATACTATCCCACCTCTATCGTGACCAATAATCATAAACTTTACTACAACACACTCTATGCTTTCGAACCCCATACTTCGGTAGCCGCACTAGGATGGGGTGAAAATGGAATCGAGCTAGGTATTGGTCAAATTGCAGTTTTTAGTGAGGGTGGCCTACGTTATCTAGATAGACCACAGGAGACGAAATGGCATGTGATAAAATAAACTAGAAAGCGATGAGAAAATTAACATATCCATTATTATTTGTTTTAATCAGTTTACTAGTTGGGTGTTCAGGTAACTCTGACAAGTTAAATGAGACAAATCCTTTTTTAGTTTTTGATAAGAAAGTTGAAGTTTTTGGGGTAATGATATACGGTACACCAAACACGGGCATGGAAAAAGTTAAACATGCTGCTACGGTAATGGCAGAATACCTCGACAATAACGAAGATGGTATAGTGGATAATCCAAAGGTCGTAGAGGTACTATCTCAAAGAAAGGCCACTTTGATTATGTTCAGAGATGAAGATGAACAGGATGAATTATTTGAATGGAATGAAAACCTCAATAATAATTATGAATTGCAGAACCTTTTTCATCATGAAACCCATCCTGATGGTGCCAGTAATGAAGTATTTGATGCAACACTAGAGGAAGTTCATCATTTAATTCTTTTCGGTGGTTATGCACATGCCTATCCTGACGCTTTTGGCTTCCAAAATGGGACTTTGGTCGCATTAGCTATGGATGTTGCTCGCGGTGGACATTTTGAAAAAATTCCCAATCCTTATCCAGCAAGCGCTTGGTATAGCTATGATGATGAAACCTGTGATTATGGCTGTATGATCATTGAATATCTCTATTGGGCACATACTTCTTTGTTAGGTGCTCAGGACTATCCATGGAGGTTAGAAGAAATTGAACATGAGTGGAAATTAAATTCTGCAGATAAATTAAGATCTACAGATACGGCAATCTATGAATTGCTTAGAAATCCTCAATATGAGTTGGCTTCGATGCTACCGGATGGGGTATATGAAGGTGGAGAGATTATAGTTGAAACCAATTAGCATGGACAGGAGAGGTGAGCTATATAGTAGGTCGTTACTGAGGCAGATTTGGTGTCTAGCGTTTACTTTATTGTTCACTTTAAGTGCTTTAGGTCAGCAAATCCCCCTGAATATCTTAGATAAAATTCATTATCGTGAGATCGGGCCCACTCGTCAGGGGGGACGAGTCGTTGCCTTGTCCATATCACAGCAAGATCCCTACGTGTTTTACGTAGGAGCTGGACCGGGGGGTCTATGGAAGACGATTAACAATGGACACTCCTTTAATTCTATTTTTAATAATGAAGGAACCTCCGGTATCGGAGATGTTGCTGTGGCACCTTCAGATCATAATATCGTGTGGGTAGGTACAGGCGAAGCTAATCTGAGGAATAGTACACAGCATGGTGATGGAATTTACAAATCCGATAATGGAGGTACGACTTGGGTTCATTTGGGATTGAATAAAACGCATCATATTGGTCGTGTAATTATCCACCCTAAAAACCCAGAGGTAGTCTATGTGGCCGCTCAAGGTAAATATTATTCAGAGAATGAGGAGCGTGGAGTGTTCAAAACAATCGATGATGGAAAAACTTGGAAGAAATCACTAGCTCTTAAAATTGAAGGGCGAGACATTGGAGCAACGGAATTGGTCATGGATCCCCGAGATCCTAATGTATTGTACGCGACAACTTATGATCGCATTCGCCATCCTTGGGGTTTTCGAGGTGCTGGAAAAGGAAGTGGCATTTATAAAACAACTGATGGTGGAGATAGTTGGCAAAAACTTAAAAATGGATTACCAACAGGGTTTTTAGGCAAGATTGGCCTTTCTCTATACTCCAAGAACCCAGATATCATCTATGCTATAATTGAAGATGCTAACTCACCTGGAATGTCTGAAGAAGAGCGATGGAAGCAATTAGTTGCAGGACAGCCAGCAGAAAAGACAGTTGGAAATATCCTTTATCGTAGCGATGATGCAGGTCGATCCTGGATACAGGTAAGCAATGGCAGCGTCAGCGAACGAGCTAATTATTACGGACAGGTCAAAGTTGATCCCAATGATGCGCAAAAGGTATTCGTACTTGGTTCAAGAGTAGAGGCTTCAAAAGATGGTGGTAAAACATGGGAGAGAGGATTCGACTATGGGGGTGATAATCATGTGCTATGGATAGATCCTAATGACAGTCGCCATATGATGATGGGATATGATTACGGCATGGCCATCACTTATGATAGGGGCAATAACTGGTACCATCCGGATGAGCTATCAATGGCACAACTTTATGCTATTGGGGTAGATATGAGCTATCCCTATAATGTTTATGGGGGTTTGCAAGATTTCGGATCATGGAAAGGTCCAAGTACTAAAAAGGGCCGTTTTCCCATTCGATTCGAGGACTGGGAACATATGCAGGGAGGGGATGGCTTTTACAACCTTGTCGATCCTGTGACCAATCGCTGGCTTTACAGTGAATCTCAATTTGGAGGATTAACCAGAATTGATCTTAAAACAGGTGTCAGAAAACCAATAAGAATAGAAAATAAGGATCTTTTTCGATTCAATTGGAATACGCCAATTCTCATCTCACCCCATGATAGTGATGTGATTTATCAAGGAGCCAATGTCCTTTTACGTTCTTCTTTTAGAGGAGAGAAATGGGAGGTGATTAGTGATGATCTGACTAAGAATGATGTGACCAAATTTGGAGGGGTTGAAGTGCGAACCTATGGTTCAATTACTTCTTTTGATGAATCAGCAGTTACGCAAGGAATATTTTGGGTTGGTACCGATGATGGCAATGTCCAAATTTCCAAAGATGATGGAGAACATTGGAAATTACTTAACGTTAATATTCCCAATAATCCAGAATACTGGGTCAGTAGAATTATTGCTTCTAATCACCATGATGGTACGGCCTATTTAACTTTTACCGGAAGACACAGGTCCGATTATCGTGCTTTGGTATATAAAACTTCTGATTTTGGAGAATCGTGGCGTTCGATTGCTAATAATCTCCCCAATGAAAGTGTTAATGTGATCCGTGAAGATAGAAAAAATAAAGATTTGTTATTTATCGGCACCGATAGAACCGTTTATGTTTCTGTAGATGGTGGCCAAAACTGGTCTGAACTAAAAAACAATTTACCCACCATTCCCATCAATGATTTGGTAATTCATCCTAGAGAGAATGATTTAGTGGTGGGAACTATGGGGCGTGGATTTTATATCACTGATATCTCTCTATTTCAAGAATTAACCACTGAGGTACAGACTAAAAAGATACACTTGTTCCAGCCAGAACCAGGAGTACAATGGGTAATGACCAGTCAACCGGCTATCAGTTCCCAAAATTTTGCTGGTGAGAATGAGCCACATGCAGTAGTCATTAACTATTATCTGAAAGACGAGATAGAGACTGGGATCATTGAGGTTTTTCAGGGCTCAACAAAGATAAACGAACTGAGAGCTGCTGGTAAGCCAGGTTTAAATCAAACCCTTTGGTATATGACTAAACGCAGAGCTAGAACTACAGAGGAGAAAGAAGAAATGAAGGAAATATTAATAGGGATAGAAGAGGAATCTGATTTTTTTGATTTCTATGATACCGTTGATTTCTTTCTCAATTCGGATGATGAGGTCAATTCATTGGGTCAGTCTTTGAGAACGAGGGTTCAAAACTCGGGTCCCTTTGATAGAGATTGGATTTATCAAAGAGTCCTGCCAGGTGAGTATACTATCAAGCTTATAATTGGAGGAAAGACCGTAACGCAAAAAGTACAAATTCTTAAAGATCAAGGGTTGGATAAATAAAAAAAGATACGCTACAACTAAATAGTTAGTCATGAAAAATATACAATTAATCATCATTGCCTTATGTTTTTTAATAGGTTGTCAGGGAGTATCCGATAACCTTGCAGCTGACTATGATGAGTTGGTAAGTCTATTCAATGAATTTAGAGAGTATCAGAAACCGATCTTGGTAGATGGTATTCCTGACTATAGCGAAGGTACTATGAAGGCCAAACTTGAGGGAGTAAGGGCATTCCAACAACGTCTAGAAGATATGGATACGACTGAATGGTCGACCTCTAGTCAAGTGGATTATTATCTGGTTTGGGCAGAGATGAATGCTATTGAGTATCATCATCGGGTGCTTGAGCCTTGGAAACACGATCCGGGATTTTACTCATTTTTTGGAGGTGGAGATGCCGGTGCCTCTATGAATTTAGAGGGAATAATGCCTGCGCTCTTCGACTTGGAACCACCTCTAAATCAGGCACAGCAAGATCAGTTGGGGGCAGCTATGACTATAGTTCCGCAAGTTTTGACACATGCGAGATCAAACCTAACCGAAGGTTCTGGTGATTTGGCAGCGTTTGCTATTCGGAATATCGATAGGGAAGCAGAATTCTTTAATGAAATGTCAGAAGAGTTTTTTGAGGATAACGAAAAATTAAAAAAACTCACTAAAGAAGCCGCAACCTCAATGCGTGCTTATCGCCAATGGATTATTGATAATAAAGATAAAATGACTGCACTCGCCGGTTCAGGAAAAGAAAATTATAGTTGGTGGAATAAAAGAGTACAACTGTCACCTTGGGGATGGGAGGAGAGCAACTTCATTATTCAAAGAGAATATGACCGTGTGATTACTTGGCTCAAACTCGAAGAGCAGAGAAACCGCAATCGACCACCCCTAGAGGTAGCCATGTCGGAAAGGGCCTACAATAAGAGCTTGCGCGAGGCATTACATTACGCAGTTGAGTTTTTAAAAGAAAATGAGATCATGACCATTCATGATTGGGTTAATCCAGCTGATTATTATTTAGGTGGTCGCGGATCTGAACAGGATCTTTCAGAATTGAGTGATGAACCTAGTGAAGCTTTCTATCCTGAAAACTCTAATGTAGACCTAAAGTATCGACAGCGGGAGATATTACCAGGTGAGAATCATGAATATGTTGGACATATGCTTGATATGCAAAGACAAGAACGGTTGAACTTAAGTCCTATTCGGAAAGCTGAACGTCGCTTCAATATGGGCTCGATGCGTCTGGAGGGTTGGGCCGTATGGATGGAGGAAGGACTGATGCAGGCAGGCGTCTTAGATGAGCGTCCCCAAAAGGGTAGGGAAATGGAGTACCTCATGAATGCTTCGCACATGAGCTTGTCTGTGCCGGATATGAAGATGCATGCCAACGAGATTAATTTGGCTGAAGCCAGAAAACTCTGTGCTGAAATAATGCCTAGAGGATGGACTAAAGAAGATGAGGGAGTGGTTTACTTCGAGATGCAATCCAACCTTCGAAACCCAGGTGGATTTCATAGTAATGTTGTGACAGGCAAGGCCTACTTCATGAAGCTCTTTCGGGACTATGCAGTAATGAAAGGGGAGGATTTTATAATCAAGGAATTCATTGATAAATTTCTATCATTTGGCGTCATACCTATGCCGTTAATAAGGTGGGAAATGCTTGGTGACGATACCGAGATCCGAGCAATTACCCGGTCAAGCAGTGAAATAAAAATTCAATAATGGATTTAAAAATTTAGGTATGAATAAAATAGATATGGATCGGCGCAAATTGGTGAAAATGGGGCTTACAATGGGTACATTCTCTCTATTCCCTTTTAGCTGTATTCAAATATCAGATCAAGATACGAGTGAACTACTCAAATTCATTAGCCATTCCGATGTCCCGGTTAATGAAAAGCAAATTGGGGAATTAACATCTGTTGAATTCAAGACGCTATCATCACTATGTTCTTATGTCAATCAGATTTGGGAATTAACGCCGAATCTTGATCAGTATCTCCAAACTCTGAATGCAGACCTCAAACTTAAAACGAATGAAGTTCCTAGTTATTTAACTGAATACAAGAACGCCATTGAGTTAATCGATTTATTCGAAGGTTTTAATGAACATATTGATGAAGTCTGGTCCACTTTATTGTTTGGTGAGTTTACACAGGAGGATCTTTCTAGTACTAAAATTGGTAGGGCTAGAAGATTAGTTTTCTCTGAAATCATCACACATTTTGTTCCAATATCAGGTGGGTTTAAGGCATTTGGACTCATGAATTATAGAGGTTATTTCGGAGGTTCCTATGCTTCCCCTGAAAGTTATAGAAAAATGGAAATAGGATGAAAAAGGTAATCATCATAGGTTCAGGTGTGGCAGGAACAATATTGGCCAGACAGATTTTGGCAAATAGTGATTTTCAAATTATAATGTTTGAAGCAGGACCTATGTTTAAACCTGGTGACCGACGAACTTGGCTTGATCATTTGGTAGCGCCCAATAAACTTTATGAACGTTTCACTGACGATCTTGGATCACAGGTGGGGAATAGACACATGGAGGTTTTTGGAGCAAGGTTGTTTATGAAAGGAGGTACTACTAATCATTGGGGTGGGCTATCACCTCGTTTTAAGCCTGAGGACTTTGAATTGAAATCACGCACCGGCTATGGAGCTGATTGGCCAATTACCTATAGAGAATTAGCTCCTTACTATACAAAGGCGGAAGCATTATTAGGTGTCTGCGGAGATTCAGATAATGATGATCCACCACGATATGGAGATAAATTTCCATTTTATCCCCCGTCTTATACCCTGGGTGATGGCTTTCTTATTAAAATTCTTGAAGATCATAAAATATCTTATGGTCATGCTGCCGTAGCTAGAAATGGCAATAAGTGCATCACGACTGGAACCTGTGATTATTGTCCAACGAATGCCCGTTATACAGCACTCTATGATTTGGTCCAGTTACAAATGAAATATGAAGAAAGGCTGAGTCTTCACACCGAGTCACCAGTAACTAAAATATTAATGGATGGACAGAAGCGTGCCATAGGGGTAGATTTTCTAGATCTTGAGACAGGTAATGAAGAATCAATGGAAGCCGATAGTGTGGTGATCTCTAGTGGCACTATTGAATCAGCTAAACTTCTACTTGCCTCGGCGAACAGAGATTGGCAGACGGGTATCGGTAATCATTCAGATCATCTTGGTAGGCATTTGGTAGGTCATCCTTTGATGTTCGCTGAGGGCGTTCGATCAGGAAACCCGAATAAATTTAACTCAGAACTGGGTTTTACTTCCCTTTTGAGCAGACATTTTGATTCACCAGAGTATCAGTCTAAAGGCAAAATGTGGTTTTCCCCAAAGATAGGTTCAGGCACTACTATTGAGCGAGGAATTCTTTCCAACATGTCTCGGGCTGATATTGATGAAAAAATGAGTGCAGAGGCCAATATTTCAATTGGAGGTGAAATGGAAATGTATGACAGTCCAGCCAATCTGATCAGGTTAGGTAAAGGTAAAACTAGGCATGGACTGCCGACTACAAAAATGGATTTTGAAATTAAGGAGATAACCGTAAAAACGAGACAAGAACACGCAGATACTTTTGTAAAGATGTTAAAGACGGCTGGTTGTAAAGAAAACAGTATTCAAATGGGCGTTTTAGACCCTGATGGAGCCCATGCATCGGGAACCTGTCGCATGAGCCACAGAGAAGCCGAAGGTGTGGTCGATGCTCACCTTCGAATTCACAATACAGATAATCTTTATGTATGTTCTAATGCTGTTTTTCCAAGTATTGCGGCGGCCAACCCCACACTCACAGTTTCAGCACTAGCGGTGAGGTTAGCTGAACATATGACCTTAAAAAATAGCTACTCATGAAGAAAAAATTAAAACGGATTTTTGTAATATTTTTAATTCTTAGTTGCTGCGCAGGAGTAGTTCTAGCTCAGAAACCTATAGTTACTGATGAATTTGATAGATTTCTAGTTACAAAGGATACAAAAATTGGAGCGATCATTGGGCAAATCGGATTGGTTGAACCGAATGACAAACGTATTACCTGGACTTTAGTTAAGCCCATTGCTGGGGGGGATCGAAGGAACTATCTAAAGGAGGGTCAACTTGATGCGACTGAAATCGTAGAGATTGATCCTAATACAGCCAAGATCCGGCTGATAAAAAGGCCAACTATGATTCCGGCTAATTACTATGCAGAAGTCAGAGCAACCAATGAGGATGGATTTATGGAGCAAGTGCTCATCATCATCGCGAAAGAGAATGAACCAAAGATTGAGAATGCATTGGACATTTTTACGCAGCGAAGGGAAGCCGGTGGAATGTTGTTTTATGCGACAGCAACTGTTGATAAAGAAAAAATTGATTACGCAGCCAATGTGGCCAATGCACTACTTCTAAAGGATAGAAGTGGCTCAGGTGAAATCACAGCACAGATGAAGAAATCACAGTCAGGAATGACGTTGTTTAAAACCTTTGAAGAAAGAAATACAGCTATTGATTTTTATATGTTTAGTAGAGAGTTAGGGATAAGAACCCAAGATTTAGAAGATGAGGAGATCATACCTGATTATCTCCGATTAGGCGGACCTTCTAATCTTCGTCGCGATGCCTCTGTCGAGGAGATTACTCATATGATACACCGTGGAGGAATTATGAAAGCTTATCCTGAGATTCAAGAACAAATAGAGGCTGCCGCCAAGATAGCGGTCAAGCGTGGGTTTTACCGTCCTCATGATGGATTGCCCATAGAAGATTATCCAGATGAGTATTTGGCATATGGCCTTGATATTTATTATGGAGTTCATGGTGGGAGGTCCTTTGAGGGAAGAGCACTTACACCAGAGAATCTCCCATACTTAGATCCTGAGCTTTTTCATATCCTGAGCTTTTTATTTCCAAATCGGGAAGCATTTTTTAAGGCAATGGATTGGGAAGAAGATTTAAAAAAACAAGAATAGAACAAATTAAAATATCTGTTTTAAAATGTAAAAATGGGTAACATTAAATAATCATATAATGAAAATATTTGAAAATATTCATGGGGTTTGCAAAGGAATAATAATTGTATTTCTGACGATTTTATCGTTACGAGTGAGTGCTCAGAAAGAGATATACACGGCAGATCAGGATGTGGTATTAAAGTTAATAAGAAATGATAAAATGGACCTAGTACTTCCCCAGGCTATGCGAGATAATAAGATTGATATGTGGATTCATACGGGTCGCCATGGAGATCCAAACCCGCTTGAGTATGAGTTTGGTATTATTGATGGTTTTTTGATTTTGACTGATATTGGAGGAAAAATTGAGCGGGCTATGTTTGGTGGAGTATTTACTGGTAGTGGAGGAGTAGAAAAAATAGATCATTATGGTTCAGAGGAAGTCTCTAGGGCTTTTGGAGCATATGATCCATTTAATGTCAAAATCTCTATTTTTGACGAGATAGGTCAATATATAGCAGATAAGGATCCAAAAACTATTGCTGTTAATTATTCAGAATGGCTTGCGGTGGCTGACGGTATTTCTCACACCCAATTTGAGTTATTGAAAAAAATCATTGGAAACAAATACTCAGAGCGAATCATATCTGCGGAAAACTTAATAACTGATTTTCGGTCAAGAAGATTACTTAGGGAAATTGTGATTCAGGCCAATACACTAGAAGTTGCCCGTCAAAATACTATGAAGATACTGGCTGAAATTCGACCGGGAATGACTAGCATAGGTGAGCTTCCGCATAGCAGTCTGCTTTATTCAGAAAGCACAGGTATGAAAAATCTTGATAATCCTGATTATACCCTCCAGCGGGGTGATCTGTTTTATGTAAATGGAGTTAGCAATTGGATGAATTTCGGGCATACGAGGTTTTCAGAAGATACTAAATACTATGGTTATATTTTGCAGGAGGGAGAAACAAAGATGCCCGAAGCCTTGCAATACGCATACGATCAGGCAATTAGAGGTCAATGGATTATGCGATCAATGGTTCAGGTTGGAAAAAAATCCGGTGATGTTTTGGCCGCTATGATTAAGTCCATGCAGGATGAAGGATACATTTATACCCCCTTCACTGATACGGGAAGTAAGGATCGGGAAATCATACGTAATGCACTGGCAAATACAGATAAATCTGGTTTTTCAGTAGACCTTCATGTTCAAGGCAATAATAACGGAGAACTCATTACCGTAGGAGCTTCTATGGCCCCTTTCAGGCGTGATCGAGATCATTTGGTAATCAAGGAAAATCACATTTTTGCTTTTGAGTACATGGTTCATACCCATGTGCCGGGAAGGGAGCAGCCACTATCAATAAATATCTCCAATGTTCAGGCTGTGACTAATCTTGGCGTGGAGTGGATTCAGCCACCAAACGAAAAGGTATACCTAATTCATTAAATAATTCAAATTATAAAATTCAGTTATTATGAAACATAACCTACTTTTTAGCTCAACTCTTTTTCTCTTTTTAGCAATCTGTGGAGATGAAATAGCAGCACAGTCCAAACTTCCCTCTCAGGAGGCATTGGAAAAGATGAGTACAGATCAATGGAAGAATCAAATCCGGCGAGAAAAATTTGATCTTGTACTACCCAAGATTATGCGGGATCGAAAGGTAGATATGTGGGTTCATATAATGCGGGAGCCCATTGAAGATCCATTTGGTAAATATGATCTGGGTTCAGCATCAGGAGTATTTGTATTTACTGATCGTGGTGGGGATCGAATAGAAAGAGCGATAGTTGGTCGAAGGTGGGGGAATTCTCAACGAGGATGGCGGAGTCAGGATAGTAACTACTTGGAGAAATCAGGTGCATATGACATTATTGGAGCGTCCGTATTCGTGGTGGAACCCATCGCTGATCCCATGACCGAATACGATTATCGTTTCAAAGGATTGAGGGAATTTGTCGATGCTAGAGATCCCAAGGTCATAGCAGTAAATTATAGAGAAGTATTGGGGCCATGGGCAACGGAGCAAGAGATAAATGACGGTATTTCCCTGACAGATTATCGTCTGTTAGTATCGGAGCTGGGTGAAAAATATGCCAGTAGGATCGTTTCTTCCGAATACTTGACTATGGATTACCAGGTTACACCAGTTCCTAGTGAAGTAAAGATGCTTAAGAAAATGCGTAAGGATGAACTGAAGTTAGTTGCACAAGTTTTTGATGCAATTGAACCAGGTAAAACTCCTATTGAAAGTGGGGGACAAGTAGGAGTAGGCTCAGAGGAAGCTTATGTAGTAGCCTTTCGCCGGATGAGTACTGGCCTTTCACAAAGAGGTAGGAGCGCTGGTTGGGAAAACACGGTGGTTCAGGGCGGAGATATTATAGCAGCTACCTCGCAAGGACTGTTTGCTTATGTACTTCGAGAGGGTGAGAAAGAGCCTCCCGCTGAGATACAAAAATTATGGAAAGAATACCTGAAGATTGATAAAGTTTTTGCCGAAACTATTAGAGCTGACAGAACCTCAAGGGAAATAGTGAAAGATTACACTGAGAGACTGAAAAAAATGGATGTGGAGGTAGAAGCATTCCAAATGCATATGTTTCCACAGAAAAATAATTTCCCTGCCTATTCCGATGGATATGATTCCAACAAGACCATCCTTTCAGTTGATCATCATGGTAAGGGAATGGGTGCCACCGGGGACAAGCATGATATTTATCTAGGTCCTAGAATTGGCTCTTATGGTCCCGATTGGGTCTTAGATGTGCCATTGGCTGATAACCATCATTTTGTACTGGAATATTTCTTTTATATGCCATCTCCAGGGCCGGAAGGTAAAGACCAGTATCTTCTTTTTTGGAACCATGAACAGGCTATTGTCAGGGAAAGTGGAGTCGAGTACCTATCACCACCTCAAAAAGACCTCATATTGATAAATAACCGATTAGATGATAAAATACATTTCTATCGTGCTTTTTATGTTGACTGGGGTGAGTTCCATTGCTCAGAATTCCTTTGTTTCCATTGGTGAAATCAATAATATTTTACCCGTTTGGCAAGAAGCCAAAGTGATGGAGAGGCAATTGCGTATTCGTCAGCAAACGGTAGTACCAGAGGTGATGAGACGTGCAGGAGTAGATATGTGGATGGTTTCTAGAGACGAGTACATACTTTATGTTTCATTAGCTGAGGGTAATGATGAAGGGTTAATTTTTGATAGAAGTGAAGTACTTATTTTTTATGATAAAGGAAAAAATGAAGGCATAGAGAGATGGGTAGCTGACTTTGATGAAGTTGAAAGTATTATTACATCCTATAATCCCTCTAAAATTGGTATTAGTGAAGAACTCAGTCAGAAAACAAGAAGTAAATTTCTTTTGAAATTTACTTCTTCGGATCCCATTGGGACTTCATTTTTGCAAATAAGAAGCAATGAGGAAATGGTAATTTTCCAACATGTTGCCCGTGTAGCTCATGAGATTATTGCAGAAGCCTTTTCTAATAAAGTGATCATTCCCGATGTAACTACCACAGATGAGTTGAATTGGTGGATCAGACAGCGCTATCGCGATCTGGGTT
>Ga0114997_10000558_pt1 | contig 30675 bp, 10 predicted proteins | sample ArcticOcean_MG_C_2_FD_87045 | JGI IMG/M metagenome (GOLD analysis project Ga0114997, IMG submission 87045) | Marine microbial communities from western Arctic Ocean - ArcticOcean_MG_CB4_136 | ecosystem: Environmental > Aquatic > Marine > Oceanic | place: Arctic Ocean: Canada Basin | collected... | reverse complement strand
TATCGAGAACAAGTATCTTCATTTTTCCAAGACTGTCTTAGATTATGAAAAAGAGCTGGTTCGAGATTGGAGCTCTACAGTCGTTGATGAATCTGCGGCTAGTCTGCGATCCTTTATTCTGATAAAGGATCCTATTACAGAGGTTCTCGGGGTGAATGGAAGGCTTCCACACTCGTCAGTGCCTTTGTTTCGTCCAAATTTCCACGAAAATTTATCCGTTTTAATAAGCGAAGCCAAGAGTATTTCGCAATTAGGACACGAGATCCCGTCAGGGGCGAAAGCTTTTGTTCTTCAAGAAGATGTTTATCGATCCCATCTGAATAGTTTGAAAGATGTATGTTCGGAGTATTCGCGGGTTACGTCTGGTTTGACATTCCAAGAGTTTGCGTTATTCAAGGAAAAATTGATCGAAGTGGAAGAAGCCTTTGAGCCGGGTTGCTCGAAATTGAACTGGAATGCGCTAGGTTTCAACACATTCGTTCATTCGGCGCGATGTGCGATCGATTCCTTTGAAAAATCAGTACTTGAAGTCAGGCGTATCTCGAAATCGATCAAAGAGCTTACGGAAACGATATCGGAATTGAATTTTTTCTCTCCGTCCTACACAGACGAGGCAGAAGGTGATATTGGGGTGTTGCCAGAATTAGACGATGTGATGGGTACATTAGAACGTACGCGCGATGAAATCATGGAAAGAGCAGTAGGAAAGTATAAGGAAGTTTCGAATCTTTTATCAGATATAGAGTTTTGCTTCATTGGTACGCGATCCAAAAAGGCTCCAGAAATGCAAGCATTTTACGAATTTTCTGAGAGAAGCGTGTATCGCGCTCTCGTCAGAGCCATATGCTCAAGTTTACGCTCGTTTCGAAGGGATTTTATCTCTCGTCGTGACGGTGCGAATGCTGCATATTTTCGATGTACAATTAAATTGTGCTCGCAAGACGTAGTCATATCTCCGTCTTTGGAAGAAATTACCACTCGACTGAACTCATTCGTCGATTCGATACAGAAGATCGGATCAAAGTTTACTAGATGGATGCACGGAACTTGTCGCGAAGTGTTGCAAACCCAGTGTGTTGATGATGAAGAAGTAAGCGATGAGGATTACAACGGTTACCGCTGCATCTCAGGCGGTTTAGAGAATGACGATATCCTCGTGACGGCAGACACTTCTGTCCACGAAAAAGAAGGCGATACGTTTGGTATTACATTCGCGCGTGATCTTAAGTCATCTATCGTATTGAACAAATCAGTGGTTGCTTCACACCGCGCCATTGAAAGACTTTCGCGGAAAATTGTGAAATATGTCGAAAGTTGGGATAAGTTTCAGCACGCGGTGAACACGAAAGCCCGTGAAGAATCTCTGCAGATGTTCACAGATCTTTCTGGTCTTGAGTTTGCACCGCTCGACGAATCGTTCGCTTTGTTCAATCAATATAAAAGTAGAGCATTAGCGGATTCGAAACGAAATTTGATCATTTCTTGTGCAAATATGGATGCAACGCCACTCATCGACGGGATCGCTCAAGAATGCGACATCTGGATCAAAGAGCTTTCTCGCATTTCAGCCACGCAGGACCGTAATTATCTATCGGAAATGAATATAAAGTTTCAAAATGTGAACGATGTGATGGACGCAGTTCCGTCAAGTTTGGATGAAATGAAAGTGTTTGTGAGATTGGTTCAAGATATACGTATAGACTGGGAGACCGAAATAAATATTCTGAAAATTAAAGACAGGGTCAAACTCCGCCTTCGTGTGAGACCAGAGGAGTCCTTATCACCATCGACGCCATCATCAACAACACAAATCGACGCCATTTGTGAGGATATGAATGCCGTCTTAAACACGTTGGCGAATTGGAAAGCTTGCGAGGAGAAGATTGAAAGAGTGGATGTGGACTCCAGGCACGTTCGGATGAAGTATGAAGATCAATTGCGTAACGATTTGAATGAATTTGAGAGTGCGTGCGAAGAAACGCGAAACGACATGCTAAAAAATGGACCAGCATCTGATAAAAGTTTACTAGATCTACACGCTGGAGCTTTGAAATTAAACGAGTTTAAAACGAAAATCGTTGATTTAAGCAATCGGCGCGAAGCCTTGCGTGACTCTGAAAAAGCGTTCCAATTTCCCCCACGTTCGGTTTCAAGTTTGCAAGAGTTGCGAGAAAATATTGAAGAATATATGAGCTGTTACGCAGTAATCGAAAGATTTGATTCGAAAGTTAAAGTTCATTCGTGCGTGTTATGGGATGCTATCGATATTGAAAAACTGCGTGCAATTGCCGAAGAGTCCAAAAGGGATTGCGAAACAAATATCACTGAAAGTTCCAAGACATTCGAATTGATCATGAGCATTAAAAAGAGCATAGCATTATTTGAAGAGACTCTTGATTTGTTTTGTACTCTCAAGTCACCGGCAATGCGTCCAAGGCACTGGGAAGAGTTGGCGAGATTGGCGAAGACATCGATCGCATTGACTACGGTATCCCTAGAGGACGTGTTGAAGCTTCGACTATATGAACATGCACAACATGTCAGAGATATCACGAACAGAGCCGAACGAGAAATGAAAATCGAGGATGATTTGATCAAACTTAGTGCGGAGTGGGAGGACGCCAAATTTGATTTGCGGCCGCTCGCACGAGAATCAAAAGAGACCCGCGAGAAGACTCTGATCCTTTGCTCCGTTGATGATATCACACTTTCGCTGGAAGATTCAAGCCTGACGCTTCAATCAATGTCGGCATCTAAACACGCGGCACCATTCCGAGACACCGTTCAGAGTTGGGAGTATAATTTGGATCATATTTCGGACGTGTTAGAGGCGTGGATTGGGACGCAACGCAAATGGATGTATTTACAATCAATTTTTTGTGGAGCCGATGATATCCGGGCTCAACTTCCCCGTGAAGCCGACCAATTCGCCCAAATTGATCTTGCCTGGAGAGAAATTATGCGAAGCACGCAAGAGAATCTGGAAGCGAAGGTACTAGAATCATGCAGAGTTGAAGGGCGATTGCACCATTTAAAAGAACTCTCTGTGCAATTGGAATCCTGTCAAAAGTCGCTATCTCAGTATCTGAACACGAAGCGCGATGCGTTCCCGAGATTTTTCTTTATTTCTGACGACGAGCTCTTGTCCATACTTGGCACCTCTGATCCAACGCTTGTTCAAGAGCACATGCTGAAGCTCTTCGATAACTGCGCGAAACTGATCTTTGGTCCAAACAATGAATCTATCATTGGGTTGATGAGTAGCGAAGGCGAGTCGTTCGAGCTCTCTGAGCCAGTTCAAGTTTTAGGTTTACCGGTCGAAGTTTGGATGAGAAAAGTTGAAAGCGCCATGCGCATCACGCTGAAAGAGATGTGTAAGAAAGGAATTCGGAGGTATGTCAACGCATCTTCGCGTACAACATGGATACTGGAGGAATTAGGTATGGTTGTGCTCGTCGGCTCTCAGATTTGGTGGACTTGGGAGGTTATCGATGTTTTTCATCGCGTCAAGAACGGTCAAGATAAGATGGCGATGAAGCTACTTTCTGAAAAACTAACGGCACAGCTAGCAGATCTTACTAAGCTCGTACGTTCTGATTTAACAAATCTGGAGCGGAAGAAAGTGAATACTATGATTATAATCGACGTACACGCTCGCGATATCATAGAAAACTTTGTCCGAGACTCGATTCTAGATGAATCTGAGTTTGCATGGGAATCTCAGCTTCGCTTCAAATGGGATAAAAAGCGAGATGACATAGTAATCAACCAGTGCTCCGGAGAATTTTTATATGGATACGAATATATGGGTCTAAATGGACGATTAGTAATTACGGGCCTAACCGATAGATGCTATATGACACTCACGACGGCATTGACGTACCGGCTTGGGGGCGCCCCGGCTGGACCTGCTGGGACGGGTAAAACAGAAACTACAAAGGATTTAGCAAAGTCTATGGCATTGCTTTGCGTGGTATTCAACTGTGGAGAAGGACTAGATTACAAAGCGATGGGGGCTATCTTTACTGGTCTCGTACAGTGTGGCGCTTGGGGTTGTTTCGATGAGTTTAATAGAATTGACGCCGAAGTGCTCAGTGTGGTATCATCCCAAATCCACCTCATCCAGGAAAGCTTGAAAACAAACGCAAAGCGTTTCAACTTTGAAGGCAAGGACATCGCTTTAGACTCTAGGACAGGGATTTTCATCACCATGAACCCTGGATACGCCGGCAGAACAGAGTTGCCGGATAATCTGAAAGCTTTGTTCCGCCCAGTTCAGATGATCGTTCCGGATCTTCAGCAAATTTGCGAAATCATGCTATTCTCAGAAGGTTTCGACAGTGCTAAAGAACTCGCGAAGAAGATGACAGTCTTGTACAAGCTCGCAAAAGAGCAACTTTCGAAGCAATCTCATTATGATTTTGGTTTGAGAGCTTTGAAATCGGTGCTCATCATGGCCGGAGCTTTGAAGAGAGAATCCCCAGAACTCGATGAACAGCTCGTATTAATGCGCGCACTGAGAGATATGAATTTGCCGAAATTTGTGTTCGAAGATGCTCCTTTATTTCTTGGTTTGATAAATGACTTGTTCCCAGGAATGGATTGTCCGCGCGTTCGGTATCCAAATCTGAACGACGCCGTGGAGAAAGATTTAGAGAATAACGGGTATCAGGTTCTTACCGGTCCTTCTGAGCAAGTTGATAAGATTATTCAATTATACGAGACAATGCTGACGAGACACACAACTATGGTTGTTGGAGAAACTGGGGGCGGGAAGTCAGTTATCATTAAAACTCTCGCCCGTGCTCAAGATGCGCTCGGTAAACCAACCAAGTTGATTTTGCTGAATCCAAAGGCGCAATCAGTTTCTGAGCTTTATGGCTCGCTGGACAGAGATACCCGTGAATGGACTGATGGGCTGTTATCAAACATATTTCGCGAAGCTAATCGTCCCCTACCGGAAAACAGAGAAAGTGAATCTCGTTATATCGTTTTTGATGGTGACGTTGACGCCGTGTGGGTAGAAAATATGAACTCCGTGATGGACGATAATAAACTATTGACGTTACCCAACAGCGAACGCATTAGACTTAGAGATCATTGCAAATTGCTATTCGAAGTTGCTAATCTAGCGCACGCATCACCAGCGACTGTTTCTCGATGCGGTATGGTCTATGTGGATCCGAAAATATTGGGATTTCAACCGATTTGTACTTCTTGGATAAAAAAACAGGGTACGGAGCTACTTCAAAGCGTGCTCTCGCGCATATTCGATAAATACGTTGGTACTCTCGTAGACTTTTGTTTGGAAGGTGTTTCTGACGAGGAGCTACCCCCAACTTCTAGCATCGAAAGAACGTCGTCGAATTATGTGGAGCAACTATGTTCTCTCCTCGATAGTTTACTTCCACTCTCTTCAAAAGATGCAGAAAGCCATCGCGGGATTTCTTTCGGAGAAAGCAATATCACTGCAACGGATGAGCAAGTAGTGGGATTTACAAGAAAGATCGAGAGAATGTCTATCTTTGCTCTGACGTGGTCGTTTGGCGCCACAGTGGTTAAGTCAGATAGGATTAAATTTGACACGTTTCTTCGGAAGCTTACCACCGATCCCGTGTGTTCGTGCCCTCTCAATTTACCGGATTCTGGTACAATGTACGACTATGGTTATGATCGTTCCAGCGATACGTTCTTCTCCTGGGAATCCAAAGCCGAAAATATTCCGTTAGCTGCGCGCTCGTCGTTTTCATCTCTACTTATTCCCACAGCAGATACCGTCAGATCTTCTTGGTTATTACAAACGTTAGGTAACGCCTCAAATAAGCCTATCCTCTTTGTAGGTGCATCTGGCACGGCAAAAACTGTTACTATAGAAAAGGTACTCGCTGAAATGACAGGCAACGATAGTAAAATGTCTTGCATAACGATGAATTTGAGTTCGAGAACGAGCTCTCTTGATGTGCAACGAGCTATTGAAGATTGTATTGAGAAGCGCACCAAAGATGTGTACGGGCCACCGCTTGGTCGAAAATTAATTGTATTCATTGACGATTTGACATGCCAAAAGAAGATTTATACGGAACGCAACAACCCATCGCATTGTTAAAAACTATGCTCGAACGTGACGGCTTTTACGATCGCGGTAAGGAGCTAAACTGGAAAACCGTCAAAGATACGCGTTTCATTTGTGCAATGGGACACCCGGGCGGAGCGCGAAACACAGTTGACGCACGCTTCGCTTCTCTATTCAATATTTTTGAAATTGAGGCACCGTCTGAAGAGAACCTAAAAGCCATCTACCGAAGCATTCTCGAAAAGCTGGCCAGCGAGCTTGGCGTAAAGGATGACGGGACACCGTGTATTAGCACCTTGGTGTGCGAAAAAATTATCGGCGCTACTCTCGAGCTTTATGATTATGTGCTCGATGCTTTACCACCAACACCCTCGAAATTTCATTACATATTCAACCTTCGCGATTTATCGCGCGTCTTTGAAGGTATGAGTCAATCATGTGCCGATAGTATTGCTTCAGAAAGTGCGTTTGTGAGATTATGGCGAAACGAGGTGTTGCGGGTGTTTCATGATCGATTAGTAGACTCTATCGATCGAAATTTGGTAAAGCAAAAAATAGGATCTCTCGTTATTGAGTATTTCGACTGCGATGAGAATTTATTGAAGCATGCCCTTTCGGATCCGGTTTTATTCGCCGACTTTAGGACAGAGTTACTCGTTGGAGAAGAAACCATGGAAGGAGAAGATACAAGAGTACCAGAAGTTCAAGATGGATGCAGCGAGGATGTGCAAGAGCCGAATGATTCCTCAGTCGAGAGCGCTTTGAAGACAACGCGAGCTCAATACAAAGATGTGGGAACCTATGAAGATGTTAAAATTACTTTCCAGAAAGCGCTGGATAGTTGCGGAAGTAAAGAGGGTGCGAACAAAAAAATGAATTTGGTCTTTTTCCACGATGCTCTCGAGCATGCGACCCGAATCCACAGAGTTTTGAGACAAGAGCGTGGACATATGCTCCTTATCGGAGATGGTGGCTTTGGGAAACAGTCTTTAGCAAAACTTGCCGCGGCAGCAGCGGGTTGTTCAGTGTTCGAGATCACTTTGACACGTGGGTACGATGAGAACTCTTTTCGAGAAGATTTGAAACGTTTGTTCACTAGAGTAGGAGTAGACAACGAGAAAGTAGTATTCTTATTCACAGATAACCACGTTGCAAACGAAAGCTTCTTAGAACACATCAACAGTATTTTGACGAGCGGCGCAGTTCTCGCGCTGTACCCGGATGACGAAAAACATGTTATTATGCGATCGGTCAGAGATGACGCTCTCAAAGAAAACGTACGCGATTCTAAAGAAGAACTTTGGCGTTTTTTCATCTCGCGCGCGCGAATGAACTTACACATTGTGCTGTGCATGTCCCCAACCGGAGATTTACTGCGTTCTAGGTGTAGGAATTTTCCTGGTTTGGTAAACGATACTGTCATTGATTGGTTTACAGCGTGGCCGGACGAAGCACTTTTATCTGTTGCGACGACATTTTTGAGCTCAATCGACGAGATCCCATCAGATTTACGCGGTCCAATTGCAAATCATGTGGTATTTACGCACCAACTCGTCACGGAACTATCGATAAAGTATAAAAGGGAGCTGAATAGATCGAATTATGTCACTCCAAAGAATTATTTGGACTTTATCGCAAACTACTCGAGGATGCTTGGTTTGAACCGGAAAAGAATCGGTGAATTGAAAGCCCGTTTAGAAGGCGGCTCTTCGAAATTGATTCAAGCTGGGAGTGAAGTTGATGCTATGCAAAAGTCCCTCAATCAGGCGAAGGAAGTCGTTGAAGGTGAGACGAAAGCATGCGAAGAGTTGCTGAAAGTAATCACGGCATCTACGACTGATGTCAAATCGAAGCAAGAAGCGGCAAGTTTAAAAGAAATAGAGTTGCAAAAAGAGAAAGAGACGATAGGTACGAAGAAGAAAGAAGCAGAAAGCGACTTGGCGAAAGCAATTCCCGCGTTGGAGGCTGCGGCATTGGCGCTCAATTCACTGAAAAAGGAAGAAATTACTGAATTGAAGTCGTTCGCAAAGCCGAATATTGCCGTTCAGAAAGTTTGTGAGTGCGTAATGATCTTGAAAGGTCTGCCCAACGTTTCTTGGTCAGGCGCAAAAACGATGATGACAGATACTAATTTTCTGAAGTCGCTAATTGAATTTGATAAAGATGCCATAAAGGATAAGCAAGCAAAAGAGCTAAAAACGTACACGAAAGATTCAAAATTTACTCCGGAGGAGGTGACGAAAATTTCTAGCGCTGGGGGTGGTCTCCTCAAGTGGGTTTTTGCCATGATCAAGTACAACGAGGTCGATCGGACGGTAAATCCAAAGCGAGCAGCAGTCGCATCTGCTGAAAAATTGCTTCGGACAAAAACGAAAGAGCTAGCGAAGACAAAACTTGAAGTTGAACAACTATCTGAGGAACTCACGTCTCTGACTGAACAATTTCAAGAAAAAACGTCGAACCAGAAGAGATTAAAAGAAAGAGCTGAAACCATGGAAGCGCGCTTATCTGCAGCTGAAAAGCTTTTGAAAGGCTTGGAGTCTGAACGCGTCAGATGGGCAAAAGAAATGAACGAACTCGATGAAAGTATGAAAAATTTAGTAGGAGATTGTTTGTTGACGAGCTCATTTTTATCCTACTCTGGCGCATTCACGTTTGAGTTTCGCAAAAAGTTTACGTACGATACGCTATATAAAGACGTGAAAGCCTGGAATATTCCGGTCTCTCCATCTTTCCGTTTAGAAAATCTGTTGACGACGGATGTGGAACTCGGGAAATGGGCGAGCGAGGGTTTGCCGACGGACGATTTGAGTGTTCAAAATGGTATTTTGACAACGAAGGCATCTCGATATCCGCTATGTATAGATCCACAAATGCAAGCCGTGAGACGGATCAAGCAGCGCGAAGGTAAAAATCTCATTGGGAAGATTAAAACGTTCAGCGATGCAGATTTTCTCAAACAACTCGAACTCGCCGTAAAGTATGGGCTGCCATTTCTCTTTGAGAATGTTGGCAAACACTTGGATCCAGTAATCGATAACGTTTTAGAACGTCGCATCACTGAGCGGAATGGTATCAAGACGGTTCAAATAGGCGATTCCGAGGTAGAATGGGACGATAACTTCAGGCTATATATGACTTCCAAACTCCCAAATCCAAGTTACGGGCCCGAAGTTTCGGGTAAAACGATGATTATTAATTACGGCGTCACTCTCGTAGGACTTCAGGAACAACTGCTCAACGTGACAGTCAAAATGGAGCGACCAGATTTAGAACTGCAGCGCGAATCTCTCGTTCAAGAAACTTCCGTCAACAAATCTTTACTTAAAGACCTCGAAGATACATTACTAATGGAATTGTCCTCAGCTTCGGGTGAAATACTTGATAACGTAGAACTGATAACCACGCTGGATGAGACGAAGTACAAGGCAAAGGAGATTAGCTGTAAGCTCGAAGAAGCGAAAGCTGCGAGTGAGAAACTTGTATTGGCGAGACGAGCATATGAACCTATCGCAAAACGAGGAGCCATCTTATATTTTGTTCTTCAGAACCTCAACAAAGTAAACTCGATGTATGAATACTCGTTGACATCGTATCTGGAAGTTTTCAGGTCCTCGCTAGCGAAAACACGAGAAAAAAACAACTGCGGGTCAAGTACATCGACAGATGATAGTAAACACGGCCATGATAAGTCTTTTCAAAATACTATCACAGAATTTGTTAATGACTTAACCCTCGCGGTATACGAATTTGCTTCATTAGGATTGTTTGAACGTGATAAGTTGACGCTTTCGATGCACATGACGCTCCAAATTTTGCTTGGAGACGGTGTCGTGGATATAGAGCAGGTTAATTTTTTCACCAAAGGCGGTTTCAAATTAGATGGAAATGCCGACGAAGATAGTAGTAGTAACAGCAACGAAGCGCTGAGTTCTACTCGTAAATCCTTCATAACAAAAGCTTTAGGTGAGTTTTGGCCAAAATCTGGATTACGGGACTTGGAGCAATTAGTGACGCTCGAATCCAGTAGCGAGCGTATGAAATCTTTGATCGTTGATATTTCAACGAATGAAGATAAATGGAAGAATTGGTTATCGAGTAAAACCCCAGAAATATCCGCCATACCTGATGATATTCAAAGCAGATTGACTCCGTTTGAGTTCTTGTGCTTGTTGAGATGCGCTCGGGTCGACAGGATTACCGCGGCTACAACACAGTTTATCTCGTCTACACTTGGCGAGCAGTATGTAACGCCACCTATAGTCAATTATGATTCTATATTTAATGCAACTAGTGCGAGGACACCAGTGGTCTTTGTTCTGTCACCCGGTGCCGATCCAGCTTTTGATGTGCTGAAACTTGGGGAGAAGAAGGGTTTCCGTCTCGGGGAAAAATTGGAGTTTATGGCGCTGGGACAGGGTATGGGACCACGAGCCGCCGAGCTTATATCATCTTCTGCACGCGAGGGCAAGTGGGCAATGTTACAGAACTGCCATCTGTTGCCTTCATGGCTTGGATCATTGGAGAAAATATTAGAAGATTTAGGCGAAGTTCACGAAGATTTTCGTTTATGGTTGACGACTGAGCCCGTCGCTGCTTTCCCGCTAGGGGTATTGCAAAGTTCTCTGAAAGTTGTTACAGAACCACCAGCTGGTATGCAGCTGAATATGAGAGCATCGTTCGCAAAGTTGTCCGAAGACTCTCTCAGTAAATGCAACCACCCGGCTTTCAGAAATCTTTCATACGTGCTGACATTTTTCCACGCCGTTGTGCAAGAACGCCGCAAATATGGTAAATTGGGATGGAACGTTCCCTATGATTTTAATGAAACTGATTTTAGAATTTCATTATCATTGATAGAAACCTATCTCAACAAAGTATGCGTCTCTGATGTCGGCGATGAAGATAAAGATGATCATATCGCTGCCGAAGATCCCTTGTCAACAATATCGACCGCGCCGAAGCAGAAACCAAAAGCAGATATTCCGTGGTCAACCCTGAGATATTTAATTGGTGAAGCCATGTACGGCGGTCGTGTACCTGATTTTTACGACAGACGCATTCTCGTGACGTATTTGGACGAGTACTTTGGTGACTTCTTGTTCGATAGGGATCGACCGTTTGCGTTTTACACGTGCAAACACGAACTGAGTGAAGAGAAGGACGATACCGGTGATAAGAACAAGGATACATCGTTAAGCGTAAGGGACGCTTCCCCTGCTGAAGATGACGTAAACTACCAAAGCTTGTTTGGGTTGCCCCGACAAACATCTTACGAAGCATTAATCGACGCAATATCTCGCATTCCCGTCGTTCAAACTCCCAAAGTATTGGGTTTACACATGAACGCAGATGTTGCGCACTGCACGAGAGCTGCAAAACTCATGTGGGAAAATTTAGTCGCTTTGCAACCAAAAATCACCTCTCCTCCAAGAAATGCGAATGACGGAGATGATGGCGTGCACGATAATCTCACTGAGAAAAAAGCAAAGCGTCCAGAACACGTACTCGATTCCATAGCTGTCGATATTTTATCCGTCTTACCGCAGAAAGAGGATAGAAACTTTGACGCGAGAAAGTTGAGGAAAAAATGGGCAAACGCGATTACTCCGATTCGCATCGCACTTTTACAAGAACTTGAGAAACATAACAAATTAACGAGCGTGATGAAGCAAACGCTGTTGAATTTACGTAAGGCTTTGAATGGTGAAATAGCAATGTCATCCGTGCTTGATGACGTTGCGGTGTCTTTGAACTCTGGCTTCGTTCCGAGTTCATGGAAAAAAGAAGCGCCAGAAACTGGAAAAAATATCACTTCCTGGATCCAGTGGTACCGTAAGCGCGTCTCTCAATTTAGCGATTGGGTCGCTCAACATGACGGTAACTTACCGCCGTGCGTCTGGCTATCAGGTTTGCAGTCACCCGAAACCTTTATTGCTGCTCTTGTTCAAACATCATGCAGAAAGAAAGGCTGGCCACTCGATGTCGCGCACGTGAAAACACAGCTCACGCGCGTAAAAGATGCACGCTCGATTACGGAACCTCCTGAAAACGGGTGCTTCGTCTCTGGGTTATACTTAGAGGGTGCCAGATGGGATTTTGAATCTCACACGCTGGCCAACCAAAAGAATAACGAACTTGTGGAGGAACTTCCCGTCATGCATATAATTCCGGTCGAAAAAAATGAAAGTGCAAAAGCCGGCGAATTACGGGTCCCGGTGTACATTACGCAGGCGAGAAGGAACGCCATGGGAAAAGGTTTAGTTTTTGAAGCCTCTCTTCAATCGGACGTGCATGAATCGCACTGGGTACTCCAAGGTGTATGCATGACTCTGAATTTAGATGATTGATAGTTTCAGTCTGAATATTATTTATTCAATAGATATTTTACATTTTTACTTGCACACGACAACTCACGCTTCCCATAGAACCACCATATACGACGTATTATACGTATAATTGTAATTTGTCCCCCTGGCTTCGCTCCCCTCTACCTCAAATTTTTGACGCTGCAGGAAAACGCATTTCGAAGCACGCGAGAAACTATACCGCGCCGGTGGTGCTCATTCATTCATGACTCCATCGTCTCTTTACGCATCAGCCTCATTATCGTCCTCGGTTTTCATTCTATCATCCAAGTCGCCTTCGTTCATTACCGCCGCGCACAAAAAGCAGAGAAAAGAGAAGAAAAATTACGATAACGGTCGCCCATTTCGTGCCTCGCTACCCGACGACGATAAAGATATTCCCATTCGGTTTGAATCGATACAAGATAGAATAGTAGTAGCATTAGTAGAGAGAAATAAGAGGAGAATGCCAAGAAGTACCGTGAATGCCTATTCTGCAGCGAGTGCCGCGAGCTCAGGAGGCTATTATGTTGCTTCCTCGGCAGCAGCGATGAGTAGCGAGGACGAGAAAAAACTCTACACACTTACGCTCGCGGCGTGCCTGTCGATGTTGGCATTCGGTGCGGCATGCGGATGCATCGCAGGAGCGCTCGTGTACGTTGAATTCGAAACTCCTTCAGCGACGGTTTTTTTAAGTTCCGAAATCAAAGGTGCAATAGTTGCTGCTCTCCCGTTAGGCGCTGCTACAGCGTGTTTGGCGATTGGTTCCAAAACGGTGAGCGAAAGGTTTGGCAGGAGAGATATTTTTCGGGTTGCAAATGCGCTATATCTCGCTTCAGCCGCTCTTGCTTCTTTGTCGAATTCTTATACGATCCTCATCGTCGCACGCTTTATATCTGGTCTCGCGTGTGGGTGTTCAACGGCAATAACGACGGTTTTCATTTCCGAGTGTGTCCCGGCCAAAACACGAGGGAAGTACACCTCACTCTCGCCACTTTTCGGAACGGTCGGTTTAATGTACGCATTTGTGATGAGTTTAGTCATAGCTTCTATATTCGGGGTTGCTAATTTGGATGCCACCGCTGCAGTCAGTATCACTGGAGAGGCTTCATCTTCGCTCGTGTGGCGATTGATGTTACTGGTACCAATTTTACCGTGTTTAGCTCAAGAGTACGTTTTTAGATATATGCCAGGCGCATGTCCTGAATCACCGAGATGGTTAGCAAGTCGTGGGCGCTATCAAGAAGCTCGTGGTATTATGAAATCTTTAGGACAGACGTTGCCGTCGAACAGTGTCGCGAGCTTGGCGACTTCAGACGCGCGGCCGATTGAAGATGCTGGATTTTTCGGATTGTTCAAGTCATCCAAACACATCAAGGCAACGGGAGTCGCATGCGGCATGAATATGCTCCAGCAGTTTTGTGGAATAAACGTGATCGTTTACTACGCGCCAAAAATATTGAATTCGTTAGGATACGGTAAACGTGAATCTATTTTGCTCACAGTGATAGTTTCTATGGTTCAAATTTGCTTTGGTACGTATTTATCGCAGAAGATTGACGTCTACGGAAGAAAGAAGATGGCGATGATTGGTATTTGTGGTATAATCTCAGGCTGCGCTTTATTAGCGTTCTCTTACTCTACTGCCGCTGGTAGTGTAAGCACTGGGCTCATAGCAATACTCGGCATTCTTATATTCCGAGTTTCATTTTCCTTATCGTTGGGACCAATACCATACGTCGTATCTTCCGAAGTTTTCCCGAAGGATGCTCGAAGTTCTGGCGTTGCGCTTGCAACGCTCGTCCAGTGGCTGTGTAATGTTCTCGTCACTTTCACATTTCTATCCTTTGTGGATACTTTTGGTGCGTGTAATGTTTTTGTAGCGTACACGTTCGTCGGTGTATTAGCATTAGCTAGCGTGCATTACTTGCTTCCAGAGACGAATCAACAGAAGCTGGAAGACAACTGATTGATAGAAAAGTTGTTTGTAATTTTATTGGTATTGCTTTGCGTATTGCTTTTCTATTATTATTGCTACGATGAATTTTGTTTGTATTAGAGCTTTTATAAGAAGGGACGAAACGGTCGCGGTCTCACTTCAATTTTCTGCGAACACCAACAACATTGGGAAATTCTGTTTGTTTTATATTTCCCTCTGATTTTTTTCGTCTGCCAAACTCTGATTGCACATTCTTTGCATTGCCTAGCATGCATACACGGGTAAAAGAGGTAACGCACGACATTCTTCTCTTCGTCGAAAGGTTCCAAGCATATGCCACATTCGGAATAATTCCCACTCATGGTGTTCAGTAGAAATGACACTTTATCCGGAATTTTACCGCCTTCAATTTGAGTATTTATGGCAATCAAATCAACTTCTTCTTCTTCTTCTTCTTCGTTCATTTCGGCATCATCGATACTAGCGTTGTTGTTATTGTTATTGCTATTGTTATTGTTATTGTTAGTATTGTTATCATTTGTTCTCGTTGTCGTTGTCTCGGTCTCGTCGCTTTTCTTTTCTTCTTCTTCTTCTCTTTGTTTCTTCTTTTGCAAAAATTTCAGAATGCTGAACTGCGCGTTAGGTTTCTTCTTCTTCTTCTTCTTCCTCTTCTCGTTCTCTTCCTCTCGGTGCGGTTCGTAATAATTCGTCCTGTCTCTCAACGTTTTCGCGTTCTCTTTCTCGTCGCGCACTCTGTGTTTTCCAGTTAGACAAAATTCGACGTGCTCCTGAAGAAGAACTCGGTGTATATTGACGCATCCGCACACTGGACACGTCCCAAGTACGCTTTCCCCGATGTTTATCGCTTTATTTTTCTTTTTCACGTGACGATACGTTGACTCGTCTTCGTCGTTGTCGTCGTGCGTGGCGACGATGATATCATAGTCTTCGACGTCATTCATGATCCGTGCGTGTTGCACAAGAGCGTCGTCGTCTGGGAGTGTACGAATAGAGTAATTTTTTGAAAATTTTCCCTTTGTCTCGATCAAAAATCGAACTGTCGTTCGCGCGTTCAAAAAAATTCGCTGTGAATACACGGGTTCAATATTAAACCTGGAACCAGGCATGTATAATAAATGTTAACAAAAAGAATCTATTTATGTATGAAAATATCGATAGTGAGTCGTTTACTGCGTGGGAGAAGCTCCTTCTTCGGTGATATTCAACGAGCTCTCAAAGCTTTCGGCTTTCAGCTCTTCTTCGACTTCTCGAACCGCCTGGTCGGCGAGACGAATAGCTTCTTCATCGTCATCGCCATCATCTTCTTCGTTGTCAGAGCCATTCAAGTACGCGTGATAGGGTGACTTTGGACACATAAAGACCGGCGAAGAGTTTTTCTCCGCCTTGGTTGCGGTGAAGATGACAGTTTTCGCCGGACTCGGGCTGTATTCTTCATCCGCTCCCTCTTCTTCTTTATCTTCGGCAGAAGGCGTAGACGGCAACTTGGCGTCATTCTCGCTTCTCAACAGTTTCATTTCTTCAAGAGACATGGTTTGACGTCTTTTGTATTCATCGATATCTTCTTCTCCTTCTTCTTCTTCTTCTTTTTCTAATTTTTCTTCTTCTTTCACTTCTTCTTGGACGATATCTTCAACCGTCGTCGGAGGCGCCATCATCATCTTCGGCGTCGCCGCTTGCTCCTCTTTTTCATCATCTTCTTCTTCTTCTTCTCCTTCAGCGGTTGGTTGCGTCCACGAACCAAACAAGTCGTGACCTCTGGCGGAGTCCCAGTATTTCATTCTCGCTTCGCTCGCTTGCGGTGGATTTTGTTCTTGTTCTTCTTTTTTCGTCCTGGTGTTTTTCGTATGGAACGAAAAATCAGCTCCGGCGGCAACCCCTTTTTGTTCTGCCGAGGAAGAGGATGGAAGCACCCCTCCGCCTTCCACGTTGGCATTACCAACCACTCTCGTGTGCGCCGTCTGTCTTCGATCGTCCGTAAAATTCGAGGAAAAAATCTCGTTTCCTTTATACATGCCTTGTTGATGCAACTCGCTCGTCAAACGCACTTTCGAAGTGTTCCAATGGAAACCTTTCTTTTGCCTATCATCGAAGCGCACGCCAGCACCTACCGTCGATGTCGTCGACGTTTTAAACTCTGCCTTACAGAATCCACTCTTCACGGCTTCTTCCAGTCGTTCGACCAACGCGTCTTTACTCCCAGCCGGGTTTACTTTCCTCTCTCTGCACGCCGTTCTTAACTCTTGAAGCGTCAACTGTTTCAAGTCCACGGGTTTAACCACCCCTCCTCCAATTTGCGCATCGTCTTCCTTCTTTCTATCTACGGGCACTTTCAGAAACTTCGGCGGCGTTTTCTGCGAAAAAATTCCGTGTCCAGAGTGTCCTCTCTCTCTGTTCACGTTCCACGTTCTCACGTTCTCTTTAAACTCTTTCCCGACTTCGACCGAGTCGTTTTTAAAAATCGATTCCACGCCCGAAGTTGGTCTCTTTCCAGACGACGACGAAGGCTTGTTGTTGTTGTTGTTGTCGACATTCGGTTCCTCCTGTTTCAACGATAACGGGTTTCGCCCGTTCGTAATTTCTGATGAGTACGTTCGTATGCCCATCTTCTTCTTCTTGATTCGCGCGCGTTTCGTGTGTACTGTGTTGTGTGCTCGTTGGTTTACGCGCAGAGAGAGGTTTATGATACAAATTCTGACGCAGAAAAGGGAAAAACAAACAAACGTTCTCGTAGTACCCCTTTTTTTGATGAAAAACTTGTTTAGGGTATATAACCCAAAACTCTTTCCCGCGAGAGAGAAAAAAGGAAAAAACGCACAAAAAGCACAAACATCCCAGGTCTCTTTGAACACACGCACAACAACACGTTAGAGAAAGAAGAGAGATTGAAGAAAGCATGTCTGGAATAGTAGTAGCGCAGATGCACTGCTGCGGTGCTGCAAAACTCAACACCAAACAAAGCGCGGCGTCGAGAAAACCTATGGTTTCAAAGAAATCATCGTCCTCGATAAAATTTGCGTCGGTGGTGAAAGCGCGATCGTCGTCGTCGTTTACGTCGTCGTCCTCAATCAATATCAATAATAATAAAAAAGGAGATAAAGAAGAAGAAAAAGGAGAAAGAGAAAGCGATGCGCTGAGTAAAATGTTGAAGAAAGCGTTCGTGACTGCGACGGCGTCCTTGGTTTTAGCCGTCGCGGGTGTACCACAAGAGCCTGTAGCAGCTGCCCCTCTGGACGTGACGAATAAGATTAGCATCAATGGACCGGCGCGATATTTGCCGAGCGAACTCACTAAACCGGACCCGATTTTCGAGGAAGACTTTAACGTATCCTTCGCTGGTTTGAAAGTAGATCACAAGATATTAGTCTCTACGATTATTTTCGGCCAAGCGATTGGTTTTGCCGGGGCCATTGCCGGCGGATTGGAAGCGAAAAAGAGAGCGCAGGAGATTACGCAATTGAACAAGTCGCTTTTGGAAGTGAACGGGAAAATTAAGAAGGAATTACGAAGAGAGAAACAAAGCAAGACACCTGGCGTGGACATGAGCATTGATAGCGACGGCGATGAGTACGTGGAGCAAATTTTAATGTTGCTTCGATCGGGTAAGGCGATGTTGAAGATGGACGAATCGAAGGAGAAATTGGAAGAAGCTTTGGGTAAGTTTGAAGAAGCATACGCGTTAATCATCGCAGAGAGCGGTAAAGAAAAGTTGAACGTGCCGTGGAAAGCGGAGAGGAAGGCGTTGAAAGGTATTGCGGCCGCGGCGAGTCGTCTGGGGTCCACCGCGAAGTCTTTGGAAATGACAAAGAAGGTGCTCAATTTAGCGTTGGAGCATAAAGATATGGCGGAAATTACGGATAATTACGGCAAGATTGCGGACTTGTACACTGAGTTGGATCAGTTGGAATCCGCGCAAACGTATTACGACTTGTACTTCAACGCGCTCGATAACGAGTACGGGTTCAGCGCAGAAAAGAACACCCAAGCTGTTGCGAGATAAACGTTTGTTGAAAGAAGAAGAAGAAGAAGAAGAAGAAGAAATACCTGCCGAGTTGTCTATCTGTACTTACTATAATGATTGTTATACTTCAATCCACTATCACATATATTGCTATAAATGCTCTAATCTTTAAAGCTAGTATTACTAAACCTATGCACTTTCTTAGCATCAATCAATCGCGCCGTAACGAATCTATCCACGCCGGCGTAATCACTCCGAACGCGAACGTCCTCGTAGAGGTTTGTCTTCCATAATTTCTCCCACACGCGTAAAGCTTGTTCTCCACCGTGCGTTTCTAACGCCAAAAAACCCCCAGGAGCTAAGTATTCGTGCGAAAATTCGCAAATTACATCTAAATCACCCATCCCCATTTCGCCTCTACCATCCAACGCGGACATTGGTTCGTGTCGACCAACCTCTGGCTGCAAATTTGCGGCGACGTCCGAGGGAATATAAGGTGGATTTGATACGATTCCGGCAAACTTGATACCATTATGCTCGCGTAAAGCGTCGAACCACGACCCATGCAACAAAGAAACCGTATCCTTCAACCTTAAACGCTCTACGTTTATCTTTGCAATCTCCAGCGCTTCCTTGGAAAAATCTGTGGCGTACACCCCCGGGTTCGTCTTCGGGAACATATCCTTCAACTCCGTGGCTAACGCGCATGCAATTGCTCCAGACCCGGTGCCTAAATCTAACCACGGCAACTCTTTTAAATGCTCCTTCTTCCCGTATATTTTCACGTGCTGGTATGCGAAATCAATCAAGAGTTCTGTTTCCGGTCGAGGTATTAAAACGCCCGGCGCGACGTACAAGGATACCGTCCGAAACTGTGAAGACTTCGTTAAATACTGAATCGGGTACCGGTCATCAATGCGCTTGTTCCATAAAGCTGTCAATTGGTCGAAATTCATGCGCATTGAGATATCATCACTTTTTCCTTCGTTTGCGACGACGTCTTCCAACAGCCACTCCAATTCGGTAACTAACGACTGTTCATCTACTGGGTCATTATTAGTAGTGTCGTGGTGATGATGACGATGATGATGACTCTGTTGATCACTGTCTTTATTACCGCCATCGAACGAAGAAAATGCTCCTTTACTCTTTGTTATCTTCTCTTTTGCCCACGTTTGCCATCGTTTTAATTCCTCTCTCGTAGAGTCGAACGTCGCTTTTCGTTCGTTCAACGGTATCAACGTTTTTTCATCAACGTAAGAAGAAGAAGAGAAAGAGCAGCAGAATGTTCTACTCTTCTTCTTGTTGTTGTCGTGCGAATAGGAAAACCGACGACGATGAAAAAGTGATGATGATGATGACGACGATGATGCGTTCAACACGAGAAGAGGGTTGTTCATCCGATGATGATGATGATGATGATGATGAGAAAAGGCCTTTTCCAGTGAGAGAAGGAAACTCCTCCTGCTCCTCATTTTTGAGGGAAAACGACGATTGAGAAGTTTTTTTCAAAAAAAGAGGTGCCCACACAAGAATTTTATTCTTTTATACATATCACACACAGTATGAGAATAACAAGCGTTCGTAAACACGCGTAGAGTTCTCTTCCTCTTTGAACGATACCTCCTCTTAATCCTCCACCTTCTTTTCCTCCTCCTCCACCTATAACGCGATGACCACCACCATTTCCAACGCGTTATCTTCTTTTCTTCTTTTTTCCAAATTCACTCTTCGTCGAGAGACCAACGAGATTAGCGGAGAAGAAGGAACGAACTCGTTGGAAACGCTCGTTCTGATTTTATTCACCGGTGTACTCTCCTTCTTCCCGACGCTCTTTGCCGTTCGACGATGGATATTTCCTTCGCTGTTGCAATTGGGATTGAAATTTGTGGCGACGAAAGGCGTGCGCGTGACGGTCGGGTCGATTGGGTTCCTTTCCGCGACGGATGTGATTTTGAACTTTTCGTCTCCTGCTGAAGGAGGGGGAGATATCGAGCAGATATCCATCGGAGAAATCAGATACGCGGGAAGACTGAGGCACTTGGTGAATTGGATGTTGAAATCGTTATATTCACCGTCTCCTGCAACTGGAAGTACGTCTTCAACTACTACCAGCACCACTACTACTATCAAGGAAGGAGATGTTGACGTGCCCGAAGAAGGAGACGGAGACGCCTCGTCGAGTAAAGAAGTTGTCGTGCAAAATCGGAACAGGATGATGAACGTCCCCATTCGGTGTTTCGACGTGCAAGTAAAAAGACGGAGCGCGAGGAAGACAAAGAAACAAGAAGATTACGAGGATGATTTGGATGGCGATTACGTCGAGGAAGAGGAGGAAGAGGAGGAGAAGGCGAAATCGACGAGCAACACCACCACCAACATCAACAACACAAACGACAATAAAACAGATAGGGCGAGTAAACGGATAAAGGAAAGTTTTAAGAAGCGTGTCGTCGCGAGGTTTCTCTCGCTTTTGGAAATCAATTTAGTAGATTTAAGAGTGTACGATGAGGATGTTTTCACCGTTACGACGACACAAATGGTTTTAACGACGAAACCTGTAGCAGATGCGCTGACGGTGTTCGTGAATATGCCAAACGGCATTCGAATAGTTCCGAAATCGGTTCGCGTCGGTAAGAAAGACAATGTTGCCATAGCAATTTCGAAAGTATCGTGTTCACTCAGGGCTGATTTGACGAAAATAGGTAAAGTGAGCGATGTGCAAGTTGAACTGTTGGGGATAGATCCAGTATTCACGGATGATTCGCAGGATTTGTTCAATCACGCGTGGATAGAAAGCGTTCGAATTCATCAAGTTTGCGATGATAGGAGGGTAAAAGACGACACAAACATCAAATCTTCGTTTGCTTTCGGATACGAGATTAGGAATGCGCGCTCTGAAGGTTTTTGTTTCCAAAACTCGCTCGCAGATGCGCTCGTGCAGGATCAAATAGATTCCAACACGTTGAATGCACGCGTAAAGTCTTCGGTTTTATTGACTGTGCCTGAAATTAGTGGAGTGTTTCGAACAACAAATAGCGATCGACGCAAAGGACGAAGCAGTAGAGACACCATGGATGAAGCTGGCGGCAACAAAAATACGACCGCGTCAATGAAAATATTGGGTGTTTCGCTCGATTTTCAAGATGATTGTTCTCTGGAAACTTACTCTCGAAAAGTTGAAATCGGCAAACTCGAAATTGAGCATCACTCAAGCAGTGCCCAAACGGTGCAACCGGCAACGACGAAAATAACAATGGATGACGTGCAGATGGACTGGGATCCTGATGCACATTTCCTAATCGAAACGCTTTCAGAAGATACGAAAAAGTTCCTCGGGAGTCTGGCCTTCCTAAAGACGAAGGATCAGTCCAAGCAGGAGAAAGAGATGAAAGCATCGCGGGATCGTAACGTTTCCCTTGATGCTAGCAACGTTTCGTTTGCTGCGGATTTGACGCTCGGAGCGAATGTTCGCTTCGCTTCGACGCGCGTACATCTCGAGGAGATTTTGACGATAAACGTTGAAAATTTTGAAATCGAAACAAACGCGGAGACGTTTTTCACGACGAAATCGCTCGCCCTCGAGAAGCGAAAGCACGATAGCGGTTGGGATATCACAACGAGTACAGCCGCTGTTACGTTTGCTCGAGACTTAGATTTCGGCGATTTTTACGCTGCTTTGTTCGCTGGCGAAAGTGCTTTCAAACAAGCGCTGAAGAAGTTCACCTCCACGGCTGCCTCCGCAGCCGACAAGTCCAAAATCATCTCCAAAAAAGCATCATCGAATGAAAATGGAACAGTTTTAAATTTACCGGATTCAATAGGAGAAGTGCGCTGGAAGTCGACCGGAGGAAACACGTTCATAATCGAAGATTCAGATAAACTCGAAAGCTTCTTGCGTATGCAAGAAAAATTTCTGAAGCCGGAATTGAAACGCTCGAGAAAATTATTAAGAGACGCTGACGAAACTAAGGATGCTCAAATGATTCAGCAAATATTTCAGAATGTTGCAAAAGCGTATAAGAAAGGTGTCGATGGCTTTAACGAGAATAAGAAGAAAGACGTGCACTTCCTGAATCTGGTGGATAATATTTTGACAGTTCGTGCGCAAACGCTGGATTGGTCTTTCAAATATGGTTGTGACGCAGACGAACGTGAGAAAATAGGACATTTCTGCCGTTGCACCGACGCTCCATACTCGGATGGCGTCGATTTGCACATAACCCAATACCAAACCGTCGATTGGACGTGCGAAAAGTTTGATATGTTCCTTGGTGGCGAGGATTGCGCTATGTTCGAGGCAAAAACCATTTCCATGCAAGGACCGGTTGTTTTAGCAAAGCAGAGCGTCCAGTCCAAAGACACGCACTTACTACCGTTCCCGGTCGGCAAGCGAAGATTTGCAGCCATTCGCTCGGCTCATTCTTCTTCTAGGCCAAGCGTTTTAGCGTTCACTAATTTAACGCAGACTTGGATTGACGGGAAATTACGGTATTTGGCATCATCAGAACCGAAGTACGCTATTCTTTCGCGCGAAATATCAAATCGTGTGGTTCCGAAATCAAGGCATCGTGATGCCCCGAACGGTGATACATCTCCGGCAAAAGTAAAAGACAACTTTCCGTGGTGGGATAACTTAAGGAACTTATGGCGAGGTGACTTCACGATTATCGCAAGGAACTCTCAAATCGTCCTGGATTCATCTTTGAAGGATACTCAAACTCGTCACGCGCTTGCTTTCAAAGCCTCCAAATGCGAAATGTCTTACAAATCAGGGCATATCCTTCTCCGCGCTGCTCGTTTTGCCGTATCGAGGGAGCCTTCTTTTTCGGATGCAGTTGCCCATACGCTTTTTGTTGCGCCGGCGGTCGAGATTGGTGTGAAGTATGAATGGTTGACTAAAGATAATACAAACGGATACGCGACATCGTATCGTTTCGATCCAACAACAGGCGTAGAATTGCACACCCTGTCTGAATGCAAAAGTTGCGAAGGTTCGCACGAGCTCAGCATACAATTCGCATGCAAAGATACCTTGCTCCCAGGATGGCGCGCTGATCACATACTCGATGATATTGAAACGAAAATGAGTTCTAGCATAGCAGAAGACTCAGCGGATGAAGAAGATTTCTCGACTCCGAAGTCGTCAAGGAAAAGCACTATTGATAACTTCCAAACGCCGTTGTCTTCGTTTCAGACTACCACGACGGACGCAAATGGTGATAAAGCTTCTTTATCTTCTTCGCCGCTCGCAAAATGGCATTCCGATGACTTCAAAACTAGGATTTCGGCACTCAAGCTTTCGCCATCGAGAACGTCTTCAGTTCTACTTTCGCCAGCGCGTGCGCGGAATATATCAGATCTGCACAGTGTCCTCAATTCATTCGACGGTATCAGCATGAATTCTCAGTTCACGGAAACTCCATATTTTAGATTCACCGCAGAGGATATGAGGTACATGAAAAAATGGTGGAGAGCGCTGATGAAACCCGATTTGGTATCGTTACGGAACGCGTGGAGGTACAAACAATATGGAAAGACAAAAGTAACGGAAAAAAGTTACGGTAAGACAAAAAAAGTGAAAGGCAAGTCTATGGTTTCCATATTATATTCGAAACAACCGAGCTGGGAGGTGACGGCGGAGTATTTGAATTATTCCTTACCGACAAAGGAGAAAGACGAAACTGTCCAAAGCATAGCTGCTTTTTTGGAAGGATTCAGTTACATATCTAACGCGAGTGAAAACTTGAACGTCCACGCGAAGGATTTACGCATATTTTTACCCGAAAAAGAAGAAAATGAGGCAATTTTTGAGCCGAATCAAATGATATCGGCGAATTTCGACGACACCATGCGCGAAATGTTGAGAGGCTCGAACACATTCCCTTCGCCGCGTACATGTAGAGTCGGTGATGGTAACGGTCCTAACGAGAATAAAGTCACTGCATCGTCGCTGCGGGAAATGGTCACGGACTCGATGTTAGTGCTTGAAAGTCGCGAATTTCGAGTACGCAAACCTTCGGCGAAAGATGAGGTGCGAGTCGACGTGGACTCTCCTAGAGTATTACTCGAATCGAAAACGAGAGAAAAGGTTTTGACGTGGATTCGTGAGATGTGGCAAGCTTCGCTAGGCGATGATCCCTCAATCGAGAAGCCACCGTCGATGTTTGAATTAGAAAAGCTCAGTGAAAATCTCGTCGATATGGACCTTGATCAATACAACAAGCATAGAAAAAATATCAGTGCGACGAGTGGATTCAGCGAGTCCTCGCAATCGAACGCGAAAACTGCGAACACCGAATTAGATTTGCTGGAGTTGATTAAACCGGGTGTCGTGAATAATGACGGTGAAAATGTTGTCAGCGAGATGAAAAAATCTCCTCCAACTCAAGTAACTGCCGATGAATGTTTGTTCGTCGTCCAAATTTCAGAACCGCAAATAAATTTACGAGGTAACGATCGAAATGGGCGATTATTACTCGCAGCGGATAATGGACTCGTTGTTGGTCGACGCGTAGTGTCTTCATCTTCGGATTCCTCTTCGGCGGCACAGAAGCAACGGTTGGTAGACGTGAATTTACACCACGTAGCAGCTCATGTTGCACCTACAGACGTCGACCTCCGAGCTGGCGTACAATGGCTCGAAGATAAAGGCTCCGATGAAGAAGTCACGCATTTACAGCCAAAAAAATCTAGCTTGCTGAGACAAATCTTCGCTCCGTGCGAGATGATCTTCAAGCACTCCGTGCAAACAAGTGATAGCGGTGAATCTGACGATTCAGACGCACCCACAAAATTCTCTTTCAAATCTCCAGATATTGACGCCACGATGGAATCCGAACAGCAGGCTGTACTAGTCGATATTATTGGCTCGTTGTTTTTAACTCCATCAAATTTCGCGCCTCCCAGTCCGGAATACAACGCAGTCGCTCTGCTGAGGAAAAAAGGACAGAGAAGTTTATTTGACCAAGAAGATGCAGCTGCGTCGGCGATCGTTGCGGCTCCTTTGTTGGAATATATCAAATCTATCCACGCACTGAGACTGCATGACATAGATTTTCAGAAATTTGAAGACGACAGAACAGAAATGACGTCCGGCGGCGCGAAAGAGAACGAAGATTTGAGGAGACGAGGTTATCTCGATGACGTGAAACGTAAAGAAAAAGCGTTGGCGAAATCGATACGGCGAGCGGAGTCCTTGACGAAGTATAATCGCAAAAGAGCGGCGATGCAAATGGAGTTGGAAATCGAGCGAGGAGCGTGGGCGCTCAGAAAAGCCGGGAAGACGTTCATGAATGCGGAAATTACAAATCTAAGTCTTTCGCGAGAACGGCACGTCGATTCATCCGGCGTTACTCTTTTCAAATTGAAGGGATTACACTTACAAACTGTTGAAAAAGTAGTCGTAGGAAGATGGCTTCTGGATGAAGATTGGGATAACGTTCCGGCGGCGATACGGACAAAACCTAATTTTCTTCAAGTATCGGCATACCGCGCGGCGAGCCCACCAGAAGCACCAATTTGGAATCATTTAGAAGTTCTCCTCTCACCGTTCAAAATTGACATCACGAAGGAAATCTATCAAATGATTTATGACTACGCATTTCCGTCGGAACGAGAGATCAAGTCAAAAAAGATGCACTTGGCATTCGAAAAAGAGTTTCAGAAATCAAAGGCAACCGTTGCTACTACTACTACTAAGACGACTTCGACAACAGCTACCAAAACTTCTACAGACAGTTTACCTAAGGTTGACGAAGGATCATCGAGAAAGACGGCAGAGGTTGTTGGTGGTGAAGACGACGACGACGAGGATACAGCGCCCATTTCTGGTCCAAAGGTTGTGCAAGTGAAATATTTGCGATTCAACGAATCGAAAGTGAAAGTGTCTTACCACGGATCAGCGGGTTCGTTCAAAGATGTCAGACTGTTGCTCGATTCCTACACTTGCGAATCGTTTGAAGGAAGATGGAGAGAACTTGTCGGGCAGTTGAAAGGTAACTTGGCATGGTCTGCTCTGAAGTCGGTGACTGGATTCGCGGGACGAAAACTTACCAAGATTAAATCTGCGGCGGCAAACGAGGATGCGGCAGTAGTAGTACCAGTCGCAGCTGTCGCACAGACTGCAGAAGAAAATTTGAGCGACAGTAACAACGCGACCGCTCCGTTCGCGTCTGCATCAAAACAAACCAGTTCGGTGGTGTCTCCCGCCAAGAAGAAATCGATTTTCAAGAAATTGTTCAAAACGCCTACGAAGAACGAGAAAAACGAACGGGACGCGTTCATGTCGGGCTTTAGCGCAAAAAACCCAGCTGATAAATAGCAATAGCAATAGTAGACGTAAATAAATACAGTACAGTAGGAATTCGCAATGCGTTAGTTACAACGTTGTATATAAGTATCAAAATTTTCCTCCGATTTGCTGGAGCGATTTCTCTAAAACGTACGAAACTTGATGCGGTTTCAAGGAACAAAACATCCCAGCTGGTAGTTCCGAAGGCATTTTTAACCCACCGATTCTCGTCCGCTTCAAATTCTTCACCTCTACCCCGGCACTCTCTGCAATCCGTCTAACCTCTCGATTCCGTCCGTCTTCCACTTCCACCGCGACGCGATTTTTTGGTCCTCCGTCCCCGGTGACTGTTTCCACCAGCACCGGCGTCACGTGCACGCCATCCACTTCCGTCCCTTTCCGCATCTTTGTGATCTGCGCACTCGTCACTCTCTCCGGTGCCGTAATAATGTATCTCTTCACAACCACCGACGATGGGTGCGCGACTCTTTGCGACCATTTCCCGTCCGTCGTCACCAACAACATGCCCGTCGTTTGAACGTCCAATCGACCAACCGTAAACAATCTCGGCGGTAACTTTCCCGGATTCCCCTTCTTCCACTGTTCCGTCCACGTCTGCAACAAATCCAACGCTTTCTTTCCACCAGTGCCAGTTTCTTCCTTTTCTCCTCTGTTGCTACCGTTGTTGTTGTTTAGAATACCACCAGTTTTGGTCGAGCAGACGTACCCTTTCGGTTTGTTCACTAGGAAATAAAAGTGTTCGCCGGCGTATTCGACGCCGCCTTGGACGACTTTATCGTCCAACTCAATCACGTCCACGTCCAAGTTCACCTTAAACTGCGGCTCTAAAACTTTCGTCCCGTTTACTTTCACTCGTCCGTCGAAGATGATCGTTTCCGAGCCTCGTCGCGAGGCGACGCCCAACGCCGCCAACGCTTTCGACAATCTCTGCCCTTCCAGTTTGTTCAATTTCTTCTCCTGGGGCGTTTGGACGATATCGCCGTTAAAGCGCGTTTTTCTCCCTCTCGTTTGCGTCGTCGTCCAACTGTTGTTGTTGTTCTTACTCCCGTTATTATTACTACTACTATTACTATTACCATTGTTGCTACTACTTTTAACGAACAACTTCTTTGTTGAAGAAGAAGAGCGTGTTTGATGATGACCACAAAACGTCCCCGCCGTCAACTTTGTCGTCCCCCCACTCAAAGTTTTCGGGGCGGCGTAACAAAAATTCAACATCATCATCATCATCGTTGCCCCGCGTTTTTGTTTTTGTTTTTGTTGTTGTTGATTAAGAATAATACTATCCTTTACTACTAATAATAACGACGACGATGATGATGAGAACGCCAAAGAAGAGCGTCGCATATACACCTGTCTTGTCGACAAAAACAAATGTAGAACACAACAACAACAACTCTGAATTAATATGAATAATAAAAAGTGACTTGTGACGAGACTTTTTCTTTTTGTCACTTTTTCTCCTCTCCTCCTCCTCTTAAAGTCCTCCTCCCTTTCTTCTTGTGTAAAAGTGTTCTTTCCAGAAAAGCACGTTTAATTTGGAGGATATGCACAACAAAGAAGATATATATATATATACAAATAATGAGGAGTAATAGATAGATAGAGAGAGAAAATATAATGGGATTGTTAAAGCAATACCGAGCGAAAGCGACGACGTTTAGAGATGGGAAAAAAGCGGCGGATTTCGAGAGCAAAGAACAAAATTATACCACTTCTTCCATCATCACGACGACGAAGAAACAACGCGGCGTAAACGAGGGGAAGAATGGCTTCACTTCTTCTCCAAAAAACAACAACGGTTTTGATAAAGGTGGTGGTAGTGGTAACAAAAGTACTGGAGATACGAATAAAAAATGGAAGTCAAAAAGAGCCGGTGCCAAAGAACGACGAATTCGTATATTGCGTTCTTTACCGCTCTCGAGAGCGCTGACGGAGCAAGAACTGGCGAAGATGTTCAAAACGGTATTACAACCGGTGCGAGCGAAATACGGAGGCGCTGGATTTGCTAAACCGAGCGTATACGTGGACATTTCCGACGAGTACTTTTCGGAAAAGTTCCAAGAACTGTTCGACGAGCACGTGGACGGTTTCGGCGGGAAATCTCTGACGAAGATGGGAAAGAAAAACGAGGAGATGTTGTGGAAGCAAAGGTTAAAAGAGAAGCAAGGCAGAGAACAGTTCGTGGTTGTCAAGAGTCACGACGACGACGACGACGACGAGAATAATAGTCATAGTAAGAAACGACAGCGGCGGCGGCGGATGATGATGAGTAAAAAAGGAGAAGAGGAAAACGATAAAACGAAACCTTTTCTCAGTCGCAAACAGAGGAAACTCGCCTTGCAAAGAGGCGAAGTCGTTCTCGAGAGTAACCACAGTAGCGATAGAAAAAAGAACCACCACAAAGCGACTTTTGCGAGCGAGTTGCAAAAGCAAGCTTTGCTCGCCGCCGCCGAGGCTGATTTTATTTAGTTAGTTGACAAAACGCGTTTTGATGTAAAAATAATACCACGAGTTTAGTAAAATTTTGGTTGCATGGTTGATTTTGATTCCTTTTCTTTGTCTCCTTCTTTGGCGGTTTGGTGCTTTATTTTGGTCCACAAATGGCAAAATTCTCAAAAAATCCAGCGTGGCAACGTCATCTTCCTCATTGAACAAGTTATTACAACTCTACCTCTATTAATATTATTAATAATCATGACTACCACTGCTGCGTTCACGTCCTCGGGGTCGCGCGTCTTCGTCTCGACGTCTAAAAGAATCAATTCTCAAAGAACGACGACGATCGTTCGAAGTTCTTTACAACAACATAAACAACAACAACAAAAATCATCATCATCGGTCGCGTTATCGTCGTCATCACCGTCCAAAAATCAATTCATCACGCAGAAGAAAAAGAGAGCAGCGTCGACGGGAAAAACCGTCGTCGTTCGCGCGGAAGGCGGCGACGGACAAGAGGCCGCGCCAGCCACGGCGGCGGCAGCTTCCCCGAAAACGCAAGTCCCGGAGTCGTACATCAAACTTCTCTCGTTCTCCGACTTACCGAGAGGCGACCGAAAGAAAATCGACGCTTTGGGGAAGTCTATTTTACTCTTTTGGTACAGAGATACGATTTGCGCGATTGAGTCGAGGTCACCATCAGAAGGCGCGTATTCTGAGGGGTTTGAGCGAGCTCGATTGACGCAAGACGCGTGCATCGAGTGCCCGACGACGAAAACGACGTTTGACTTGAAAACTGGGGAGATTAAAGCGTGGTATCCGGATAATCCAGTGTTGGCGAAATTAACGCCGCAGGAGACGTGTAGAAATATGGAAGTGTTTCCAGTCGTGGTCGCGGAAGAGGAGGATGCGATTTACGTTGGCGTGAAAGATGGGAGTTTAGGTCCAGGGTTTGTCTCGCAATCCTTTAAAGGTGGGTCGGACTCGAGTTTGGAGAACAACAACGTTTTCGGTATCGAACCGAGAATGTACACGGAGGATGGACAGGTATTGGAGGATGCGAGCTCGAGTGGATCAGCAAAGTTAGATCCGGGGACAGTAGCCGTGAGCATCGCAGGTGTGGCGGCGTTGGCGGTTGGCGGAACCGCGACGTGCTTGTATTTTGAAAACTACGTGCTTTTGGGTATCTTTTGGATCGCCGGGTTTGCAGCCGCGGCGAAGGTGGCGTTGGACGTGACCGGCGTTGATATTTCCGAATTGACTAAAGGTGATTAAAGCCACACTGAGAAAAATACTTATACTTATATAATAATATTCTGCTGACTTAAAAACATTCGCAATTGCTATCGTATATGCTCTCTTCTTAAGAAATCTCACCCACCGTGTGTAAACAACTCGTCGTACATTATTACTGCTACTTTCCTTCCCTCTCAAATTAAGTTTAAGCTTGGCCAGTCGCGGCGGCAATCTCAGCCGCGAAGTTAGATTCCTTCTTCTCGATACCTTCACCCAAGTTAAATCTTTCGAAGCGACGGATGGAGATCTTCTCGCCCAATTCCGCGGTGGCTTCTTTGATCAATTCTT
>Ga0114997_10000557_pt1 | contig 30694 bp, 29 predicted proteins | sample ArcticOcean_MG_C_2_FD_87045 | JGI IMG/M metagenome (GOLD analysis project Ga0114997, IMG submission 87045) | Marine microbial communities from western Arctic Ocean - ArcticOcean_MG_CB4_136 | ecosystem: Environmental > Aquatic > Marine > Oceanic | place: Arctic Ocean: Canada Basin | collected... | reverse complement strand
TTTATATCTTCAATTTTACCTTTTATAGGACCATAATTTTTTAACCAATCAACACTTTTATTTAATGTAATACCTGTGTCAGAGAGATCGTCACACAAAAGTATTTTACCACCCATATTTTTAGCGATCGAACTTATTTCACGAGAAAAAACTATATCTCCCTGTTCATCCTCAACCCCTTTGCCCGAATAAGATTCAACAGCTAGATATGCACACTTTAATTTAAAAACTCTACTTAAAACGTCAATCATGGGTGCTCCGCCTCGCATTATGCCAACAAGTAAAGTTGGGTTATAACCACTGTCATGAATCATGATAGCCAGCTTTTCTACGGTCTTGTTGTATTCATCCCAAGAAAGAATTAATTTTTCTGACATATTAATTCTGCTATCATAGTCAAAAAAACTTAATTAAAAAGGAGAAAATTTATGCCAAAGGGATATTGGTTAGCAACTTATAAAAAAATTGAGAGTAAAGATAACTTAGGAAACTATGCAGCAAAAGCAACTGAGGCGATAAAAAGCTATGGGGGAAATCCTCTAGTTAGAGGGGGTAAGTACAAATGTCTTGAAGGGGATAATTTCTCAAGAACTGTAATTTGGGAATTTCCAAATTATGATGCAGCAGAAAAATGCTATAATTCGAAAAAATATCAAGAAGCTTGGGGTCTGGCAAAAAATTCTACTGACAGAAATCTACAAATTATTGAGGGAATTTAATTACTTTCTTTTTTATTATTCCAATTAAAATAATATCTAATAAAACCAAAAATAATTGCTAATAAAGCTAAAATCAGCCAGTTGTACTTATTTATCCATACAAAAGAAGCGTGTCCGCTTAACATTGTAAAAAGAACTAATAAAGTCATAACATTATTATGTACGCTGCGTGTCTTGGCTTGAGTAGATAAATTTAAGTCAAATTTTGTTTTATTTAAAGCTGAAGAAGTAATATTTTTTCCATTAGGTATAATTACATAAAAAACATTAAAAAACATTATACAGCCTAAAATAATACCTACAGATAAGAACGCAAATCTCGCTCCATAAATTTTTGTTAAACCAAATGCAATTATTGTTCCAATTACCAATAATACTATTGGAAAAACTATTTTATAATTTATTAACTTAGACTTACAAATAAAATTATAAAGTAACCAGGACCCTATTATAGATAAAACTGAAATACCTATTCCCATTAAAGGAGTAATATTTATATTAACTCTGCTATCCATCATTAAAATTTTTGCATTAAAAAAATAAATAATGATTAATAGTAAAATTCCTGTAATAAATGTTAAATAGCTTTGCCACTTAAATATAATTAAATTTTTAGGAACCTCTTTGGGAGCTCCATGAAGTCTAGTAAGTTTATAATAGTAACCACTATGTTGAAGGATTCCCTCAGCTTCTACTTCTTTATTTTCTAAATTTTTTTTTAATTTATTATCAAGGTAATTAAATAAAAAAGAATTACCTATCCAGGTTATTGCAAAGAAAACATGACCCCATCTTAACAAAAATGTTAGCCACTTAAGTACTAAAGGTGATAGTTCCATTTTAATATTTCACTTTATCTTCTTTTTTGCCCCACAGATCAAATGCTTTAAGAGCCTCTTCTCTCATCATTTGATGCATAGAAATTTTTCGATCTTTAATATTTTTATTAAGTTCTTCGTAGATCATCTCGTCAGAAAAATCAATTTTCTTCGCATCCCTTCTTGTATTGGCATAATATACTTTATCTATTCTAGCCCAATAAATAGCAGATAGGCACATTGGACATGGCTCGCATGTTGTATATAAATCGCAATCCCTCAGACTAAAATTATTTAAAATTTTGCAAGCATTACGAATTGCTACAATTTCTGCATGCGATGTTGGATCATTAGATGATGTAACTATATTAAAGCCTTCAGAAATAATTTTATTGTCTTTAACGATTACTGCTCCAAATGGACCGGTGCCACTATTAACACTTTTAATTGAAAGTTCAATTGCCTTCATCATAAATTTATTAGTCATATTCTTCTTTTTAATTCATTTATACTCATTAAAATTCTTTCAGGAGTTGCAGGAGCATCAAGTTTAGGTATTAGATTATAGTTTGCTATAGACGATATGGCATTTTTAATTGCAAAAAAAACTGACATTGCATTCATTAATGGTGGCTCTCCTGTTGTTTTAGATTTATTTATTACATTTTCAATATTTTTTCCTTTCTTGAAAATTTCTACATTGAATTTTTCTGGCATATCACTCACAGCAGGAATTTTATAAGTGGAAGGTGAATGAGTAGTAAGTTGACCATTAGTTTTCCAATTAACTTCCTCCATGGTTAACCACCCAGCGCCCTGGACAAAACCTCCCTCTATTTGACCAAGTTCGATGGCAGGATTAATTGCTTTACCAGCATCATGCAAAATATCAGCACGTAATATTTTGTTTTCCCCAGTCAAAGTATCTATCAATACTTCACTAACTGCTGCACCATAAGCAAAATAAAGAAAGGGTCTTCCTTTAAAGTTTTTTTTATCAAAATGTATCTTTGGTGTTGCATAAAAACCTGAGGAAGATAATGGAATTCTATTTAAGTATGCTTCTTTAATAAGCGAATTAAATTTGAATGTTTTATTTTTAAATTTAACCATGCCATTTTCATAAATTCCTTTATCGCTTTTAATTTTATATTTGCGTTTAACATATTGAGCCAAATTAATTTTTATTTTAGAAATTGCATTTAGTGCTGCAGCGCCATTAAGATCTGTTGTGCTGGAAGCTGCGCTAGCACTAGTATTTGGAACCTTGTCTGTACGAGTTGCTGAAACTTTGATTTTGCTAAAAGGTAATCCAAGCTCATTCGCAACTAATTGAGCAATTTTAGTATAAGTGCCTTGCCCCATTTCAATCGCTCCAGTATTTACATGAACACTTCCATCGTTGCAATAAATATGCACTAAGGCCCCTGCTTGGTTTAAATGCCAAGTTGTAAAGCTTATTCCAAATTTTACAGGGGTTATAGAAATTCCTTTTTTAATATATTTGTTCTCTTGATTAAATTTTTTTATATTAGATTTTCTACTATTGTAATTTGAGGATTTTAAAAGTTGTTCAAAAATTTCTTGAATTACGTTATCTTCAACTTTCATATTATAATGAGTGATATTTCTTTTCTTTTTTTGATAAAAATTTCTTCTTCTTATTTCTGAAGAATCTTTTTTAAGTGTGGTGGAAATGTGATCAATAATATTTTCAATAGCCATCATACCTTGATTTCCACCAAAGCCACGAAATGCTGTATTTGATGCTGTATTAGTTTTACAAAGATAATTTTCTACTAATATGTTTTCAAGGTAATAAGCATTATCAATATGCAACAAAGCTCTTTCATTAATTGCTCCTGATAAATCTGGAGACACACCACACCTTGATGCAAGCTTTAATTTTAAACCTTTGATGATACCAAGTTCATCAAAACCAACTTCATATTCTGAATAAAAATCATGTCTTTTTCCAGTTATAATTATATCATCATCACGATCCATCTTAAGTTTAACTGGACATTTTGTTTTTTTCGCTAACAAAGTGCAAATCGCAGCAAATATAAAAGATTGTGTTTCTTTTCCTCCAAATCCACCACCAATTCTTCTTGTTTCAACAGTAATAGTGTTACTTTTTTGATTAAGCATTTTTGCTATAATTTGTTGAGTCTCGCTAGGGTGTTGAGTGGATGAAAATACTTTAAAATCATTATCTTCCTGTGGGATAACAAAAGCTGTTTGGCCCTCAAGCGCAAAATGTTCTTGGCTACCAGTAGTAAAATTTCCTTTTAAGCGATTTGTTGAATTTTCAATCGCCTTAAGTGCTTCACCTTTTTTTATTATTTTTTCTTTTAAGACAAAGGATTTCTTCTTTAACGCTTCATGTATGGTCGTAATTGGCTTCAGAGTTTTATAACTTATTTTTGCTTTTAAAACAGCCTTTCTAGCTAACTCAGTTGTTTTTGCAGCAACTGCAAATAATGGCTGTCCATAATACTCAGCTTTTTCTGGAAATATTGGATCACCATCATATACTGGACCAACATCATTTCTTCCCTCGATATCTTTTGAAGTTACCACTGCGACTACTCCTTCACTTTTAATTACTTTGTCCAGATTCATTTTTTTGATTATTGCATGCGCCTTTTTACTCCATCCTATAGCTCCATATAAAGTTCCAGCTGCTTCAGGAATATCATCAATGTAAAAAGCTTTACCAGTTACATGTTTTATAGCACTTTCGTGAGGTCTTATTTCGTTAATCAAGTTTTCTTTTTTCACTTTAAGCATACAAACCTATTGTTTTATTTTTTTTTATTTCAGCGCAGCACTTTTCAAGTAAATTTTTTGCAACTTGCATTCTATATAACCCGCTAGCACGCATATCGGTGATTGGCTTAAAATCTTTTTCTAATGCTTCTTTAGCTTTTTGGATAATTTCATCGTTCAATAAAGATTTTAATAATATTTTTTCACAAAAAATTGCTCTTTTAGGTATTGTGGCCATACCCCCATATGCAATTCTTACGCTTTCAACTTTATTTTTTGTTATTTCTAAATTAAATGCCGCACAAACAGATGATATATCATCGTCAAATCTTTTTGATACTTTATATGCCTTGAATGTATTTTTTTCAACTAAAGGAATTCTAATCGAGTGAATGAATTGGTTTTTTTTTAGTTTTGTTTTTCGGTAATCAACAAAAAAACCATCAAGAAATAAAATTTCAATTTTATTTAAATTTTGTAAAATAACTTGGGCATTTAATGACAACAATAAAGGTAAACAATCACCAATTGGAGATGCAGTAGCAATGTTTCCAGCAATTGTCCCAACATTTCGTATTTGAGGGGATCCGTAACGTTGAAGTATTTTTGTAAAATCTGGGTAGTATTTTTTAATATAATTTTCAAAATCAATCAGGGGTGTTGAGGCACCTACTTCAATATATTTATTTTTATTTTTTATATAATTTAATTCTTCGATTGAATTCATGTAAATAATAGAGTTAATATCCTTTCTTTCTTTAGTTATACGCAAAGATAAATCGGTGCCGCCACTTAAAAAAGTTACATCAGTATTTTTTTCAAGTATTTTTTTTAATTCCCCAACATGTGTAGGGGCAAAGTATTTTTTATCTTTTTTATTTATCACGATACTTTTGTTATTTATTTTTTTTATTAATTTAATTGTATTTTCTATATTTTGATTAAAATGATCAGTTTTATTTTTATTATTCAAACTTTTGGCTGCACTAATTATTGGTTTGTAACCAGTGCAGCGACAAAGATTTCCAGATATAGAATCTTTAATTAAATTATTCTTAAAACTAGTATTTTGTTTAAACATCGAGAATAAAGCCATAACGAACCCTGGGGTACAAAAACCACATTGGCTACCATGACAACTAACCATTGCTTCTTGAACTGGATGTAGTGATCCGTCTTTTGAAATTAAATCCTCAACAAGTATAAGTTGTTTTCCCTGTAAAGTTGGTAAAAGTGTGACGCAAGAATTTATAGCTCTATAATTTATTTCATTATTTTTTAATTCACCCACTACAACTGTGCATGCGCCACAACCCCCTTCGGCGCATCCCTCTTTCGTTCCTGTTTTTTTTAAATTTGTTCTTACGTAATTAAGCAAAGTTTCGTTGGGATCTGGATTTTTAATTTCTACAATTCTATCCTCTCGGATAAATTTTATTATATTAGAAGTCATTAACTACCTCGATAAGTCGAGTAGCTCCAAGGAGTAAACAACAAAGGCACATGATATTTTTCTTTTGGGTCTGAAACACCAAATTTAACCGAAACTTCATTAAGGAAATTTGGATTTTGTAATTCTACGATTTTTCTAAAGTATTCACCAACGTGAAAAACCAATTCGTAATTTCCTATTCTAATTGGCTCTACTAAAACTTCATTTGGTCTTCCATCGTTATTTAGTACAACAGATTTAATTTTTTCTCTTTTTACTGAAATTAAATAAACATCAACTTTCAACCCTTTTCCAGGTTTTCCAGAGTAAGTATCTAAAGCATGTGTTGTTAATTTAGTCATAAAATATTATTACTATAATATACATATTAACTAAATAAATGTTCAATAAAATAGAGAAACTATCTGAAACTGAATTTGCTGAAGTTTTTGGTAATATTTTTGAAAATGCTAGCTGGATTGCGGATATGCTGTATAGGCAAAAACCCTTTAAAAACTTTCATGATTTATCTAATAAGATGATTTCAATATTTGAAAATGCCAATAATAAAGAAAAATTAAAAATTCTAAATTCTCACCCTGATCTTGCTGATAAAACAAAGATTGGATTTTTAACCCCAGATTCAAATAAAGAACAAAGTAATGCTGGATTAGATCAGTGCACTAAAGAAGAGTTTAATGAATTTAAAAATTTAAATTTAGAGTATAAAAATAAATTTGGATTTCCTTTTATTATTGCTGTCAAAGAAAAAAAAAGGTCTGAAATTTTAATAAATTTTAAGAAAAGAATTTTATCTGATAAAAAAACTGAATTTGATGAAGCAATCAATCAGGTAAAAAAAATTGCTAGTTTTCGCCTAGATGAATTAAAAATTAAATTTCTTTAATACTCAACATCAACAGGATCTATTGATCTCCACATATACCAAGTAAATACAGTTCTATAACCTGAGTGTATATTAGAAATTTTATCTAAAAATCTTTTAGTTGGAGGGTACGATGTTTTGTAATTTAAAGATAAAGCTCTTAATAATCCTATATCAGTTGCAGGATACATATCTGATCTATTTAAATTAAACATTAAAAACATTTGGGCACTCCATATACCTAAACCTTTTAGTTGTGTTATATAATTTATGGCATCGCTATCGTTCATTTTTTTAAGTTTTTTCATATTAAAAGATTTATTATTAAAATTCTTTGCAATGTTTTTTAAATAAGAAACTTTTTGACGTGATAAACCTGCGCTTTTTAAGGTACGTGTGGGCAATTTTAATACAGTTTTTGGATTTATTTTCTTTTTACATTTTGCTTCAAATTTTAACCAAATTGAATCTGCGGCTTTAGTACTTATTTGTTGTCCTATAATTGTTCGGCATAAGGAAAAAAAAGGTTTATTTTTTGTGGTTAAAAAACCTTTATTATATTTTTTAATTATTTTTCTCATTACTGGATCTCTTCTAGATAATATTTTTTTTGCTTTATACCAATATGTTGGGGGTTTTTTCATTGTTGCCTAGGAAGAGTAATAGGTTTTTTTAACTGGTGTTCTCTAACAAAAATTATAGCAGATGAAATAACGATTAAGCCTGCCCCTGATAATGTGTAAATGGTTGGACTTTCATTAAAAAAGTAAAATCCAAAAATAATGGCAAAAACCAGAGATAAATATTTTAAGGGAGTCGTTAAAGAAACTTCAGCTAATTTGTAGCTCTGAGTTAAAAGTAGGTTAGCGACACTCCCAAACAAACCTATTAAAATCAATAGACTTAATTCATACATTGAAGGGAAAACCCACCCACCAAATGGTAAAGTTAAAAGCCCCATAGTTCCTGAACAAATTGAAAAGTAAAAAGCGATTAAATAAATTGGTTCATTAACTAAGGTTAATTTTCTTATAAAAATAGAAACACTTGCAAAACCTAAAGTGAATATCACTGGATAAATATAATAAAAATTTAAATTATCAAATCCTGGTTTGGAAATTACAAGAACTCCAATAAACCCTAGGCCTACCGCAATCCATCGTTTTGCTTTTATTTTTTCTCCTAAAAAAAGAATAGAAAATATAACTACCCAGATTGGTCCAGAAAATGCCATTGATGTTACCTCCGCGAGTCCTAAATTTCTAATTCCTACAAAAATAGCATACATTGCGATAGCTCCCCAAAAACTTCTGTGAAAATGAAGACTTATGTGTTTTGTTTTATAAAAATCTTTAAATCGATTTTTAGGTATTAAAAAAAATATTGGAATTAAGCCAAACAAAGCTCTACTAAACATTACTTGCCCAACCGCAAAATCAGTGGCAGTTATTTTAATTAGACAGTCCATAATTGAGAAAAATAATACACTTAATATCATGCAAAGTGCGCCAAGGTGATTTTGGTTTTTGATCATTTTGATAAATTAATTTATATTTACCACTAAATTAAAAAATATTATGCAAATATTTATAGGTGGAATTGGCTGCTTTTGGGATGAAACAGAATATGAAGGTATTGCTGGTATTATTTCTACAGAATGTGGGTATTGTGGTGGAAAAAATCCAACAGTAAGTTATGAGCAGGTTTGTGGTGGGGATACTGAACATATAGAGGTTGTTAAAGTTAAGTTTGATCCTAAAATTATTTCCTACGAAGACATAACTAAATTATTCTTTAAAATCCACAATCCAACTACTCTCAATCGGCAAGGTCCTAATGTTGGCCACCAGTATCGTTCAGAAATTTTTTATAATACGAAAGAAGAAAAGATGATTGCTGAAGAAGTATTAAACGAAGTTAATAAAAAGCTTAATGGTAAAGTAGTAACAATCATTAGAAAAGAAAAAAACTATTGTAAAGCAGAAGATTATCATCAAAAGTATTTTGAAAAACGAAGTAAAAGATGACTTTAGTTTCAACAGAGTGGCTCAGCAAAAATTTAAATAAAGTTAAAATTATTGATGCATCTTGGCATTTAGTTAAAAATAGAAATGCGATTGAAGAATATAATAAAGAACATATAAAAAATGCAATCTTTTTTGACCTAGATAAAAATTCTAATCAGGAAAAAAGTTTACCACATGGTCATTTTTTACCTTCGATCACTAGTCATGAAAAATCTATTTCGAAAATGGGAATTTTAAATACTGATAGAATTATTATTTATTGTTATAGTGATTTGATTTCTAGCTGTCGTGCTTGGTTTCAATTTCTTTATTTTGGACATAACCCAAAATTAATTTCAGTATTAAATGGAGGAATGAAAAAATGGAAACTAGAAGGCAGGAAAGTTACAAATTCAAAAACTAAATTAATTTCGAAAAAATATAAAGCTAAAGAAAATAGCAATATGATTAAAATAAAATCTCAAATTGATAAAAATATAAAAAGAAAAGAATTCACAATATTAGATGCTAGAAGTAAAAATCGTTTTTTGGGCTTAGAGTCTGAACCAAGAATAGGCATCAAAAGTGGTTCTATTAAAGGATCTAAATCTTTACCTTTAAACGCACTTATAAATATAAAAGATAATACTTTTTTAGATAAAAAAAAATTAAAAGATATATTCAATTTAAAAGGAATTAATACCGATAAAATAGTTATGAGCTGCGGAAGCTCTGTATCAGCGTCAAGTCTAGCTCTTGCATATTCTGTAATAAATGATGATTATATGCCCAAAATATACGTTGGTAGTTGGACTGAATACGGAAAAAAATAAATGAAAAGATCAAAAAAAATAACTATTTGGATTATAATATTTTTTGTTGTTATTTCTATAATCGTTATCGGACGCTACTCGGCTGGTCTTTACTTTAAGAAAAAATTTTCTAAACGTCCACCTCCTGCTGTAATAGTTGAAATTGTCATTAATAAAAATTTTAGTCAGACTATTGAAAGTTATTGCACTTCTTTAAGTAGCAAAACGATTTCTTATAAAATAAAAAAAAACGAATTATTAGAGCCAATAAAATTTAACATAAATGTAAAAAAAGGAGACGTTATAGCTAAATTAGAAGCTAAAAATATTTCTGCACCTTTTGCTGGTACTGTCGGAAAAAGAGGAATTAGTGGAAGTAGTTTAGGCTCTGAAAATACAATTATTTTAACTTTGGATGACTCAAGAAATGTATTATGTGATTTAAAAATACCTGAGGTATATGCGGCTATTCTAAAAAAAGATCTTAAGCTTAAAGCAAAATTTTCAGCCTATAAAAATAAAACCTATAAGGGCGTTATTCAAACAGTTGCATCACGCGTAGATGCACAAACTAGAAGTATTTTAGCCAGGGCACAAGTAAAAAACGAAAACTCTGAAATAATTCCAGGCTCACTTTTAGAAATAGAAATATTATATAACGAAAAAAATAATCTGAGTGTTCCTGACACAAGTATTATGTACGAGGGAAATAAAAAATTTATTTATAAAATAATAGAAAATAATATAATTAAGAAAACAGAAGTTAAAACTGGTATACGTAATTTAGGTAACCTTGAGGTTTTGGCTGGACTAGCTGAGGGTGATAAAATAATTGCAGAAGGATTAACAAAAGTTAGACCGGGCATGAAGGTAAAACCTGTTATTAAATAACAATAATAAAACCCAGAATGTATATAACTGAACTAAGTATTAAAAGACCCGTAGTTGCTGTAGTCTTTTCCATGATACTTGTTATCTTTGGTTTATTTGTTTTTTCTAAATTGCCAGTTAGAGAGTTACCATCTGGTCTTCAACCCCCAGTAGTTCAAATACAAGTGGATTATCAAGGAGCTAGTGCAGAAGTTATATCTAGTGAAATTACAGAAATAATAGAAGATGTTATTGGCGGATCAGAAGGTATCAAAAATATAGACTCAATTTCAGAGAATGGGCGAAGTACTATTAAAATTGAATTTGAAACCAGTATTAATTTAGATGCAGCTGCTAATGACATAAGGGATAGAGTTTCAAGAGTATCAGATAATTTACCTGAAGATTCTAAACCACCTGAAATATTAAAACAAAGTGCAGGTTTTAGTACTAGCATGTGGTTAAGCGTTTCTAGTTCTACCTGGTCAGATTTAGAAATTGGTGACTATACTAGAAGATACCTGATTGATAGTTTTTCGAATGTGAAAGGGGTAGGGAGAATACTGGTTGGTGGACTTAGAGAGTTAAGTGTTAGAATTTATATAGATCCTATTAAACTAGCAGCTAATAATCTTACCATTCAAGAAGTTGAACAATCTTTAAGAAGAGAAAATATTAGTCTTCCCGCTGGAAGCTTAGAAGCAACTAATATTGATTTAACTATTAATCTTGATAAAGCATACAAAGATTTATCATCAATAAAACAACTGCCCATAAAAAAAAATAAAAATAATGTTATTCGACTAGAAAATGTTGCAGAAGTTAAATATGGTCCTGTATCAGAAAAAACACTTTTTAAATCAATAAGTAAAGTTGGAAAATCAACTGATAAAGTTGTCGGGATTGGTATTTATGCTAAATCTGGAGCTTCCACAGTGGAGCTATCAAAAAAAGTAAAAAAAAGAATAAAAGAAGTTCAAAAAAGTTTACCTGATGATCTTAAACTAGGCGTGTCTTTTGATCGCGCCACTTACATTAATGCTGCAATATCTGAAGTTTATAAAACTTTAATTATAGCTTTTATTTTAGTTGTAATAATTATTTATCTTTTTCTTGGTAATTTAAAGGCTGTGATTGTTCCTGCGATAGCACTTCCAGTAAGTCTTATTAGTTCTTTTTTAGGACTTTGGATATTTGATTTATCTATAAATATTTTTGTACTTTTAAGCTTCATACTAGCAATTGGCATAATAACTGATGATAGTGTTATCATGACAGATGCAATTTATCATAGAGTTGAAAATGGAGAAACTCCTTTGGTTGCTGCTTTTAATGGATCAAAAAGTATAACTTTTGCTATTATTTCGACCACCTTAGTTTTAGTGGCTGTTTTTTTGCCTTTAATTTTTATCGAAGGAATATCTGGCACTCTATTTAAAGAAACTGCAATTTCTCTGACCTTTGCAATTGTAGTATCTTCTTTTGTGGCCTTAACACTTTCACCAATGCTTGGAAGTAAGTTTTTGACCAAGAATTCAAAAAAAACTAAAATTGTTTTAAAATTTGAAAAATATTACAATTTATTTTTTGAGTTTTATTCAGAAACTTTAAATTACTGGATAACAAAACATAAAATTATAATTGCTTTCATGCTTACTTTAACTTTTGTGTCTGTGGTTCTTTTTATTTTTACACCTAAAGAATTGCTTCCTCAAGAAGATCGTGGAGTTTATTTAATTATAGGAAAAACTGATGAAGGAAGTTCATTTCAATATACCTCTGATAAAGCTGAAGAAATAGAAAGAAGATTAACTCCATTGGTTAAAAATGAAGAAGATTCTTATAAAAGAATGATAATGAGAGTTCCAGGATTTGGGAGAGCTAGCAAATCTTATAATAGTTTTATTATAATTGCTTTACTGGATGATTGGAGTGATCGAAGTGAGAGCTCTCAAAACATTATGAGAAAAGCTATAGGTAAAATTGTGACCGTTCCGCAAGCACTAGCATTTCCCATTTCTCCACAATCAATTCGTGTAAGTAGTTATAATAAGCCTGTTCAGATGGTCTTACTCGGAAAAAGTTATGAACAGCTTGAAGGATGGCAAAAGTCAATAATGCAAGAACTAAGAAAAAATAAAAACTTAGCTGCGGTTGAATCTGATTACTCTAAAAATAAACCTGAAATCAAATTAATTATTAATAGAATTAAAGCGCAAGATTTGGGCGTCTCAATTGAGTCTATTGGAAAAACAATCGAAACACTATATTCCGGAAAAATCGTAACAAAATTTAATCAACTTGGTAAAGAATATCCAATAATTTTGCAGTCTGATATAAAAAATAGAAAAAAAAGTGAAAGTTTAGGTAAAATTTTTGTACGCTCAGATGCTACAGGAAAATTAATATCTTTAGCAAATCTTGTTGAATTTGAAGAGGTTGGATCCGCAAAAATTTTAGCAAGGTATGATAGACAGCGTGCTGTCACAATTAGCGCAAGATTAGTCGGTAACTACTCTCTATCTGAAGCTTTAAGTTACTTTGAAAAAGTTGTTAATGAAAATGTTCCAGAAGCAAGAATAGAGTGGAAGGGTAAATCAGAGGAATTTAAAGAAACAAGCAACGAATTATTTATAATATTTGCGTTAGCGTTAGTAACAGCTTTTCTTGTTATGGCCGCAAATTTTAATAGCTTTATTCACCCAGCCATAATTATGCTAACTGTGCCTTTAAGTGTTTTTGGAGGAATTGTTTTTATTTTATTATTTAATTCTAGTATAAATATCTTCTCACAAATTGCTTTAGTAATTTTAATTGGAATTTCTACTAAAAATTCAATTTTAATTGTAGATTGGGCAAACCAACTACGAAGAGCAGGCAAAAATATTCAAAGTGCGGCCTTAGAGGCTTGTAGAAGAAGATTTCGCGCGATAATTATGACATCTCTGTCCACAATGATTGCTATGGTCCCTTTATTAATCGGTAATATAGGTCCTGGGGCCGGTGAAGGCAGCAGATTAGCTGTTGGAGCAACTATATTTGGAGGAATGCTCATTAGTACATTTTTTACATTATATGTAACACCAACTATGTACGTACTATTAACAAAAAATACTAAAAGGATTGATGCTATTGATCTTCAATTAAATAAGGAGCTTAAAAAATAATATATTTATTTCTATCTAAACTTTTTTTGCAATCTTTTAACTGTTTTTTATAAATCTTTGATTGTTTTTCTACTTTCTTTGCAAAAAGAATTGATTTTTTATCTGTTTTATAGATTTCTTTAGAATAATTTCCCCATCCTAAATAATAATTTAGATACTGACGATAAGGATCATTCAGAGGAATTTTATTAATTTTATTTGTTTTTTTTATATACCAACCAATAAACATAACTGAATCTTTAAAACGGGCACGGAGAGCAAGAGGGTTTTCAGTTTCTGTTTTATACAACTCCCACGTTTTATTAACAGCTTGGGAGTATCCAAATGAACTTGAAGGTCTTTTATATGGCACTATTTTAAATAGTTTTGTTCTTTTAGGTTTAGCCCAACGGTTAAATCCTGATTCTTTATTTACAAAAGCTAATATAATATGAATTGGTGCTCCATATTTTTCCGAACTTTTTTTTACTGATTTATACCAAAGATAATTTTCTCCAAATATTTTACATGCATTTTGTGGATATTTGGGAATAGAACTACAGGCAGAAATAAATAAATAAATAAATAAATAAAGTAAACTTTTATTTAAAATCTTCTTTTGCACGTAACAATGCCTTTTCCATTTGATTTCTAATTTCCGAATCTTCTATATTGAATGAGGCTATTTTAAAATCTTTTTTAATTTTTCTAAAAACATCCTCATTTCCAGCTTCTTCCATATCTGCTTTAATTATTTCTTGAACGTAAGTTTGTGTGTCTTTTTCGGGTTTATTTAACTTAGAACATACAAATTCTGCTAAATATTTATTACTGCGTGCTGCAATTTTAAATTGCAACTCTTCATCCATTTGAAATTTTTTCTCAAAACTTTTTTCTCTTTCGTCGAATTTATTCATGATTTATTAATTAAAAGATAAATCTTTACTACAGAATATGCAACTATTACAGCTAATATATTAAAAAGTAGATCAACTAACTGGAATGAGCGTTTAGGTATTACAAATTGTAAAGCTTCTAGAGTTATAGATAAAAAAAACAATATATATACTAATTTATGAAAATTTTTATTTTTTAGATAAAGAGAAAAGCCCAGCAAAGATACATAGAGATAAGCAAAAAAATGATTAATATCTGCTCCATATGGATTCTTAATAAGGTTTGGTTGTTGGCTTAAATCCCCATAAAAAAAATATCCAATCAAACTACCTGGAAAAAGAGACAATATGATTAAAAATACTATTGAAACATAAAAAATAAATTTTAAAAACAGAATCACTTTATTAATATACAGTAATTATAATGAGTCGTAATATATTTTATAAAAATGAATAATTTAATTTTACTTAGACATGGCCAAAGTATTTGGAATAAAGAAAAAAGATTTACTGGTTTTGCTGATGTAGAGCTAACTGATAATTTAGGAAAATCTCAAGCTGAGAATGCTGGACAGCTAATTAAAAAACTTAATATTGAATTTGATGCATATTTTACATCTAAGCTTAAAAGAGCAAAAAATACTTTAAAAATAGTCCTAAATGTTTTAGACAAAAAAAACGTTCAATTTAATGAAGCCTGGGAATTAAATGAAAGACATTATGGTGGGTTAACAGGTCAAAATAAAGAATCTATTTTAAAAAAATTTGGAGCAGAGCAAGTAAAAATATGGCGACGTAGTTTCGATGTTAAACCCCCAGTTATGGAATTAGATCATCCTTATAAAAATAAAATTGACTCAAAAATTACAGGTGAATCTTTAAAAGATGCAGCTCAAAGAGTAAATCAATATTATGACAAAAAAATAAAACCACTTTTAATTAAAAATAAAAATATTCTAGTAGTGTTTCACGGTAACAGCTGTAGGGGATTATTGATGAATATTTTTAATATATCTAAAGAAAAAATTAATCAACTTGAAATTCCAACCGGGAATCCTCTGCATATAAGATTTGAAAACAATTTAAAAGTTAAGGATTATAAATACCTTAACAAAAAAAGAGCTAAAAAAATTTTATTTAATGTTTAATTTTTATTAATTTATTATAGATATCTAAATTACTTACATGTAAAAAGGTGTCAATATTACTTTCAAATCCATGTAATTGATCATTCTCTATTAATTTATTCCAGATCTTATTTATAGAAAAAACCTTATCATTTATCCCTGCAAATAATTCTGGTTTAATAATTTGCACCCCAGTAAAAATATATTTTAAATTTTTATTTTTTCTATTAATTAAATAATTTTCTAAATTAAAATCTCCTTTAAAACTTCTATCAAAACTTTTATTTTTATCTACCAACATCATTGAACATTTGCTATTTTTTAGTAAAAATTCTTTTGTCATCGACTCTAAATCTTTAATGTAACTAGTATTCCAGATGGTGTCTGGGTTTATACACAAAAATGCTTCATCAAAATAATTTATAGCATTCAATATTCCTCCTCCGGTATCAAGTATATTGTCTTTTTCTTTAACTATAGTGATTTCAATACTAAATTGATTTTTATTAATATAATCAACAATTTGTTTTTCTAAATAATGAACATTAATTACAACTTCTTTAACTCCAAATTCTATAAGAAATTTTAGTGTGTTTGACAACAATGTTTCTTGGCCGATTTTTAATAAAGGCTTTGGGTTTTTTAAAGTTAAAGGCTTGAGACGTTTACCAAACCCAGCAGCTAGTATCATTGCTTTTTTAATCATACTTCAATTTTAACAAAAATTAGAAATGAATTGGTCTTTTATCTACCGCCATAGCTGCTTCTTTAACTGCTTCGCTATGAGTGGGATGAGCGTGACATGTTCTTGCTATATCTTCTGAGCTAGCTCCAAATTCCATTGCTAGCGCCAATTCAGCTATTAAAGTTCCAGCTAAACTACTAATAATTGAAACGCCTAAAACTTTATCAGATTTTTCATCCGCTAATATTTTAACAAAACCTTCTGTTTCTAAATTAACTTTTGCTCTAGAATTTGCTAAAAAAGGAAACTTTCCAACTTTAAATTTTACATTTTCTGCTTTTAACTGTTCTTCATTTTTTCCAACCGTTGCAACTTCTGGTGACGTATAAATTACAGCGGGTATTACGTCATAGTTAACATGACCAGCTTGACCAGAAATTATTTCTGCAACCGCTATACCTTCGTCTTCAGCTTTATGTGCTAACATCGGTCCTTTATCTATTACATCTCCGATTGCATAAATATTTTCAACCGATGTGCTAAAATTTTTTTTAACTTTTATTCTTTTTTTATCATCTAGCTTAATACCTAGTTTAAGCATATCTTCACTAATATTAGGTTTTCTTCCCACAGCTACTAAAACTTTATCACATTCTATTCTTTCACGTGTTGCAGTTTTATTATTTGTAAAATCAACAATAGTTTTATTTTTTACTGTACTTACGCTTGTTACTTTAGAATCTAGTTTAAAGTTAATTCCCTGCTTTTTAAGAATCTTTAAAAACTCATCAGAAACATCCCTGTCCATTCCTGGAATAATATGATCTAGAAATTCTACTACAGTAACATTTGCTCCCAATCTGCTCCAAACACTTGAAAGTTCTAAGCCAATATATCCACCTCCTATAACAATAAGATCTTTTGGCACTTCCTCAAAAGATAAAGCCCCGGTTGAGGAAACTATAAGTTTTTCATCAATTTTTATATTTGGTAAAGATGTGGGTGTGGAACCAGTCCCTATAACTATATTTTTGGTATTATATTTTTTTTTATTGCCATCAATATCAGTTACAACAACTGTACTGTTATTTAAAATTGAACCTTTTCCTTTTAAATGTGTAACTTTATTTTTTTTAAACAAAAACTCTATACCTTTAGTCAAAGTTAACACTGATCTGTTTTTATTATTCATCATCTTTGGTAAATTTAATTTAATATCACTAAAATCTATACCCAAGTTTTTGAATTCTTTTTTTGCTTTGTGATAAATTTCTGACGAATGAAGTAGGCTTTTTGAAGGAATGCATCCTCGATTAAGACAAACTCCGCCAAGAGTTTCTGCTATTTCAACGCAAGCAGTCTTTAACCCCAGCTGTGCAGCTCTTATTGCGCAAACATAGCCGCCAGGGCCAGATCCAATTATAATTACATCAAATTTACTATCCATTATTAAAGATCTAAAAATAGTCTCCGTGGTTCTTCGAGACATTCCTTAATTGTTTTTAAGAATGAAACAGCTTCCTTACCATCAATTATTCTATGGTCGTAGGACAAAGCTAAGTACATAATAGGTCTTATAACAATATTGCCATCCTTAACAATTGGTCTATCTACAATATTGTGCATACCTAAAATACCTGTTTGCGGTGGGTTTAGTATAGGGGTCGAAAGCATGCTACCATATATTCCTCCATTACTAATTGTGAATGTGCCTCCTTGAAGATCATTTATAGTAATTTTTCCTTTTTTAGCCTTTTCAGACAATAAAAAAATATTTCTCTCTATGTCTGCAAATGATAATTCATCTACCTTTTTTAGAACCGGAACAATTAAACCTCGATCAGTTCCAATCGCAATCGAAATATTATAATAATTTTTATAAGTAATGTGTTCTCCTTCTATTTCTGCATTCACGGCTGGAAAATTTTTTAATGCAACTACACTTGCTTTTGCAAAAAATGACATAAATCCTAATTTTACAGAATACTTACTGCTAAAATCTTCTTGGTAGTCTTTTCTCATTTGAATAACATTTTGCATATCTACTTCATTAAATGTTGTGAGCATAGCAGCGCTGTCTTGGGCTTCTTTTAATCTTTTTGCAATAGTAATTCTTAGTCTAGACATTTTTACACGTTCTTCTGGTCCGTGCGTAGATTTTCGTGTTGATGGCTGAGGTATACTTCCCATTAGCTTTATTAAATCTCCTTTAGCTACCCTTCCATCCTTACCACTACCTTCTATAGTGGTTATATCAATTTTGTTTTCCTCTACAATTTTTCTAACTGCAGGAGATAAATTTAATTTTGTTTTTGGAGGTATATACTTTTCTTCTTTTGGTTCAGGGGGGGAATCATCTACTAAGGTATCTAAAATTAATGCACCATTAGAATTTTTATTTTCTTCTACTTCAGAAAGTTTTGTATTTTCTTTTTTCTTCTTATTTTTTTTAATAATATTTATTTTTTCAAAATTTTCATTTTTTTGCTCTGGTTCTTGGTTTTTTTCTTTTTTAGATTCTGTCTCTATAGGTTTAGATAAATTAGGTTTTCCTTCTTCTACAAGACCTAACAATGAACCTACTTCTACCGTCGAACCTTCTTTACACTCAATTGAAGATAAGGTTCCAGAACAAGGGCTTGGAATTTCAAGATTTACCTTGTCTGTTTCTAGCTCAGCTATAGGCTCATCAGCACTAACATTATCCCCAACATGTTTAAGCCACTTTGAAACTGTAGCTTCTGTTATAGATTCTCCTAAAATTGGAACTAAAATTTGATTCGACATACTTATCTAAATACCTTTTCTACTAATTTTTTTTGTTGGTCAATATGTCTTTTTATATAGCCTGTAGCTGGCGAAGCTGCAGGTTTTCTACCAATATATCTTACTTCTTTGATATTTGAACCTATATAATTTAATGTCCATTCTATATAATAACGAGCTGTATTCCAGGCTCCCATATTTTGAGGTTCTTCTTGACACCAGTAAAAATCAGCATTTTTAAATTTTTTTAATTCTTTTGCCAGTGTTTTAACTGGAAATGGATATAACTGCTCAATTCTTAAAAGAAATACTTTATCATTTTTTATTTTTTCTCTACCTTCTAAAAGATCAAAATAAACTTTACCAGAACAAATAACTACTTTCTTAATTTTTTTATTATTTGCTAGTTTAATAAGCTTATAATCTTTAATTTCAGCATGGTCAGGTAAAACTCTGTGAAAAGAATTTTTATTTGAAAAATCTTCTATATTTGAAATACATCTTTTATTTCTTAATAATGATTTTGGAGTCATAATTATTAATGGTTTTCTAAAACCTCTATGTATCTGTCGTCTCAAAGCATGAAAATAATTAGCTGGTGTTGTGCAGTTTATTACCTGTAAATTTTCTTGCGCGCATAGTTGTAAAAATCTTTCTAATCTTGCTGAGGAGTGTTCTGGACCTTGGCCTTCATAACCGTGAGGTAGTAACATTACTAATCCACTTGCTCTTGACCATTTTCTTTCACCTGATGCAATAAATTGATCTATTACAACTTGCGCGCCATTTGCAAAGTCCCCGAATTGTGCTTCCCACACAACCAGGGTTTCTGGTTCTGATAGTGCATATCCATGCTCAAAACCAAGTACTGCTAGCTCAGAAAGCAAACTATCAATTACTTCATATTTTTTTTGTTTTTTTGAAATATTATTTAAAGGCGTGTAATAGGTGCTATCAGTTTGATCTCTCAAAACGGAATGACGTTGACTAAAAGTGCCACGCCCAGAATCTTGTCCTGATAACCTTACTGGAAAACCTTCATCTAACAAGGTTGCAAACGCTAACTGCTCAGCAGTACTCCAATCAAAACCTTTTCCTGTATTGAACATTTTTTTTTTATTTTCAAAAATTTTTATTATTGTTGGATGTGCATTAAAACTTTTTGGAATAGTAGTAAGTTTTTCTCCAATTTTTTTTATTTTATCAATTGATACACCGGTAATTCCCCTTTTATCTTTTCCTTTTTCAGGTTTAAATCTAGACCAAACACCTTCGTACCACTCTAATTTTGGTTTATAATCTTTAGCAGTTTTAAATTGTTCTTCTAATAAACTTTTAAAATTTTGCTTCATACTATCAAACTCATTTTTGGCAACTACACCACTTTCAATTAGTTTATTTGCATAAACATTGAGCGTGGTTGGATGTTGTTTAATTTTTTTATACATAATAGGCTGTGTAAAAGAAGGCTCATCAGATTCATTGTGGCCAAATCTTCTATAACAAATCATATCTATAACAACATCACGGTTAAATTTTTGTCTAAACTCCAACGCAATTCTTGCGCAATGAACAACCGCTTCTGGGTCATCGGCATTAACATGTAAAATCGGAGCTTCTACCATTTTTGCTAAATCAGATGGATATGGAGAAGATCTTGCAAATTTTGGATTTGTAGTAAATCCAATTTGATTGTTAACTATAATGTGAACAGTTCCTCCAGTATTGTGACCTGGAAGACCCGACATAGCAAAACATTCAGCAATAACTCCTTGACCAGCAAAAGATGCATCTCCATGAATTAGGATGGGAACTACTTTTTTTCTTTCTTTATCTCCATGAAAAAATTGTTTTGCTCGAGTCTGCCCTAGTACTACTGGATTTACAGCTTCAAGGTGTGAAGGGTTATCTGTAAGTGAGATGTGTACTAAATTACCATCAAACTCTCTATTGGACGAAGCTCCTAAATGATATTTTACATCACCTGTAGAATCTGTGCTTGAAGATTCAAACTCACCCGCAAATTCATTAAACATACGTTTATAAGATTTCTGCAGCAGGTTAGCTAAAACATTCAATCTACCTCTATGAGGCATACCAATCTTTACTTCTTTAACACCAAACTGCCCCCCACGCTTAATTATTTGTTCTAAAGCAGGAATTAAAGCTTCACCACCATCTATTCCAAACCTTTTTGTTCCTACAAATTTTACAGCAAGAAATTTTTCAAAACCTTCTGCTTGTATTAATTTATTTAAAATTGCTTTTTTTCCACTATTAGTAAATTTTATTTGATTCTTTTCTTCTTCCATTCTTTCCCTAAACCATGTTTTTTCAACAGGGTCTGAAATGTGCATATATTCTACGCCAATTGATGCACAATAAGTTTTTTTCAAAAATATAAGTATTTCTTTTAAAGTTGCATACTTGCGGTTCATATAATTATTTAAATAAATTTTAGTGTTATAATCTTCTTTTTTAAACCCATGGTTTTCTGGGTGAAGTTCTTTGAGATACTCTCTCTCCATCATTCCTAGAGGATCAAGACTTGCAATTAAATGCCCTCTAATTCTATATGCTCTTATTAAAGCAATTGCTTTTACTGATTGCTCCTTCTCTTTTTCATATTTTATGGGTGTTGCCGATTCATTGTTAAAAGAAGTGGATTTTTCTTTAAATGATTCACGTTCTAAAATTTTACCTTTTAAATTAATTTTTTTTTTAGGTTTCCAGCTTGGGCTTAAAATTTCTTTTCTTATAACTGCTTGATCTTCATTTAAACCATCAAAAAAATATTTCCAGCTTTCAGGGACTGTGTTTGGGTCATTTAAATATTCTAAATAAAGTTCTTCAATAAAAAGACTATTATTTCCTTGTAAAAAGGATGTTTTTTCAAAAATTGAATTATTTTTGCTAAAAGCCATTAGTAGTAAATATAAATTTAATCTTATTATAAAATTAAAAAATTATCTTGCAAGTTTGTCATATAAAGTTTTACCAATAAGTGCGGGAGACTCAGCAACAGTAATCCCACATAATTTCATTTTTTCTATTTTATCCTTAGCATTTCCCTTTCCTCCAGAAATAATAGCTCCAGCATGCCCCATTCTTCTACCTTTTGGCGCTGTTAAGCCAGCCACAAAACCAACAATAGGTTTTTTAATTTTTGATGATTTAATAAAATCAGCTGCTTCCTCTTCAGATGAACCACCAATTTCCCCTATCATAATTATTGATTTTGTTTCTTCATCTTTTAAGAAGAGCTCTAAACAATCAATAAAACTTGTCCCATTAATAGGATCACCACCAATACCAATCACTGTTGACTGTCCAATTCCATTTTCACTTGTTTGAGCGACAGCTTCATAAGTTAAAGTTCCTGATCTTGAAACAATACCACAAGTACCTTTTTTATGAATGTCTCCTGGCATAATCCCAATTTTACACTCGTTTGGTGTGATAATTCCAGGACAGTTAGGGCCAATCAAACGGCTGTTTGATTTAAAAATTCTTTCTTTTACTTTTACCATATCTAAAACTGGAATCCCCTCTGTGATACAAACAATTAATGCAATATTATTTTCTATAGCCTCAATAATTGCTGATGCTGCAAATTTTGCAGGAACATATATCATGGTTGCATTAGGTTTAATTTTTTCAACAGCTTCACCAACTGTATCAAATACAGGTTTACCTAAATGTGTTTGTCCACCCTTTTTTGGTGTTACTCCACCGACTAAATTAGTCCCATAAGCAATAGCTTGTTTGGAATGAAAAGTTCCATGCGTTCCAGTAAAACCTTGGCAGATTAATCTTGTATTTTTATCAATTAAAATAGACATATTTATTTTGTGGCGTTAACAATTTTTTCTGCTGCATCTGATAAATTGTTTGCTGATATAATTTTTAAATTTGATTTTTCTAAAATTTTTTTTCCTAATTCGACATTTGTACCTGCCAATCTAACAACTAATGGTATATTTAAATTAGATTCTTTTGCTGCGCTAACTACTCCTTCTGCAAGAACATCACATCTCATAATCCCTCCAAAAATATTAATTAAAATACCTTTAACATTTTTATCTGATAATATAATTTTAAATGCAGCAGAAACTTTTTCTTTTGAAGCTCCACCTCCTACATCAAGAAAATTTGCTGGCTCAGATCCATACAGTTTTATAATATCCATTGTTGCCATTGCAAGACCCGCTCCATTTACCATGCAACCAATTTTTCCTTCTAATTTAATATAAGATAGCTCATGTTTGCTTGCCTCTACTTCAATTGAATCTTCTTCATTAAAATCTCTTAATGATAGAATTTCGGGTTGTCTATATAAAGCATTATCATCAAAATTAATTTTTGCATCAAGGCAGATTAAAGAATCATCCTTAGCTAAAACAAGCGGATTAACCTCAATAAGATTTGCATCTTTTTCAATTAGAATTTTATGAATTGATTTGATTAAATTTTTAGCTATCTTTTTTGATTTTTCGGGTAAATCAAAAGGGTGTATTATTTTTTTAATATCCTCATCATTAATCAAGTTAGATAAACTAATTTTTACAGTTGTAATTTTTTCTGGTTTTTTTTTTGCAATATCCTCTATATCCATTCCACCTTCTTTACTAGAAATGAATGCTATTTTTGAACTTGCTCTATCCACTAAACAAGATAAATAAAATTCTTTTTTTATGTCACATGTTTCTTCAAGATATAGTCTTTTAACCTCCCTGCCCTGTGCGCCAGTTTGAGGGGTTACTAATTTTTTTCCTAATAAACTTTTTGCCTGAATTTTTAAATCATCTAAACCATCTATTATTTTTATCCCACCAGCTTTCCCTCTACCACCAGCATGAATTTGCGCCTTCAAGACAATTTTCTTTGTTTTTAATTCTTTGAATTTTTTTTCAATTTCACTTAATTTAAATATTGCAATTCCATTTGGTACATCAATACCAAACTTTCTAAAAATTTCTTTTGCTTGATGTTCATGAATATTCATTGTGTAATAATTTATTTATATACAATTATAAAATAAATTTAACTATTAATTTCATTACAATTTTTTAATTCATAACTTTTTAGAATTTTAGATATTTCTCTTTCAACAAAACATCCTTTATCAATATAATTATACAAAATTGAACTATCTTGAGGACTAATAATGTATATAACCGAGATATTATTCTTTTTAAGAATGCCAATTAGTAACTTTTTGTAGCTGGTAAAGTGCTTATTACCTCTTAAAGGATAATCAGTTCCATCCGACAAATACCATCTACTTGGTGAAAAAAGCTTTTCATTTAAAATAACGGAAAAAAAAGAGTAATTACTAATTAACATTTTATTGCGTAAATCATTAAGCAAATGCAACTTAATCTCTCTAATTTGATTAATCTCTTTATTTGGGTCATTTTTTTGTTGTGGCGTTATCCATTTTAAACCTTCAAGCTTTTTGTCAATTTTAATAGCATTAGAGGATAGTTTAAAATTTGCGTAATTGAGTTCATGAAATTTTCTACCTTCATTAAATCTCATATGATATTTAAAAGTTGCAAATAAACAGGTAAGCAACAACAAACTTAGTATGATATTATTCGATTTTAATTTTAACTTGTTCATATCTAAATTAGAAAATGCAAATAATATTGGGATTAAAAAAAATATAAATGTTTGGTTATTTGTTAGGATTTGATGAAATATCAAGGAAAACGTAAAAGTAATTAAAATTAAAAAGTATAAAAAATTCTTATCCTTTAAATAATTTTTATTTTTAATGATAGATTTTAGGTTAAAATAAAGTAATGGAATTAAAGATATATATATAAATATAAAATGAGATATTACCCCTCTAAATGTCAGTTGATAGTTATCAAATCTTTGATCTGCTATGGTTAGTGGATAAAAAATATATTGTTCTAAAAAAGAAGAGAAATTTATCTCTTGAACTTTTCCAAAAATTAGTAAAAAACAGATAAATAAAATGCTGCTAGTAAAAGAGTATTTTACCCAATAGTATTTTTTTTGAACTATAGAAAAAAAAATTAAAATTAAGATTGTGGAAATAATTACATATGCTGTCGGAACTTGTTTTGAAAAAAAACCCAATCCTAATAAAATTGGTAATAAAATCCAATATATTTTTTTTTCATTTTTGATTCCTAAGATTAAACTATAAATTCCTAAAAGTGAAAAAAAAGTAGAGTGGTGATCAACAAAAGGTGTTCCACTTGAAGGATATGCTAGCACAGCAAATAAAATGGAATAAAAAAAACTATAATAAATTTTAAGATTAAAATTTCGTAAAACTAAAAAAGTTGATATTGTTAAAATTACATTAAATAGCGAAGCGTGTAAAATATAACTTTGCCAGTTGACTCCAAAAAAATAAAATAAGATAGATTGAATATAATCAAGTAAAGGTCCAGAAACTACCCAATAGTCTTTAAAAGGATCTTCTCCCAACAAAACTCTATAGCCACTATCGAAGTGCGCAAAACTATCCGCAGGGAAAATTCCTTTATTTCCATAATATTGATTAATTATTAGTGAAAAAAGTATAAGGAATAATATTAATATTTTTTCATTAATATTAATAAAAAAAACATTTTTTTTCATTTATTTTTTAAGTCAGAATCTAAATTGATTGCAGCATTAAATAGTTCTTGCACAGCTTTAATTGATAAATCAAAATTTATTTTTTCATCTTTTTCTAAATCTAGTTCAATTATTTTTTCAACTCCTTTATCTCCAATTACCACTGGTACTCCTGCATATAAATTCTTTGCACCATATTCGCCATCTAAATATGCCGCGCAAGGTAATATTTTTTTTAAATTTTTTATATATGATTCTGCCATTTCCACCCCTGAAGCTGCAGGCGCATAAAAAGCAGATCCTTTTTCTAAAAGTTTTACTATTTCCGCTCCACCCTTACGAGTTCTATCAATTATAGAATCTAACTTTTCTTTTCCAATTATTTGATCAATTTTTTTTCCATTAACAGTCGTATGATTAGGCATAGGCACCATTGTATCTCCATGACCACCCAATACTAGAGTATTTATGTTTTTAACAGGAACTTTTAGTTCTTGTGAAACAAAATATTTAAATCTTGATGAATCTAAAATTCCAGCCATTCCAACAATTTTATTTTTGGGGAAACTTGAATATTTTTGCAACGCCATAACTATGACGTCTAAAGGGTTGGTGATACAAATTACGAAGGCATTGGGTGATGTTTTTGCTATTCCTTCAGCAACTTGTTTGATTATCTTTAAATTTATTCCTAATAAATCATCTCTTGTCATACCTGGTTTTCTTGGAACGCCCGCGGTAATTATAATTACATCTGAGTTTTTGGTATCTTCATAATTGTTAGTTCCTATAATATTAATATTATAACCATCAACTGCAGTTGATTGTGCAATATCTAATGCTTTACCTTTTGCGATTCCTTCGACTACATCAAAAAGCACCACGTCGGCAAGTTCTTTTACACTTATTAAATGTGCTAATGTTCCACCTATTTGACCTGCTCCTATTAAAGAAATTTTTTTTTTCATATTTTTTTTGCTTTACTATTGTTTTATTAAGCTTCTAGTTTGTTGCAAGCATTTTCTTGAGAGAGCTTATAGCCTTCGCAGGATTTAAACCTTTTGGGCAAGAACTAGTACAATTCATAATAGTATGACATCCATATAATTTAAGTTTATCACCTACTATCTTTAACCTTTCTTTTCTCTCTTCATCTCTACTATCAATAATCCAACGATATGCTTGTAGTAAAACAGCTGGTCCTAAATATTTTTCTTCATTCCACCAATAGCTTGGGCATGACGTCGAGCAACATGCGCACATAATGCACTCATAAAATCCGTCAAGTTTTTTCCTATTTTCTTTTGACTGGTTAATTTCAACTGTTTTAGACTTTTTTTCTTTAGTCTTAAGCCATGGCTCGATTGTCTCATATTGTCGATATAATGTGCTTAAATCTGCCACTAAATCTTTTATTACCTTTAAATGTGGAAGGGGATAAATATTAATGTCACCATTAATATCCTTGTGAGATTTCATGCATGAAAGTGTATTTATGCCATCGACATTCATTGCACATGAGCCGCAAACTCCATGAGCACATGACCTTCTATAAGTAAGAGATGGGTCTATTTCATTTTTAATTTTATTTAGAATATCTAACACTTTATTTCCACATTTTTTTATATCTATTTCAAAAGTGTCAATTTTGGGGTTTTCATTTTTACCTGGACTCCACCTATAAATATTAATTTTTTTAATATTTTTTGACCCAGTAGTATCTTTAAAATAATTACCCTTTAAAACTTTTGAATTTTTTGGAAGATTAAATTTTACCATTAATAAATTCTTTCTTTAGGTGGAAATGATTGCACATCATTACTCATGGTGGATAAAGTTACTGGTCTATAATCAATTTTAATTTGTTTGCCATTATGCCAACTCAGCGTATGTTTCATAAAATTAACATCATCACGTTTTGGAAAATCTTCTCTGGCATGAGCTCCTCTACTTTCTTTTCTTGAGTAAGCAGATTCCATAGTTGTTATTGCTTGTCTAATAAGATTATCGAATTCTAAAGTTTCCATTAAATCTGTATTAAATATTAATGATTTATCTTTAACTGAGATTGATTCCATTCCTTCGTAAGTTTCTTTAATTTTATCCACTCCTTCTTTAAGAGTTTTTTCAGTTCTAAAAACCGCACATTTAGATTGCATTGTTTTTTGCATTGTCAGTCTCAGCTCTGAAGTTTTGTTTTGACCATTGCTATTTCTTAATCTATCAAATCTATCTAGGCATTTGTCTGTCTCGCTTGAAGAAATTTTTTCATGTGGTGTATTAGGTTTTACTAATTCTATTGCTCTTTGTGCTGCTGACCTTCCAAAAACAACCAGATCAATTAAAGAATTTGATCCAAGTCTATTAGCCCCATGAACTGACACACAGGCTGCTTCTCCTATAGCCATTAAACCAGGTATAGTTTTATCTTTACCATCAACTGTCAATACTTCAGCTTTGTAGTTAGTGGGTATACCTCCCATATTGTAATGAACTGTTGGTACGACTGGTATTGGCTCTTTTGTTACGTCTCTTCCTACAAAAGTTTCTACTGACTCTGAAATACCAGGTAATCTTGCCTCAATTATTTTTTTATCAATATGACTTATATGCAGATGAACATGATCTTTATGTTCTCCTATTCCTCTTCCTTCATTAATTTCGATTGCAATTGATCTGCTCACAACATCTCGTGAAGCTAAGTCTTTTGCATTTGGTGCATATTTTTCCATAAAACGTTCACCTTTAGAATTTAAGAGATATCCTCCTTCACCTCTTACAGCTTCTGATATCAAGCAACCAATACCATAAAGACCTGTTGGATGAAATTGAACAAACTCCATATCTTGCAATGGTAATCCAGCGCGCAATACCATTCCATTTCCATCACCAGTACAAGTATGAGCGGCAGTTGCTGAATAATAAACTTTTCCATATCCACCAGTAGCTATAATTGTAATGTGAGATCTAAATCTATGTATGGTTCCATCATTCAGATTCCAAGCAATGACTCCTTTGCATTCTCCATCTTTCATAATCAAATCTAATGCAAAATATTCTATAAAAAATTTTGTATTATGTTTTAATGCTTGCCCATATAAAGTGTGTAAGATCGCATGACCTGTTCTATCTGCTGCTGCACAAGTTCTTTGAACGGGTGAATTTCCATAATCTTTTGTCATCCCTCCAAAAGCTCGTTGATAAATCTTTCCATCTTCTGTTCTGCTAAATGGCACACCATAGTGCTCTAATTCAATTACAGCTCTAGGTGCTTCTTTACATAAATATTCTATGGAATCTTGATCTCCTAACCAGTCTGAACCCTTAACGGTGTCATACATATGCCAACGCCAATCATCATCACCTGCATTTCCAAGTGCTGCAGAAATTCCTCCTTGTGCCGCAGATGTATGACTTCTTGTGGGGAAAACTTTAGATATGCAAGCCGTATTTAGACCTGATTCACTTAATCCAACAGCTGCTCTTAATCCTGCTCCCCCAGCCCCAACTACTAGAACGTCATATTCATGATCAATTATTTTATAAGCACTCATTAAATTTTGTATATTAATAAAACTAAAGTTATTAAAGGAATTATTATACTCAATATTAAGGTTAAAATATTTGCGACATCTTTGATTTTTTTATTATGAATATAGTCTTCAAAAATCTCACTCAAGCTAATTTTGACATGAAAAAAACCAATAAAGAATAAAATAATTGTTAATACTAAAAATAATGGATTTTTAAAAAAATAAAGAGCTTCTTGATAATTTTTTGTAGAAAGGGAAATTAATGAAAAATAGACCCAAAAGAATAATGGCGCTAAAACTATTGCACTTATTCTATGAAGAATCCATTGTCTTGTTTTATTCATTAAATTAAACCTCTTCCTAATAACCAAAATATAATTGTTAAGATTAAAGAAGATGCAATAACTATTATCCCAGAAATATTAGCTGTTTTAATTTCAAACCCATAACCTATATCCCAAACTAAATGTCTTATACCACTAAGTATATGAAAGCTCATAGACCAGGTGAATCCAATTAAAATAAATTTTCCAATAAAACTGTTTATTACTAATAAAAATAATTCATAATTATTTTCACCTAAGCTTAAAACTACTAACCAAAAGAATAATAAAATTAATGAAAATAAATTTACAATACCAGAGATTCTGTGTGTGATAGAAAGTAAAGATGAAATGTGCCATCTATAAATTTGAAGATGAGGCGATAATGGATTTTGATTATCTGTCATTTAAATTATTTTATATATTTCTCACATAAAAGTTGAGCTATTTGAACAGCGTTCAAAGCCGCACCTTTTAATAAATTGTCTGATACCACCCACATATTTATAGAATTTTTTTGTGTTTTATCTACTCTTATTCTTGAAATGTATGTCATAAAATCTCCATCAATCTCCGCTGGTGTTATATACCCACCATCTTTATGTTCATCAAAAACTTTGCAACCTGGTGCGGACGCTAGGCAATTTTTAATTTTTTCTAAGTCTATATTATTATTAAATTCAATATTTACTGACTCAGAATGACCAACAAAAACTGGGACTCTTACACAAGTTGTAGTTAAATTTATACTAGAGTCTAAAATTTTTTTAGTTTCAACAACCATTTTCCATTCCTCTTTTGTCGAGCCATCATCCATAAAACTATCGATATGTGGAATAACATTAAAAGCTATTTGTTTAGTAAAATTTTTAGATTTAACTTTTTTATTTTCTAAAACAGATTTAGTTTGTTCTTCTAGTTCCATCATATGATTTTTTCCACCGCCAGAAACAGATTGATAAGTTGAGGTTACAACTCTTTTAACATTAAATAAATCATGAAGTGGTTTTAAAGCTAATACCAATTGGATTGTTGAGCAATTTGCATTTGCTATAATATTTTTATTTTTATAATGGCTCAAACTTTCAGGATTAACTTCTGGAACTACTAAAGGAATATCTTTGTCCATCCTAAAATGTTTTGAATTATCAATAACTATTGTTTTCTTTGCAGCAATAGGAGCCCACTTTTCTGCTATAGAGCTGCCTGCAGAGAAAAAAGCTATTTGAACTTTTGCAAAGTCAAAATCACTCAATCCAATAATAGAATATTCTTTATTTTTAAAATTTATTTTTTTACCAAT
>Ga0114997_10000556_pt1 | contig 30701 bp, 30 predicted proteins | sample ArcticOcean_MG_C_2_FD_87045 | JGI IMG/M metagenome (GOLD analysis project Ga0114997, IMG submission 87045) | Marine microbial communities from western Arctic Ocean - ArcticOcean_MG_CB4_136 | ecosystem: Environmental > Aquatic > Marine > Oceanic | place: Arctic Ocean: Canada Basin | collected... | reverse complement strand
ATTTATAAAGACATTACGGTTTCTGTTGGTGGTCCCACCTGGGCTCGAACCAGGGACCAACTGATTATGAGTCAGCTACTCTAACCAACTGAGCTATAGGACCGGTTGTAGTTATATCAAGGCTTAGAAGGGCATTTAAGTATTAGCTACTTGTCCTTTTAAACCTTATTTACGTTGAAAATTACGTTAAGGTTAAAAGTACCACTTTCAGCATTTCAACAACTTAGGTGCAAATATAAGCGTATTTAGAATTTAAAAAAGTCATACCGTTAAAATTATGCAACAATATTAATTGTCAGTTAAAACCTTCCAAATCATCAAAAGACGTCAGATAATGAAAACAAGCTTTGAAAACAGTTTTGTACATTGTATTGATAAATTTGATATTATGAAAAAGCTACTTCTTCTTTTACTGTTAGTTCCTGTGGTTTCTTTTTGTCAATCTCCATACATATCTTATTATGAAAATGGTAAAATAAAAGTAGCTGGAGAATCTTTTGAAGAAATTGTAGGATCTAAAGTTTCTGTAAAAAAGATTTAAACTTAAGAATGAGTCCTGATTTAAAATCAAAAAAAATAGGCAAACTCCTCTATGGAATACCAGTTACTATATAATCTGATAATGATATAACAGTTTTGTACATTTGTCTTTTAATTCATATTAAACCATAAAACTATGATTTTTTTAGAAAAGTATTATCCCGTTATTTTAGCATTTTTAAGCTTTTTGTATTCAGTTTCTTTATGGTTCTCAGGTAATGAACTAGAAGGTTTATATGTTGGCCTCTGGCCAGTAACAATTCTAGCTTTTGCTATAGTTATTAGACAAAGAAGGAGTGATAAAAAAATAAAACATCATGAATAATATAATAATGTTTGTTGTTGGTTCAGTCATATTTATTGGGTACCTCTTTTTTTACTTTAGAATAGTAATAAGGCAACACAAAGTAGAACTAACAGACACGAGCTACTATGATGCAAATGATTTTGATGGAATTGGAAATCAAGGTCGGTTTCCCGATAAAAAACCTAAAAACAGGGCTTAAAATGAGAAGACTTACTCTATTTGTTGTTTTTATTCTTTTATCCTGTTCCAAGGATAGTCCAATTCCGGATGCACCAAAACCAATTGTAACCAAATTTACTTTAACTGTTACTGCTTCTGAAGGAGGGAGTGTAACTGATGGCGGAACATATGCTGAAGGAACAGAAGTAACTGTTACTGCAACACCAAGTGAAGGTTATCGTTTTACGGGATGGGAAGGAAATGACTCCACAAGTGAAAGTCTAACAATAACTTTAAATTCAAATCAAACATTTCAAGCCCTTTTTGAATTAATTCCACCTGTTCAATATACCTTAACCGTATCAGCATCCGAAGGAGGGACTATTTCAGAAGGGGTAGATACATCTGACGAAAGGCTTGTTGGATTAACGTTTATGGTTGTCTTGGGTACAGAAGTAACATTCACCGCAACTCCAAATGAAGGATATGAATTTATAGGATGGGAAGGGAATGATTCAACAAGTGAAACCTTGACTGTTACTGTAAATTCAAATCAATCTGTTCAAGCACTTTTTGAATTAATAACACTAAATATTTTATTTACAGCTGGTAATGGCGGCTCAATTAAAATAAAAGGTGAAAATATTTATGAAGAAGGAGTGGAGTTATCAAGTGCTATAAATCAGATAGAAATAAGTGTCGAAGCAATTCCAGAACTGGGATATATTTTTGTGGAATGGAGGTCAAACTTTGGTGATATGTTTTCAGCAGAAAAGCTTTATTTTCCAACTGAATACCAATTTCTTCCTAGCAATACTGATATTATATTAAATGCAGCATTTGTTTTGGCACAGGCTCCAGTTCCACTATTTGATAAAGACTTATGGTGGGGTCAAATAGTTGATTTTCCTCCTGAAATATTTTTTGCATCCGATTTATCTAACACTTTAAGAGAAAAATTTACGGTTGATTTAAACCTTGCAATATCTCAATTTGGAAACTATGGCCCTCTTGAATGTTATGTCCTTGGAAATAGCACTAATGCGGCTAATGAATTAGCTATTGAATATTGCAATAGAAGGGTTGAAAGAGGTCAAGAAGGAGATTTAAATGGTTGTATAGATAACCAAATGAATGACAATGGCTATGGTATGGAATATTATAGAAAAGATAACGATGGTAATGGTATTTGGGCATCGTTAAATGGGTCTAGACATCATGGTTATCATTTATTACAATTTTCAAAACCTTATCATTATGAGGAAGACCCTTCAAGTATAGAATATACGATTGTAGTTTTTCACGAGTATTTTCATGTTGTCAATGCAGCAAATGTATTTAGTGACGAAAGTATTTATATTGAAGGAATTGGTCAACAAATTCCTGAGAGGGGTCCCCCAGCAATGGTAGAAGGGTCTGCTAATTACCTTAGTCATTATCTTGCAAGAAAACTATTTGATTATCCAAATTCTTATTTGAATTTAAGACTATATATGGTGACTCAGATGGATAACATAAAAAGAGCTAGGAACGAATTTCCCAATTGTAATAATGTTAATTTATCAGAGATAAATTTTGGAGATTCATGTGATATGTATAGCCTTGGAACATGGGGAATAGCTTACTTGCTGGATAGAGCTGATAATATTAATGCATACCAAGAAGTGCTATTTCCATTAATAAATGATATTGGTTATTACGCGGCTTTTGAACAAACCTTCGGAATTACATTTGATGAATTCGAAATAGAATTCAGAATTTTTCTTGAATTACCTATATCGCAGCAAATAGAAATCATCCCTGATATTTAAATCCTCGAAATATCGTCTTCAGTAAGTTCAGATCACGAAAACAAGCTTTGGAAATAGTTTTGTACATTGTATTTATAAATTAGATATTATGAAAAAGCTACTTCTTCTTTTGCTGTTAGTTCCTATGGTTTCTTTTGGGCAATTAACTACAAAAAAGCTTGAAAAAATGAAAGCTAAGACAGAATTTACATCAAAGCTAATTAAAAGTGGAGCTTCCGTTTTTATTGGGGTTTTTAAAACTAAAAGAAGAGCTTTTGATAAATCAAATATAGGTTCACACATAAAAAAGAATTTAATGGAATGCGGATTAACTGTAACTTCCAAAGAAGAAAATGCTGACTATATAATTGAAGCAGACTATGTAACTGACGCTATAGCCAAGAAACAAATTCTAGGATTGTGGCTAAGTATGGCAGACAGTCAAGGTGATAATGTTTTGAGTTGGCAGTTTGAAAGAAAAATAGGTGGTGTCATACTAAAACCTCAAGAAATTGGAGAGTTTTTAAAGTATATCATTAAAAATAATTTATCAGATTCAGTTGAAATTTTAAAAGATTCTCCTTCTCAACCCACTCAGCCTTCTCAGAATCAGGAAACAAACAAAAAACATGCTATTGAACTACTTAAGGAGCTAAAAGGGCTTCTAGACTTAGGTCTATTAACCCAAGAAGAGTTTGACAAGAAAGCAGCTGAACTAAAGAAAGTGATTCTAGGCAAATAAAAAATCCCCACCGAAAGCAAAAGCTAAAGTGAGGGCTACAAAGCATCAATACCACTTGACCTTTATTTAATCAATAGCAGGCATATCCTCTTCAGTAATAGTTTCTTTTAGAAAGCATTTACCTCATTAATTATATATTCAATATATTTGAGAAGACTCCTTTTATTAATGAAAAGATTAACCCTATTTGTTTTTATGAAAATTAATTCATTTTTAAATTACTCTGATTATCTAGATACCATAGTAAACAAAATAATGTCACAAATAAGAGTGAATGAAAAAACTTTAATTGGAATTGCAACTGGTTTTAGTCCAACTAAAATATATTCTCTAATTGGAGAAAAGCTCAAAAATGAACCTGAATTAAGAGCCAAAATCTATATTTTTCAATTGGACGAATGGAAAGGGGTTTCTGTTAATGAAAAAAATTCTTGTCATTATTACATTATTAATAATGTTATTGTTCCATGGAAACTAGATATTAAAAATTGTTTTATGATAGATGGTCTAACTTTTGAAGATGAAAATCAATTAATTAAATATCAGAAATATCTAATTAAAAAATCTCTTGATATATGTATTTTGGGAATTGGTGAAAATGGGCATTTAGCTTTAAATGAACCTGGCACAAAAAAAAATCAATTATTTGGTATTCAAAAGTTATCATCTGCTAGTTTAAATCATGCAATGTTGGAAAAGTCTAAACAATTAATTACTCACGGAATAAGTATTGGAATAAAAGAAATAATGGATTCAAAAGAAGTTATTTTACTTATTTCAGGGGAGAATAAACAGCAGACCTATGAAAGTTTCATTACAAAAAAAGATTATAATTCCTTTCCTGCATCAATACTTCATAATCATCAAAATTGTTCCACATTCATTGATCCTGATACCATTAATTTATCTTAATATGCAATTACATTATTTTGATTGGGTTGTCATTCTATTTTACCTTCTTGTTTCTTCTTTTTTAGTTTTATGGTATACAAAAAAGACAGGTACAAGTCATGAAAATTATTTTCTTAAAGGAAGATTTATGATCTATATTGTTAAACATAAAGAGCTATTAATAAATTTAGCCTTTAAAAAGAATCGTATATTATGATAAAAATAGCCTACATCGGGGCGGGCAGTTTACAATTCGGACCGATTATCGTTCAAGACATTTTGATGAGCACAACACTGTGTCAAAATGGTTTGGAAATTCACTTGATGGATATTGAAATTAACCACTTAGATCATGTGGTCAAGCATGGTGAATATGTCAATGAGAAACTAAATCGCAAAGCTAAGATTATAGCTACAACGAATAGGGACGAAGCTATAAAAAAAGCTGATTTTGTTATTTGTGCCCTCGAAAAAGATCGCAATGTATACTGGTCACAAGATTTTCATATTCCTAAAAAATATGGATTTAAGCAAGTATACGGTGAGAATGGTGGAATAGGTTCGCTTTTTCACGCACTACGAAATATCAAAGTTATTATGGATTTGGCTAGGGCTATGGAAAAATTATGCCCTGATGCTATGCTTTTGAATTTTTCGAATCCAGAGCATAAAATTTGTGAAGCTTTAACTAGACTAACTTCGATTAAAACTGTTGGTTTATGTCATGGGGTTTTTATGGGCAGAGAACAATTGTCTGAATTATTAGCTGTTCCCTTAAACGATTTGCAGACCAAAGCCTGTGGCATCAATCACTTTACTTGGTTTCAAGAAATCAGACAAAAATCTACAGGAGAAGATCTGTATCCAAAATTGCGGGAGATCGAACAAAAAGGAGATTGGTTGGCCAAATGGCACGAAATGGCTTTAGGTAGAATTCTATTTAGACGTTTTGGCCAATGGCCTTCGCCTGCTTCCAATCACTATGGAGAGTATATTCGCTGGGCAGAAGAATTTGTGATTCCACAATTACAATTTTTCTATGACCCCTACGAAGGTCATCCATGGGAGAACAATCAAATTCCAGAAGGAGTGTATACCGTAGACCGTGTTGATTATCAAAGAGAATGGACCAAAGATTGGAGTAAAAAGCTTTTACCTGTTGGTAGTACGGAAGAAATACAATTGGAAAATGATGACGGTAGTTTTAAGAGCTCTGGCGAGATAGCCACCCAAATTATGGAATCAGTGATGAGTAATGAAAAACAATGGCTTGAAGCTGTAAATGTACCTAACAAGGGGGCGATTCCCAACTTACCCGATGATTTAGTAGTAGAACTTCCGGCTTATTGTGATGCTTCAGGTATTCAACCGGTTGCCATGAAGCCTATTCCAGAAGGTATTGCTGCAACCATTCGCTTGCATGCGAGCATTCACCAATTGTTGGTCGAAGCCTATGATGAACAATCTAAAGACAAATTACTGCAGGCTATCTTGATAGAACCCACGGTAAACTCCTATCGAAACGCAGTAGATATGTGCCATGAAATGCTGACATTACAAAAAGAGGTACTTCCTCCGTTGAATTAAATGATACTTTCCGAAAACTTAGAAAATAGTGTACCTACAGGGCTTGAATTCCTTGATTGGGTTGTTATTAGTTCCTATATGATATTTTCGATGGGGATCGCCTTTTTTGTAGCGAAACATAAATCAAAAAACATTAATGATTTTTTTGTAGCAGGACGCAACTTGCCTTGGTGGCTTTTGGGCACATCGATTGCAGCAACCTGGTTTGCGACAGACGCTCCTTTGGCGGTAACTGCATTGGTTCGTAGCAAAGGTATTTATGGTAATTGGCTTTGGTGGTATCTGGGTACAGGCATTTTGATGATGGTCTTTTTCTACGCTAAATATTGGCGAAGGGCTGAAATACTAACTGATGCTGAAATGATTGAGCTACGCTATAGTGGTAAATCGGCATCGGTGCTCAGAGGTTTTACTGCTGGATTCTTCGGAATTTTTAAAAACTGTATTTCTTTAGGATGGGTGATTCTCGCCATGCTTAAATTTTCGAATATTATGTTGGGTTGGAGTGCTGAACTCGCGCTTGGGATTACTTTGATATTTGCACTCGTGCATACCTTGACATCAGGAATCAAGGGGGTAGTCATTTTAGATATGCTGCATTTTTCTGCAGGTACTATTAGTACCGTTATACTCGCAATTTTGGTTTTGGTTAAGGTGGGTGGACCCACAGAATTGGCAACTCAAATTGCGGCAAGAGCAGATGCACCAGCGGGAGTATTGGATATGTTTCCTGATCTATCGCATATTGGGGTCACCGAAATGATATCCTTTGTTTGCCTTATTGGTGTTTTATGGCTGGGGCAGGCGCAAGGGGATGGTTATATTGTGCAACGCCTGTTTTCTGCGAAGAATGAAAAGCACGCGATCAAAGCGTCATTGTGGTTTGCTGTTGCTGGGGTGGTTATTCTTACTTGGCCATGGATTGTTGTCGGTTTAGGTTCTATTGTTATTTTACCAATTTCTGAAGCTTCACCAGCATTATCGGCTGATCCTGAATTGATATATCCAATGATGATTAATGCCGTGCTACCTGAAGGATTAAAAGGACTTTTGGTAGCAGCCTTCATGGCAGCTTTTATGAGTACTGTAGATACCCATTTATGTTGGGGCGGTTCATATATGGTTAATGATATTTACAAACGATTTATCAATTCAAAAGCCAATGACAGTCACTACTTATTTGTTTCTCGGCTAAGTATTGTAATCTTATTGTTGCTATCCGCCGTTGCTGCATGGCAAATGGATAGTATTGCGGAGGCATGGATTTACATCATAGAAATAGTTTCCGGTATCGCTATCATTCTTATGTTACGTTGGTTTTGGTGGCGTATCAATGCATGGTCCGAAATTACAAGTATGATCTCGGCCTTGTTCTTAGCCAATGGTTTTTTATGGATTAAATGGATGCATGGCTTTGGATTGGTCAATGATACGGTTCTAGCGCGGGTCAACGGGTGGTACCAAGATGATGTTGCACTTATTCGCGCAACGGTTATTCTCATATTGTGTACCATCATTAGTCTTGTGGTTACCTTTGCCACCAAGCCTGTAGACAATGATAAACTGCTTTCCTTCTATAAAAAAGTGCGCCCCAAAGGTTGGTGGGGACCTATAGCAGCCCAAGTTCCTGAACTTGTTGACACGAGTAGTTCACGAAATTCTTGGCTTGGCTTTGTTTTTGGAGTCATCTTTTTGAACAGTCTTTTATTTAGTGTGGGTCATATGGTGTTAGGTAGTTATTCCATAGCATTGATATTGTTAGTCATAGGAGGAATAAGTGGTTGGTTGACACTAAAATTAGTAGAAGTAGCAAAAACACAAGAATATTTATGAATATAATTCAAAAATATTTTTTTTCTATTTAAAAGATATTTTTGACAATACGGTTAACTATAAAAATAAAACCCTTGATTATCGGGGGTTTATATTCATGTTTGCAGAGAGACAGGGATTCGAACCCTCTTTTACTTCTTTTGTTAATACCTTCTATTAATATAATAAGAAAATCCCTCTTTGAACTACTGTTCTAGAAGGGGCCTCATTTATTTGTAAACGTTCGTAAACTTTTGAATACGAATGTTACATTTTTCTTTAACTTTAGAAGATTAAAGACAAATTACTCTATACTTTCTTCTTTGGATAAGCCGCTTTAAAATGGCGTAGGTTAATTAGGACTCTTATTTTAATTCCATTCGTTGGAGGGTTAATTTCAGGTATAGTTGCTGGGCCTTTAAATTTCTTCACTTCTAACCCGACAAGTGGTATGGTAACAAATTACAAAGAAGACGTGTAATATATTATTGTAAAAATGATAAAAAAATTGTTATTACAACTTTAATAATTACAATCGTTACAAGAAAGAATTTTTAATTGAACAATTTAATGGAAATTCTTTTGCAAACATTTTAGATGACAGAGTTTATTGCAGGGAGAATGGGAGAATGAAAACTTTAGAAGGTATTAAATCTTCTTTAAAAAGTAAGCCAGGGGGGTTTACTCTGGAATATCAGTTAAAGGAGTTATTAAATAATGGGACACTAATTGAAATTAAAAAGAAAGAAGATGTTATTAATACAAACAGATTTAGACTTCTTGAAATTGGAGAAGAAGTTTATGTTGGAGATTTAAGTGAAGAAGAATCTTTACCAATGAGATTTTTAGATGGTTCCTATATTACTTTTACTACTATTGGAATATTCATAGGTGTAAGCCTTGTTATAGCTCTCATAAGTTGGCTCATTAAACCCTTTATGGTTAAAGAAGAATAAACCTTACTTAGTTCTTTTTGAGCCCTAATTCAGGATTTTGCTTGACAAAAGCGTTCCATTCGGCATCGTATTTCTTAACCTCCTTAGGCTTCAGAGCAGCCATCCTCAGGTATCCTTTTTCCTGTTCTTAGATTCATTAGTTTAAAATAAATGAGGCTTTTTATTCAACACAAAGAGCTGCTGCTCCTAAAATAGCAATCCCTTTTATTTGTGAAACTTTAATTACTAAATGCTCCAATTGCTTAGGAAAAGCATATTCATTTAGGGTTTTTTCCATCGATTTTTTAAAGAGGTGAGTTGCCTTACTGATCGATCCGCCGAGCACAATGGCCTCTGGAGCAACTATATAGTTAATGCTTTTGATGGCGTTTCCTAAGTGCACACCGAATTCGTGATACGCTTGCAAGGCATTAGAATCTCCTTGAGCAGCTAAGATGCTCATTTCTTTTGCACTTGAATCAAATTTTCTTTCAAAGAAAAGACTACTGGCGTAATGCTCCATAATACTATCTTTGTAAGCAATCAATCCTATTTCTCCAGCTCCACAAAGCAAGCCATTGTAAAGTTTATTTTTAATAATTACTCCCATCCCCAGGCCAGTCCCGATCGATAGTCCAACAAAATTGGTGAAGGCTTTTCCATTACCATAGATTTGTTCTCCCTTAGTAAAACAATTAGCATCATTATTTAAGTAAACAGGTATCGCATAGCGGTCTTCTAGGATTTCTTTAAGAGGAACTTCTTTCCAAACAGGAAGATTCATAAGGTCATAAATAACTCCAGAATCGGGATCTACTATCCCAGGAACTCCAACTCCAATTGCAGTTGTTTTTTTTGTAATTACAGCATCTACTGTTTTGAAAAGGATAATGAACATATCTGATTCTGTAATATTTCGATGTACAGGATTTGAAACTTCAAAATCAATTTTCCCAAAGGAAACACGACCTGCTTTAAAGTTAGTTCCGCCAAGATCAATACCCAGGTATTCTTTCATTTACTATTGCTTTTTGATTCTATAGTTTTATTAATAACTAAGGGTTTTGCCCAAAAACCTATTGATAAGATAAAAGTTAGAGGTATGATTAGGAAAAATAAGGCTGTTTTTAAAGAAATAGCTTCTCCGATCATTCCAACAATAAATGGAAAAATTGCTCCACCCGCAATTCCGGTACACAATATACCAGATAAAGACCCATGATTTGATTTTATTGAATTTAGGCCCAAAGAGAAAATGATGGACCACATTACAGAAATAGAAAATCCAAGCATGGGGAAGGCAAATAAGGCTGAGGGCGCATTGCCCAGAAGTGCAAAAAACAAGCATAAGATTGTTGTTACAGAAGCACCAATTAGCAGTTTCCTGCTATCTATTATTTTTAGCAAGGCGAGCCCCAAAAGACAACCAAAGGTCAGCATTGCCCAGAAGTAGGCAACTGTATTTGCACCAACTGTTTGTGGATCTAACTGATGATATTCTTGTAAAAAATGAGAAATCCAATTTCCAATTCCTTGTTCAACCCCTACGTAACAAAATATTCCTATGAAGTATAAGATTGTATATTTGTTTTTTAACAACTCCCAATATGAACTGGTGTCTCCCACTTTTTCATCTTTCACTTTTTCATAGTTTGGATATTTTATTAGTCCTGTTAAAAGAAACAAAGCAAAAGAAAAGACTGAGAAAACAATATATAACGAAGCCCATGGAATGTTTTCGGGCACAAGACTACGTAGGCTAGTGGCCCAATTTTCAGAAGCATGATCTCCAACTAAATAGAGATATAAATATGGGCTAGCAAAAGATGCACCTCCAAAAACTAACTGAGCAGCTACTGAATTAAAAGCAAAATGCTCCTTCCCCCCAGCACTCCTTAGCATGGGATTTATGATAACTTGTAAAATTGCCATGCAACTGCCCAATACAAATAGGGTAATGCTAAAAACAAAATAGGTTGGGACAAATACAAAACCAAGAGAAGCAAGTGTCATAAGTAAAAAAGAAAAACTTAACAGAATTTTACTGCCAAAACGTTCAGATAAAAAGCCAGCGGGGATTGACATTATACCATAAGCAATGAAAAAGGAAAAAGGCAAGAATCCAGTCATAACAAGACTCAGATCAAAACTTTTTTTGACATCGACAATGATTGAATTGAGGATGTTGGTGACTAAGGAAATAACAAAGAATATCAGCATAACCAAGAACACAATATGGAGGTGCCTTTTTGGAGCCTGCGCTTTATTTATAGATTCTTCCATAGACATATATTAAAAGGATATAAAAACAGCAATTTAAGTTAACGATTTCTTAAATAAACTTGAATGTATAATTTAATGTTAGATACTAAGCTACATATATTGGTTGTGTTAAACAAGTTTACATAAGTTATTAAAAAATGCATTAAAACAGTTTTGTATATTAGTTGCAAATAACATTACTATGAGTTCTAATAAATTTTTTCAAGTAACTAGTGGTTTTCTCGCTTTTGGATTTACAATCTTGCAAGGTATTGACTGGTTATTTCAAAAATATTCAATTGATAGTAAGTGGTTCAATTATATTATAATTGGCTTGATTGCAGCATTTATAGCTTCCTTATTTTTTTTATTTATAAAATCTCGGCAATCAGAAAGCCAAAAACCCAAATCAAATGACAAAAAAAGTAAATTTATAAAAGTAGCGAATGTTGTATTTACTGGGCTATTACTAATTCTTTTTGTTTATTTCTTTAGAAAATCAGAATCAAAAAATGAACTGCTTACGGAGCTTTTACCAAAAATATCAATAGCATACGACAATAATAATATTAACTATGTCTTTAAAAAATCAAAAGAATTATTAGCAGAATACCCCGAGAATCAAATATTAAAAAGTTTTTTCATTAAATCATCATGGAAAATAAATGTAGATAGTGATATAGATAAAACGGATGTGTATGTTAAATATGGGGGGGATTCAATTTGGAATTATATTGGAAAAACCCCTATTGATAGTTTGAGAGTTCCTGGACTAGGATATTGGGATGATTTTAGTTTAAAACTTATAAATGGGAAAACCGAATATATCGGTTCTAAAGGAGAATACGGGTTTTTCAACATTAGTTTAATTGAAAAGTTACCTGATGGCTTTGTTTTAAAAAAATCAAAAGAAGATGTTTTCATGAACATGCCTGGTGTTTATTTTGGAAGTAACATTAAAATAGATGCTTTTGGTGTTTCAAAAAAAGAGGTTTCCAATTATGAGTTTAAGACTTTTATTGAATCGGGAGGCTATAAAAATCCTGATTATTGGGATTTTCCAATTATAATTAATGGACACGAATATAGCTTTGATGAAGCAAAAAGTTTGTTTACCGATAGATATGGAAAATCTGGTCCAAAGAATTGGTCATATGGCGAATATCCAGATGGAGAAGGTGAGTTTCCGGTTAATGGCGTTTCTTGGTTTGAGGCTAGGGCTTACGCAAAATATAAATCTTTAGATTTGCCTAATATTTATCAGTGGCTTGATGCAGCTTTATTGTCAGGGTTTACGTCAAAGTTACCGGAGTTAAAAAACTCCAATTATAATTCTACAAAACTGAAAAGCGTAAAATTTCAAAGTGCAAATTTAAATTTATTACCAAATATTGCCGGAAATGTAAGGGAATGGGTAATTAATCCTCATGGAAATGATAGGCGTTCGATACTTGGAGGGGCTTTTAATACCAATGAATATACTTTTAACAGCTTTTATAGTCTAAACCCATTAGATAGGTCAGTTCAAAATGGATTTAGATTGGTAAAAAACTTTGATAATGAAAATGAAGAGAACAATAATTTTAATATCAGACATATAGAGAGAAATTTTGATGATGAAATTGGTGTAAGTGATGAGGTTTTCGAAGTTTATAAATCACAATTCGATTATCCAAAAGCACCCCTAAAAGTCAAAACATCAGAATTGAAAAGTCCAAATCCAAACTATTCAATTGAAAAATTTGAAATGGACACACCATATAATAGTGATGAAAAGTTGTATGGCTTCATTATTTCATCTAAAGAATTTAAAAACAAGTCGGTTCCAATAATTGAATTCCCAACGGCAGGAGCAATATTTTCTGATAAATTTATAATTGACGAGAATTTATTAAAGGAGCGAAAATACATTTTAGATGAAGGTTATTCTTTAATAATTCCTGTTTACTATAATAATTACGATAGAGAAAAACCTCTCAAGGATTGGTGGCCAAACGAATCAGAGGAATATAAAAATGCTATTATCAAAATTGGAAAAGATTTTAAAAGAGTTATAGACTATCTAGAAACAAGAGAAGACTTAGAAATAAAAAAGCTTTCTTATTTAGGCTATAGCTGGGGCTCTGTTACTTCAAATATTCTTTTAGCTATTGACGAAAGAGTTAAGTCAGCAGCTATTTTTATTGGTGGATTAATGCTTCAAAAAAGCAGAAAAGAAATCGAAGCACACATTTATTTACGAAGAATAAAAATTCCAATACTTCACATTGTTGGTAAGCTTGACGGAATATTTGAATATGAAGATTCATTTTTACCCTGGAATAAACTAATTGGCACCCCTGAAGAGGATAAATTCATTATAGCTGTCGATAATGCTGGCCATGGAGATGGTATTTCAAAAAATATTATAATAAACAACCATTTAGAATTATTGAAAAAGTATAACTAATACTTTTTGAGTTATAACTGCCTTAATAAACTAACAATCAAATAAACATAAAAAACCCCCACTAAAGCAACAGCTAAGGTGAGGGCTACAAAGCATCAATACCACTTGGCCTTTATTTATTCAATAACGTCAACATCTAATTGCTTAAATATTGGGGTTTCTGCTTCTGTTATTTCTACATTTTGTTTGACTCATCCATAAGCAGAATCCATGAGGGCTTTATAGGCGTTCACATCGCCTAATTTTGCCTTATGAATCAATGCTAGTGTTATCATGTCTTCGTTGCTCAGAAGCTCTTTAATGCCTGTCAAAGGATTCACTTCTTCTTGAAGGTAGACTAAGTATATTCGAGCTATTCTCTTTCCATTCAGGGTCCTATTTCTTAACCTTCTTAGGCCGCAACGCAGCTCTAAGCTCTGGGGTGTTTAAATAATAATCCGTTATATCATCTCTCTCTTCGATATACCCTTTCTGCATCAATAGCGGCTTTAGCCCCTTCAATGTTTTGTTGCAGAATTTTTTTAAGTAAAATTGGCTAGACTATAGAAGAACCTTATTTTTGTAGTAAACGCTAGAAAATGAAATCTTCAAAAAAACCGGATAATGTAGCATGGAACGAAGAAAGTCAGGAATACATATCAAAACTCCTTCCTTACGCCATTAGTAACAGCAGTCCTGTAATTAGTATTCCCAATGTAGACTCTTTTAAGAAAAAGGGGGTTGATAAGGTTTCAAAGCAGTTTCAGGCAGAGCTTGCAGACTTACAAAATAAAATTAAAGCCTTTGTAGATCTAGCTACAGATACCCAAATGGTTTATTCTGCCAAGTTTAAATTCGAGCCCATAGTAGGGGAAACTTATCATTTGTATCAAGGCGAAAAAGAATCTTTTTTGTCTCTAATTGAACCTAATCGCTGGAGCAAAAAACACGAGGGCTCTTTTAGGCTAAGTGGTGAATATAAATGGGAGCGCCTGTAACTACTATCTAAAATTCTGAGTGGCTATAAATGTTTTTTTAAAACAATTTTGTAGCTCTGATATTAAGCCAAAAACAGTATGTGTAGTGATAAAAATAAGAGTTGTGGGTGTTTTTCTAAATGACACATAAGCCTAATTCCCTTATTTAATTGCTATACTTTGTGTTTGAAGAGTCCATCCCAACAAATATCCTTAATTTTACTCAATATTAAATCTAATGGAAAGCCCTAGACAAAAAAAAATAGCAACTTTATTACAACAAGAAATCGCACAAATGCTTCAAGGGGCTGTCCGAAAAGAAGGCGTTTCTAATCTTTTGATCTCCGTAACCAAAGTTGCCGTTACTGTAGACCTTTCTATTGCTAAAATATACTTAAGCCTGTTCCCTCCAGCAAAAGCCCTAGAGGTATTAAAGGGAATAAAATCGAATAGCTTTCAAGTAAAACACGACCTCGCTAAATTGCTTAAAAATCAATTGCGAAAAGTTCCAGATCTGGTTTTTTACTTAGACGATTCTCTAGATTATATTGAAAAAATTGATCGCGCGCTTGAAGCTACAAACGACCCTATCAAAAACCCCGAGAGCTTGGATTCTCGTAAAAAAAAATAACCCCGTGCGCTTCCAATTATACATAGCTACTAGATATTTCTTCACCAGAAGCAAGCAAAACGTAATCAACATAATCAATTATATTGCTCTTTCGGTCGTCTTAATTGCTGCTGCTGCTTTGTTAATTGTTCTTTCAGCTTTTACGGGGCTAAAAGATTTTGGCCTTTCGTTATCTAATGTTTTTGATCCCGACTTTAGGGTTGAGACTGTTCAAGGAAAAGCCTTTGAAGTTGATACGCTTAGCATGTCCAAGGTTAAAAAAATCGAAGGAATTATTGAAATTTCCGGAATCATTGAAGACAAAGTTTTTTTAAATTATAGAGACAAAAACCATGTAGCCTACTTAAAAGGTGTTGACCCTTCCTACCTAAATGTAATTGAAAAAGACTCCCTTTTAAACAGTGGCAGATGGTTTAGCGAAGAATTTGATGAGGTTGTTATTGGAGGTGGGGTGGCTCAAATTCTTGGTTTGGGGGTTTATGATTACAACGATTTTTTGGTGTTAACCGTTCCTAAAAGATCTTCCTCTAATGCGCAACTCAAAGATCCATTCATAAACAAAAGCGCCTTAGTTTCGGGGATTTATTCTGTAAGCGAAGAGCTGGATAAAAAATATATCTTTTCAAGTGTTTCTTATGCCCGTAAGCTCTTCCAAAGAAAAGAAAATACCTTCAGCTCCCTTGAGCTTAGAGTTGATCCTAATTTTAACAAAGTTGATCTAGAAAAACAACTCAAAGCCATACTCAATACCGAGCTGCAAATCCGTTCCCGATCAGAGCTTAATGCAGCCCTCTTTAAGATGCTTAATACGGAACAAATGGCCATCTATCTTATTTTTACTTTGGTTATTGTAATTGCGCTCTTCAACGTTGTTGGCGCGATAACTATGATGATTTTGGAGAAAAGACCACAGCTAAAAGTCCTCTATGCGATGGGTGTATTGCCTAAAGAAATTCAATCTATTTTCTTTTATTTGGGAGGAATGATAAGCTGGGTTGGAGGTGGGATAGGTGTTTTGCTCGGCTCTGCCTTGGTTCTTATACAAGGTTATTCCCCGTTTTTGTTTGTTCCGGGAACCAGCTTTCCATATCCCGTTCGATTGGAGTTTCAAAATGTTGGAATGGTCTTGGTACTTATTTTTGTTTTAGGGGGTATCGCTTCTGCTTGGGCTAGTGCTCGGGTTGGAAAACAAATAAAATTACATTAAACCATTTCGTAGTCTCCCCTGTTTGTCTCAACATCTACTAGAGCAGCAAATACATCTGCCGATGCGTTTGAAGTTACCATTCGGGTTCGGTACTCTTTGAAATGAGGGATCCCTTTAAAGTAATTGGTATAGTGACGTCGTGTTTCCAAAACACCAAGAACCTCTCCTTTCCATGCAATTGCCATCTCTAAGTGCCTTCGAGCAGCTTCTACACGTTCAATTATATTTGGTGGAGTTGCATGTGTGCCCGTTTTCATAAAGTCCTTTACTTGATTAAAAAACCACGGATTTCCTATGCTTGCTCTTCCAATCATTGCTCCGTCTAAACCGTATTCATCTCGCATTTCTATTGCCCGCTCTGGGGTGTCAACATCGCCATTACCAAAGATCGGTATGTGCATGCGTTGGTTGTTTTTAACTTCAGCAATTGGGCGCCAATCTGCGTCTCCTTTATACATCTGGGCTCGAGTTCTGCCATGAATAGAAATGGCTTTCGCTCCAGCATCTTGTAACCGCTCGGCAACCTCAACTATTCTTATAGAATCGTGATCCCAACCTAATCGCGTTTTAACAGTTATAGGAAGGTTGGTGTGTTCTGCCATTACCTTGGTCAAATGTACCATTAGGGGAATGTCTTTTAAAATTCCTGCTCCTGCTCCTTTGCTAACTACTTTTTTTACAGGGCATCCAAAATTAATATCAATGATGTCTGGCTTAGAAGCTTCAACAATTTCTACAGACCGAAGCATGGACTCTTCGTTAGCTCCAAAAATCTGAATCCCAACAGGGCGTTCTTTTTCGTAAATGTCGAGCTTCATTACGCTCTTGGCTGCATCCCTAATTAGACCTTCACTCGAAATGAACTCGGTGTAGACAACGTCTGCTCCGTTTTCTTTACAAAGTGCCCGAAACGGAGGGTCGCTAACGTCTTCCATAGGCGCCAAAAGGAGCGGGAAGTCACTAAGTTCTATGTCACCAATTTTCACCAAGGCCTAAAATTTTTGACAAAAGTACGTAAAAGCAGTTAATTTTGATGAACCGACTCCTTAGATTATATAAAAGACCTGGAGAAGACCTTATTAAAACTAAAAAGATTCAGGGCAACTAAATCTTATGAGAAAACAAAAAAGCATAATACAAATAAGTATCTTTGCCCCTTAAGCTTAGGAAAGAGATTTATGAAGTACATCAGGAATTTTTGCATCATTGCCCATATTGATCACGGGAAAAGCACGCTAGCAGATCGGCTACTCGATTTTACTGGGTCGGTTACTGAGCGTGAAAAACAAGATCAATTGTTGGACAGTATGGACTTGGAACGTGAGCGTGGTATTACCATCAAGTCACATGCAATTCAAATGGAGTATACCCATCAAGGGCAAGACTATATCTTGAACCTAATTGACACACCCGGTCATGTTGACTTTTCATATGAAGTCTCGCGGTCTATTGCTGCATGTGAGGGTGCTTTGCTAATTGTTGATGCTGCACAAAGTATTCAGGCGCAAACCATTTCAAACTTATATCTAGCGCTTGAAAATGATTTAGAAATTATTCCTGTGCTTAATAAAGTTGACCTGCCTTCTGCCAATCCAGAAGAAGTTACTGATGACATTGTTGATCTACTGGGTTGTACTCCAGAAGAAGTTATTCCTGCCTCTGCCAAAACAGGTTTAGGAATCGAAGAAATTTTGACTGCAATTATTGATCGTATTCCGCATCCCAAGGGAAGTGTTGATGAGCCGCTTCAGGCTCTTATTTTTGATTCTGTATACAACCCTTTTCGAGGAATAGAAACTTATTTTAGAGTGCTGAATGGAACCATTTCCAAAGGCCAAAAAATACAGTTTCTTGCTACTCAAAAAACATATAACGCAGATGAAATTGGGACACTTAAACTTAAACAAGAGCCTAGAAAAATCATTAAAGCCGGTGATGTTGGCTATCTAATCACAGGAATAAAAGACGCTAAAGAAGTAAAAGTTGGAGATACGATTACAACACCTGAAAGACCTACGCAAAATGCTGTTGATGGTTTCGAAGAAGTAAAACCAATGGTTTTTGCAGGAATATATCCTGTAGATACCGAAGAGTACGAAGAGCTGCGCTCTTCAATGGAAAAGCTTCAACTAAATGACGCGTCTCTTGTGTTTATTCCTGAAAGCTCTGCCGCACTTGGATTTGGTTTTCGTTGTGGCTTTCTAGGAATGTTACATTTAGAGATTATTCAAGAACGCTTAGAAAGAGAGTTTAACATGTCTGTTATAACTACAGTGCCTAACGTTTCTTATCATGCTTTTGTTAAGAAAGATGTCAACGAATTGTTCCTGGTAAATAACCCTTCTGATCTTCCAGATCCATCTGCCCTCGATCGCGTCGAAGAGCCTTTTATTAAGGCATCTATAATTACAAAATCTGATTTTGTTGGAAATGTTATGTCGCTCTGTATCGAAAAAAGGGGAACCATAACCAACCAAACTTATCTTACAGCCGAACGCGTTGAATTAACGTTTGATATGCCTTTGGCGGAAATTGTTTTTGATTTCTACGATCGATTAAAAACCGTTTCTAAAGGATATGCTTCTTTCGATTATTCCCCAACAGGAATGCGCCCATCCAAATTAGTTAAAGTAGATATCTTGCTCAACGGAAGTCAGGTAGATGCGCTATCTGCTCTAATTCACATAGACAACGCCTATTCTATAGGGAAAAAGATGTGTGAAAAATTACGCCAGCTAATTCCTAGACAACAGTTTGACGTTCCAATACAAGCCGCTATTGGTGCAAAAATAATATCTAGAGAAACCATTAAAGCCTTGAGGAAAGACGTTACCGCTAAATGTTATGGTGGTGATATTTCAAGAAAACGAAAACTCCTTGAAAAACAGAAAAAAGGTAAAAAGAAAATGCGTCAAGTTGGAAATGTAGAAATTCCACAAGAAGCATTCATGGCTGTTCTTAAGTTAAATGACTAAGCGCCAGTTTTTATATTTAATAATAAAAACCCTCTCTTAAAACAGAGGTTTTTTCGTTTTAAGCCTTTCTGGTTTTGTGTAAATTCAAGGTGCTTTAGATCTTTTGACTTAATCTAAATTTTAAATCACTAAATTTATTCTGATAACCAAGCCAGAAATAAACCTCCAGACCAGGTTTTGTGGCTATAAAAAAGTGCTATGAAAAACCTGTTTTTATTCGTTTTCCTTTTGCTTATTGGCTGTGAACAAACGCCAAAAACAACTATATCGCCCTGGGTTTCTTACGATGAATCTCAATTATTAGAAAAAAATGATACTCACAAATCCAAGCGAATGCAATACCGCTTGATTCAGTCTAAGGTCTCGGACAGAAATAATTTGTGGAAATCAATAGCTCCTCAAATAGCTTCATTTTCTAAAGAGGATTATGAACAGCTTAAGCCTTTTATTTTAGAACAAAATATTCCTACCCTACAAAATCATGTTACCGCAGGAACTCTAAGTTATGAGAAACTTACGCAATGGTATTTGTACAGAATTGTGCTTTTTGAAAACGACTCACTCAAGGCCTTAAATGCAATCATTTCTATTGACCCTAACGCAGTTAGAGACGCTCGTAAAAAGGATGCTAAACGGCCCGAAAAACAGCATCTGTTGTATGGGATCCCTATTCTTTTAAAAGACAACATCAACGCAGAGGGTTTGCCGACAACTGCAGGTGCTCATGCGCTCAAAAACAACCTTACATCTGATGCGTTTATTGTAGACCGTCTTCGAGAAAAAGGAGCTGTTATTCTAGGAAAAACAAACCTCAGCGAGTGGGCAAATTACCTTTGTAAAGGTTGTCCTAATGGATATAGTGCTGTTGGAGGGCAAACCCTGAACCCCTATGGGATAAGAGACTTTGACACGGGCGGATCCAGTGCCGGAAGTGGGGCTGCAATTGCAGCAAATTATGCTGCTGCTGCTTTAGGGTCTGAAACTTCAGGGTCTATCTTATCGCCTTCAAGCACACACGCTTTAGTTGGACTTAAACCCACCGTTGGTCTATTAAGCAGGGATGGTATTGTTCCTATTTCGAGTACTTACGACACTCCCGGACCCATGGCTAAAAACGTAATAGATGCGTCTATTTTGCTTTCTGCTATGAAAGGTGAAGATCCTAACGACCCCATTACTAAGGGGAATTCTCTTGCTTCAGAGCCAAAAGTAACTTTCACTAAAAAAACTTTCGAAAAGCTTCGCTTTGGAGTTAATAAACAATTTCTTTCTGACTCACTCTACAAGATCGCAACCTTAAAAATAAAGTCGCTTGGAGGAACTTTAGTTGAGTTTGAGCCCGAAAGTGTTCGGTTAGGAAACTTTGGAAAAGTATTAGATGCAGACATGAAAATAGATTTAAAAAATTATTTAACGCGCTTTGGGAAAAGTGATCTTTTGCCAAAATCCATAGACGATGTTATTCGTCATAACAGTGCAGACTCTTTATTTAGAATGCCCTATTCTCAAGGTCGATTAGACGGAGTCTATGCTTCTGAAATGTCCGCAGATAGTTTGGCTTTTTACAAAGAAGGTCTAAAGAAACAGGGGGTCGCTTTTTTTGAAACCCCGATGAGAAAACATAATTTAGATGTGGTTTTATCAATTAATAATTGGAATGCGGGACATGCGGCTGTTGCTCAATATCCCTGCTTAACTCTTTCTATGGGTTATTCAGAAAAAGGCGCTCCCAAAGGGCTTACCTTTATTGCACGTCCGTTTGAAGAAGATAAGCTTTTGGAAATTGCCGCACTTTACGAACAAGAAACCTTGTTGAGAAGGCTCCCTAATGGTTATTGATAATCCTTGTCGTTAACTATACTCGAGCTATCTACCCTAATGACGACAAATAAAAAACACATACTAATCTCTGAGTTAAAAAAGACTCTGGGATGAGCTCCGGTTTGATTTTTCGTATTTTTAAAAGTATCTTTCCTTTTCATTAACTCTTCTTTCTATAAAAAGTTATGACATCAAACAAAATGATTCGTGTTCCTACTCTGTTTTTAGACCCTGTTAGATGTAAAAAAAACATTAAAAAAATGGCGGCAAAAGCCCACAGAAATAACCTTGAATTTCGGCCGCATTTCAAAACACATCAGTCCCTTGAAGTTGGAAAATGGTTTAAAGATATTGGCGTTTCAAAAATAACAGTGTCCTCACTTAATATGGCTGCATATTTTGCTCAAGAGTGGGATGATATAACGGTTGCTTTTCCTACAAATATTTTAGAAATTGAAACTATAAATGTGCTTGCTTCAAAAGTTCATCTGAATTTATGTGTTGAAAACATGGAGGTTTTGTTGTTTCTAGAGAAACACCTTGAAAGTACTGTTGGAGTTTTCTTAAAAATGGATATCGGCTACAACAGAACAGGAGTTGATTCGGATGACGACTCATTAATTCAGGATCTTTTAAACCAAATGAGAGGTGTCCCCTTTATAGATTTCAAAGGTTTTTTGGGGCATGCGGGACACTCCTATCTGTGCCGATCTAAAGAAGCTATTGAAGAGGTTCATCAAAAAAGTAAAGAAAAAATAATTCAGCTTAAAACAAAATATAAAGCTCAATATCCCGGTCTGATTCTTTCTTTAGGAGATACGCCTAGTTGCAGCGTGTCAGAAGATTTTAAAGGAATCGATGAGATTCGTCCTGGAAATTTTGTTTTTTATGACCTTACCCAAAATATTATTGGCTCAAATGAATTAGATGATATTGCCGTTGCAATGGCGTGTCCTATTGTTGCAAAACATCCCAAGAGAAATGAGCTTGTTATCTATGGTGGGGGAGTTCACTTTTCAAAAGATCGTGTTGAAGACCCTAAGGACGGTCTTATTTTTGGCCGAGTCGCAGAAAAAAACAACCTTGTTTGGGGCTCTTGTTTACCCGATGTTTTTCTCAAAAGCCTTTCACAGGAACACGGAATTGTTTCCGTTCCAGCTGAAAAAATGACTGCCTACGAAATTGGAGATTTTCTATGGGTGCTCCCTGTTCATTCGTGTATGGCAGCAGATTTAATGAACGAACTTTACACGCCTAAAGGTAGGGTAATCTCTATGATGTAATCCCGTCTTTCTTATTATCTTTAACACAAAAGCAAACATCTATGATTGTCTTAATGGGAGTAAGCGAAACCGGAAAATCTAGCCTTGGAAAAATGTTGTCTCTGCAAACGGGCTGGTCGTTATATGACGCCGGTGACTTTCATCCCAAATCCAATAAAGATAAAGTGAATTCTGCCCTTAAAGAGTCTTACAGAGAAATTCTTTCTTCCCATAATAATTCAATTCAATGGGTTGCTTTAAATGGTTCTTTTGCTTTCGCTTTTTGTTTAAACAATTTATTATGAAAAAAATATTTCTCCTTTGCTTTTTTATGCTTGTTTCGTGTGAACAGACTCAAGAAAAAACCTACCCTATAGGGCATGTCGTAACTCCCGTTGGTGAGCTATACTTCTGGCTTTATGAAGAAACACCTTTACATAGAGCTAGTTTTGTTAAGCTAGCGAACATGCAATATTGGGATGATTTAAGTTTCAATCGAGTTATTGAAAACTTTGTGATCCAAGGAGGATGTCCAGACACACCTGAAGGGTTTGGGGCTTCTGACTACTTAATTGACCCGGAGTTTGTCCCCGAGATCAAACACATTTATGGGGCGATCGGAATGGGGCGTGATGATAACCCTGGAAAGCTTTCTGCGGGATGCCAGTTTTATATTGTTCATGATGTTAAAATTCCACGGCTGGATCAAAACTACACCATCTTTGGGCAGGTTTTTAAAGGTCTGAATGTTTTAGACGTAATTGCAAGTCTTCCTACAGATGCAGATGATGCCCCCTTAGAAAGGGTACCAATTCTGGTTCGTGCGCTCCAATTGAATGAAAAAGAAATCAAGATATTGGGGGGATCAAAATTCTTTGAAACCACGATCCAATAATGCCTCATGGGAAGAAAAACAAGGCCTCTGAACTTTTTAAACAATATAAATAAAACCGCCTGGAACATAAATGAGTTCTGTCTTTTTGATTTAAACAAAAATGCCCTTTACTTTGTAAAACCATTCAATCTAATCTTTATGAAAAAAAACACGCTATTACTATTAACAATCTGCCTTTTTAAGGGATTTTCTTTGAATGCCCAAGAATATAAATATGCTGCCTTCAAAAAAGAAGGGAAAACGCTACCGTACAGAATTCTTTTGCCTGAAGACTATGATGTGGAAAAAAAATACCCATTAGTCTTATTTCTTCATGGATCTGGAGAGCGTGGGAATGATAATGAGCTTCAGCTAGTGCATGGAAGTTCTCTTTTTTTAGATAAAGATTTTAGAAAACAAAACCCTGCAATTGTTGTTTTCCCTCAGTGTGGGGCAGATGATTTTTGGTCAACTTTGGATCGAGACAATCCCTCTGGTTTTGGTTTTGTTGAAAGGCCAAAAAACAATGAAACGCTCGAATTAGTTGAGGGCATGTTGGACGACCTTATTTTAAATCATGGGGTTGATAAAAAGCGTATTTATGTTGGTGGTCTATCTATGGGCGGCATGGGAACCTATGAATTGGTTTACAGAAACCCGCGAAAATTTGCGGCAGCTTTTGCAATTTGTGGGGGAGCAAATCCAAAAATTGCAAGGAAATTAAGACGCCCTGCTTGGCGAATAGATCACGGAGAGGCAGATGAAGTGGTTCCTGTAGAGCTTTCCAAAAAAATGGTAAGCGCCATCCTCAAAAAAAGAGGCTCTGTAACTTACAACTGGTATCCTGGCGTAAATCACAACAGTTGGGACAATGTATTTGCTGATTCTGAGTTTTTACCTTGGCTTTTTGCTCAAATAAAATGAAGCTTCTTAGAACCGATCATAAAAACATTGACTTTCAAAACTTAGTAAAAACACTAAACTTAGAACTTTCTGTTGTAGATGGAGAGCTTCATGACTTTTACAGCCAGTTTAATGGAATAGAAAGTTTAGAACATGTCGTTGTTGCTTATAAAGGCGACAAGGCGATTGGCTGTGGTGCGTTTAAGTATTTTGACGAAGCCGTTGTAGAAATAAAGCGAATGTTCACTCCGCCAAGTGGTCGAAAGAAAGGAACTGCAGCAATGGTTTTAAAAGAATTAGAGGTTTGGGCAAAAGAGCTTGGAAATAAAAGGTGTGTTTTAGAGACAGGCAAAAATTTGCCAGAAGCCGTTGGACTTTATAAAAAATTTGGTTACAATATAATTCCAAATTATGAGCCCTATAAAGAAACCGATAACAGCCTCTGCTTCGAAAGGCTATTGTAATAACCTTGTTTTAATTGAATTACATGTAGACAATTGCTTAACTGCTTAGATAAAATTAAAATTTAATTAGGTTTATAAAATAAACCTGTTTATGTTTGTAAAACAAACCCAACATCTCACCATATGAAAACAGAACAAACTACACCCAGAGAACAGCTTGATCTAATTGAACAAGCCATTGCTCAAGCCAAAGAAAACCTTAGTAACCACAGTTATGATTTTATCTTTTGGGGCTGGCTAGTCAGCATTAGCGCCATCCTAAACTATGTTCTTTTAGCCTACAGTTCGTTAGGAAATCAAAGCTACTTGATCTGGCCAATTACTATGACTATTGGGTCAATAGGAGTCTTTTGGTATTATTTAAAAAGAGAAAAGAAGAAAAGTCATAAAACCCATCTAGAATATTTCCTTTCTAGTTTGTGGATAGTTCTGGGAGGGGTCCTCATTTTATTGTCTCTTGCCACCCCATTTGTGGATCTTAACCCTTGGTTTTTATTTCCTCTTTTGGTGGGGGTAGGAACCTTAGTTAGTGGTGTTGTTTTAAAATTCCGTCCCCTTGTGATAGGAGGAATTGTGCTCTTAGGATTTCCGTTTTACAGCATTTTTGTTAGCGGCTCCTCTGTTTTGCTTTTATACGCAGCCGTTATTATCGTTTCGTATCTAGTTCCTGGATATTTACTTAAACGTCATCAAGCTTGAAAGCACTAGACCCATTGCTAACCACCCCTCTACGTCTGGGCGCCATGTCTATACTGATTAAACTCAAGGCAGCTTCTTTTGTTTACCTCAAAGAACAGCTAAAAGCTACACAAGGAAACCTCAGCGTTCAGCTTAACAAGCTTAAAGACGCCGGGTATATTAAAATAGTAAAGCGCTTTGAGGGGAACTACCCTTTAACAGAAATCAAAATAACCTCAACAGGCATTCGTGCATTCGAAGATCATGTAATAAACTTGAAGGACTATTTGCATCTCTAATTCTTATAAATTTACTTTTGCGACTAAACCATTAACCATTATCTTTATCAAAAAGAGCGCGATGGAGGCAAAAGATGCTAATGGAAACATCCTTAATGACGGGGATACAATAAAACTAACCAAAGACCTAAAACTTAAAGGCACCTCGTCCACCATAAAAAGAGGAACTACTGTAAAAAACATCCGACTAACCGATAGCCTAGACGAAATAGACTGCCAAATTAATAAAATGAGCATTGTGCTAAGAACCGAATTTGTGAAAAAGTAGGATTATAATATCCTTCCATCCTTAATTTTTTGACACTTCTATTAAATTAATTTCTGTATATTTCATAAAAACAAACTTACGTGAGCGAATCGCCTTTTCATAAAATATTAATCGGTTTTGCCTTTTCTCCAAACTTAAAAGCAAATGTCTTTGAGGCTATGCGTTTAGCTAGTTTTTTAGATGCCCATCTTTATTTTCTCCATGTGGGTTCGAAGTCCGTAGCCAAAGAAAAAACGTTTACTGATATCCTTGAAGATTCTCCTGTAAAGCCTGAAAAACTTTCGGCCATCTGGGAAAAAGGAGAGCCTGTAGAAACAATAAGAGAGCAGTGCCAAAATAACAACATTGATCTACTTCTTTTGGGGGCCATGCAAAGAGAAAATATGTTGAAGTTTTATATGGGATCAATTGCTCGGAAACTAACTCGTAATGCCCCTTGTTCTGTGCTGTTGCTGATTAAACCATCTGTGATAAGAAAGCCAACCCAGCACATGGTTGTTAACGCTTTCGAAAGCCCTCAAACAGAATCTACCATTCTTTCAGCTTTTCATTTTGGAAAAGCGCTGAGTGTCAATAAAATTACATTAGTAGAAGAAATAAATCGCTCCGAAGTCGCCGTAGAAGCAGATGATGATCGCGGCTTAAGAAAAGTTACTTTAAGAAAAGAAAAATTAAAACGTAGAGAGCTTTCTCGTGTTAAGGAAATCCTGTCCCATATCCCTGACTCTCTCATAGAGGGAATTAAGGTTCATTCTCAAAATATTTTTGGTACACGTGGTTATTCTATTGGACATTATGCAAAGGTTGTTCGTGCAGATCTCTTGATAATGAATGCCGCTGAAAACAGAAAGGGTTTTTTCGGGAGGATTTTTCCTCAAGATTTGGAACATATTTTGTCAGAATTACCAACGGATGTGCTCGTCATAAAAAGCAAGGAAAATGGGTAAAAGAAGTTCATTTAGGAGTTTTATGGGCGCACTCCCTGCAAATATTTTTGCGGGTTTTGTGGTTTCCTTGGTGGCTTTGCCCCTTGGGCTTGGGCTTGCTATAGCCTCAGAAGCTCCTCCAATAGCCGGAATCATTTCGGCTGTAGTTGGTGGAGTTGTTGTTGCGCTTTTGGGTGGGTCTCAACTAACAATTGCTGGCCCAGGAAATGGGCTGGTCATCGTTTTACTTTCATCAATTACTCTTTTGGGCGAAGGCAACCTATACCAAGGATATCTTTTTACATTGGCTGCTGTTGCCCTTTCTGGGATGTTAATTTTTCTTTTTGGAGTTTTTCGTTTTGGTGCATTAAGTGAGTTTTTTCCTGCCTCAGCATTGCAAGGAATGTTAGCCGCTATTGGGATTGGAATTCTTTCTAAGCAAATTCATGTAATGCTCGGAATAACAACAGCCGCAGGAAGCCCTATAAGTCTTTTGGCTCAAGTCCCCGAAAGTGTTTTGTTCATTATTCAAAACGCGTCTTTAGAGGTTCTTGTCGCCGCATCAATGGGTGTTGGGTGTCTTCTGATTTTGACTTTATACTCTAGAATTAGAAACCCTGTTTTTCATTTAGTTCCTGCCCCAATGTGGGTTGTTTTTTTGGCAATAGGACTAAGTTATTATTACGAATATATTGTGGCTGTGCCATATCCTATGGGTGAAGATCTCCTCATAAAACTTCCCGAAAATTTGTTAGGCAACCTTCCCTTCCCTGATTTTGGAAAGGTTAAAACATTGGAGTTTGTTGGGGTTGTTTTCTCGCTAACGTTAATCTCTTGCATTGAGTCGTTGTTGAGCATTAAAGCAGTAGACAAACTAGATCCTCGAAAAAGAAGATCCAATGTAAACAAGGACCTTAGAGCTCTAGGAATTGCAACAACTATAAGTGGTTTTGTAGGCGGGTTAAATGTAGTGACTGTAATTGCCAGAAGCTCTGTAAATGTAAATAATGGTGGATCTAACAGGTCGGCGAATTTATTCCACGCACTTTTTTTATTGGTGTTTATCCTTCTCTTTCAAGATCAGATACAGCGAATTACTCTCCCGGCTCTTGCGGCTATTTTGGTGTATACTGGCTATCGCTTAGCGGCTCCTGAAAACTTAATAATGTTATTTAAAATTGGAAAAGAGCAGGCTGCTATCTTTCTGGTTACTCTTGGAATGACACTCGCTTATGGCTTGATTACGGGAATTGCTTTTGGGGTATTTGCGACTTTTATAATTCATATATTAATCAACAAAAGTCTTTCCCTTTTTACAAGAAACTGGCTGAAGCCGAACGTCTTGATGTTTAAGGAAGAAGACAGCGGGAACTATTTTGTCAGCGTAAAGAATTTCTGCAGCTTTCTAAACTTTTACAAGTTAAAAGCGCTTCTTGACGAAATCCCCGAACATGAACATGCTATTGTAGATTTTTCTCTCTGTGAGTTTGTAGATCATACCGTGATGGAAGGTCTCAACGGGTACCGAAGAGGGTTTGCTAGTAAAAGTGGGGTGTTCGAAATTATTGGGTTAGATGTTCATTTTTCGGACACGCAACATCCTTTTGCTATTAGAAAGGTGATGCCAATAAAAGATTTTTTGAACCTTGGAGGCCACCTAACAAAAAGGCAAAAATCTTTAGAGGCTCTTTCTAAAAAGCTAAAGTGGTCCTACCGCCCAGAACTTTCTTCTGATCCACAAAGTCTTGAAAAATTTGAATACTTTAAGTCCAAGCAGATCAATTATCAATACAATGTTATGGTTGACGCTACAGAGCGCTTTTCGCTCTTTGACCTTTCGTATAGTGAGGGAGCGTTTATTGCCAAGGAAGATTTAAAGTCCTCCTTTTTAATGATTAAACTGGACCAGCAGGTTCCTCAGTTTATATTAGATAAAGAATATTTATTAGCGAGCCTATATGAGCCTTTAGGGTACAAAGACATTGACTTTATTGATGCTCCTGATTTCTCAAGGCGCTTTTTTCTATCTGGAAAAAACAGATCTGAAATACGAAAATGGTTCTCCCCTGAGTTAATTTTCTTTTTCGAAAGCCATTCTTATTTTCACATAGAAACAAATAAAAATATCTTGTTAATTAAGGGTAAAAACCGATTGTCTAGCATAGATGAAATTAAAAAAATGCTTGCTTTTGGGACCGAACTAACCCATATATTAAAAAAATAATCGATTATGAAAAATTTTCTTTTTATTGCTTTTACTTTCTGTATACTCTTTCAGGTCTTTGCCCAAAAAACAATTGGATCGGTTGATCGTATAGATCCAGAAATAAACTCCCTCATTGCCGAGGACGCAGTTATCGAAATTTTAGCTGATGGGTTTAGTTGGGCTGAAGGACCTGTTTGGGTTTCTGAGTTAGATGCTGTGCTTTTTTCAGATGTCCCTAAAAACAAAATATATAAATGGAATGAAAAAAGCGGGCTTTCTGTTTTTTTAGATCCAAGTGGCTATACGGGTATTGCTCCTAACGAAAAAAACAGCGGGGCAAATGGCTTAATTCTTGACGCTCAAGGAAATCTTCTTATTGCTCAACATGGTGATCGCAGAATAGCCTTGGTAGAAAAACCCCTGTCTAGCGCCGAAGGGTTTAAGTCTGTTGTTGATCGCTTTGAAGGAAAAAGATTCAATAGCCCAAATGATTTAATCCTTTCAAAAAATGGAGACCTGTATTTTACAGACCCCCCTTACGGGCTTAAAGGAGACAAAGACCCGCTAAAGGAAATGTATGAAAATGGCGTTTATAGACTTGATTCTTCTGGAAAAACTACACGGGTTTATTCGGGCTTTAACAGGCCTAATGGGCTTGCTTTTTCTCCAGACGAGTCGGTTTTATATGTTGCTAATTCAGACCCAAAAAAGAATCTCTGGAAGTCTTTTTCTATAAACAACGGAGTGCTAGAAAACGAAAAAACCTTTTTTGACGCAACAGGTAAAAAAGGAAAAGGATTAGCCGACGGATTAAAAGTGCATTCTAAAGGGTATGTGTTTGCAACTGGACCTGGAGGAGTCTTAATTTTCACTCCAGAGGGGAAGCACCTTGGAACAATTAAAACTAAGGTTGCAACGGCTAATTGTGCATTTAATGAAGACGAAAGCGCTCTTTATATGACCTCTGATAACTACCTCACGCGTATACAATTAAAAAAATAAGTCCACATGAAGTTACACCGCATTGAAACAGGAAACTTTATGCTTGACGGCGGAGCAATGTTTGGTGTTGTGCCAAAAGCTCTTTGGGAACGAACAAACCCTGCTGACGCATATAACAGAATAAAAATGGCTGCGCGCTCTTTGCTCATTGAAGACGGAGATCGGCTTGTTTTGATTGATACTGGAATGGGAAACAAGCAGTCCGACAAATTCTATGGGCACTATGCCCTTTGGGGAGACTACGCCTTGGACAGTTCCCTTAAAAAAGCGGGGTTCCATAGAGATGACATTACGGATGTTTTCCTGACCCACCTCCATTTTGATCACTGTGGCGGTGCAATCCAGTATAGTGCTTCTGGCGTTTTAGAGCCCGCATTTAAAAATGCTAATTTTTGGTCTCATCAAAACCATTGGGAGTGGGCTTTAAATCCAAACTCTAGAGAAAAAGCATCGTTCCTTTCTGAAAACATTTTGCCTATTAGCGAAAGTGGTCAGTTGAATCTTCTGTCAGGGACTGAAAAACAATTTTCTCAAACGGACTTAGGCTTTGATATTCTTTTGATGGATGGGCATACAGAAAAACAAATGCTCCCTTTGATTAAATATCAAGGCAAGAGTATCGTGTTTGCCGCAGACCTAATTCCAACAGTAGGGCATTTACCCATTCCTTATGTTATGGGTTACGATACCAGGCCTTTGCTTACTTTAGAAGAGAAGTCTTTATTTTTAAATGACGCTGTTGAAAATGACTTTTT